>ORMF011927484.1_pt1 | contig 33076 bp, 21 predicted proteins | sample 1779871 | NCBI WGS metagenome assembly ORMF01 (sample SAMEA104232316, study PRJEB22302) | groundwater metagenome | biome: forest; feature: aquifer; material: groundwater | place: USA | collected 2011-08-07 | depth 5.4 m | reverse complement strand
GCCCCGCGAAGAATCCAAAACCATCACGAAAACACGAAATCGCGAAAACACCAAACGATTCACAAGAGTTTTCTTTCGTGGTTTCGAGCTTTTGGGTTTTCGTGATTCGATTTCTTTGTTTGCGGCTCGGCCGCGCTAGGGGTATGTCCCACGTCGAATGGTGGATCACAAGAAGCGCGCCGCAAGTAAGCGGCTGCGAGTGGGCCGCTTACTTCGTGCGCGGCTCTTACTTCTGGCGACTCATCAATTCATGCGTGACAGAGCGCTAGGCCATCCGTGGTTAGATTCTCTCGCATCCACGAAGAAAAAGCAAAACTCTCTTGGCTTTTTCCTCGTCAGAAGTGGATAATAGCACAGGAGTTCCCCTCCGCGGTCTCGCACGCCTCTTTCTCTTGAGGGTGACCGACATGGCCACATCGCCGCGCAGCTTGGTGGAAAAACAGGTCCGCGCCATTCGCCGCCGGCTGGTACTGCAAAGCCTCGTACAAACGTTGTTCGTGGCGTGGGCATGTGCGCTCGTGGTCGGGGGGCTTTGGTTCCTCGGCAGAGAGTTGTTTTTCCGACTTTCTCCCGAGTGGTTGCGCTGGACCATCCCGGGCGCGCTGCTCGGCGTCGGCACGTTGATCGCCTTGGCTAATAGCTGGCTGAAGGCGCCTTCGCTCGTCAACGCGTCGCTGGTTTTGGATGAACGCTGCGACCTGAAAGAGCGCGTGACCACCTTCTTGACCTTGCCGGGCGAAATGCTCGAACAACCCGTCGGCCAAGCGTTGGCCCAGGACGTTCACGATCAGATTGCGCGACTGAATACCTCCGGCAAGTTCCCGGTGCGCGTGCGCTGGCAAACGGCCCTTCTGCCGGTCGGCGCGGCCGCGTTGGCCATCGTCGCCGCGATATTCGGGCCACGGCTGGGCGGCATCAGCTTCGCCTCGTCCACGAAAACAACCAAGCCCGCGATCGACACGAAAGAAATTCAGCAGCAGCTCGACAACTTGAAGAAGGCGTCGTTCACTCCCAAGGATGCCGAGTTGAAGTCGGAAAAGCTCAAAGAGCTGGAAGCGGCTTGGGATAAGCTGGTCAATAAGTCGATCGAACCGAACAACGAGGACAAAATCCGCGAGCGCGTCGGCGAGATGAAGACGCTCGAAGATGCCCTCAAACGCCGCGCCGACGAGCTGAAAAGCCAGGCCGGCAAGGCCAAGGACATTCAACAACTGTTGAAGGAACTCGCCCGGATGGACGACAACAAACTGCAAGCGGGCCCAGCCAAGGACCTGGAAGATGCCCTCGCCAAGGGGGAGTTGCAAAAGGCTCGCGAAATCCTCGATAAGCTCGCCAAGGACATGAAGGCCGGCAAGCTCGATCCGGAGCAGCTCAAGAAGCTGGGCGATCAATTCGAGCAGCTCCACCAGAAAATGAAGAAGGCGCTCGACCGCGAGGAAATGAAAAAGGACCTCGCCGACAAGCTCAAGAAGGGCGACATCAACAAGGAACAGTTCGACCGCGAGATGGAAAACATCAAGGAACAGATGCAGGACCTCAAAGATTGGCAAGAGCTGGCCGACCTGTTCGGCGAGTGCAAGAACTGCATGAAGGACGGCAAAGGCGAGAAGGCCGCTGAGGAGATCGGCAAGGCGCTGGAGAAAGTCAAAATGATCGAGTTGAGCGAGGATGAGCTCAAAGAAATCCTCGACCGGCTCGAGAATCTCGAAGATGCCGAGGCGCGTATCCTGGGTCAGCTGCAAGGCAACGGCCTGGACGGCGGCGGTCCGCCCGGCGCTGAACGTCCGATCGATCCCGACGATCCCAAAGGCAAAATCGTCGATCAGCGTCAAAAAGCGATGGTCGATGCCAAGGGCCAGCAGCGCGTCACCGGTTTTGCGAAGGGAGGCAACTTCACCAAAGTTCCCGCCCAAGAAATCGGCGGCCAATTCCGCCAGGCCGCCCAGGACGGCCCCGAAGCCCTCGACCGCCAGCGCATCCCCCAAGACGCCGCCGATCTGGCCCGCGGCTATTTCAAGAAACTCGGCGGGCAGGGCGATTGATTTTGGAGTGGAAATGAACGCCATTCTCAAAGCTGATTCGACCGGCACTGTGACGCTTCCCGCTGATCTCTGCCGAGCCGCCGGCATCGCGCCGGGGGCCGACTTGGTGGCGGAGGTCGGGGGCGGCCGGATCTCTGTGGCCCCTAAACGGATACCGATTTGGGAACGCATTGCGGCGATGACGGCCGATGCGCCTCCGGAAGAAATCGCTAAGTTGCCGCCGGACGGCTCTGCTGAAATCGACCATTATTTGTACGGCACTCCGAAACGCTCGAAATAGCCTTTGATGCCGCTTTCGCACTTGTTCGCCGACACGTTTTATTGGGTTGCGGTGCTTAATCCGCACGACCCCTTCCACGCCCGAGTCATGTCGTGGGGGCGCAACATCGGCATGATTCGTCTTGTGACGACCGATGAGGTGCTGACGGAAGTTCTGAACTGGTTTTCCGGCGGAGGTCGCTACTGGCGGAATAGGGCCGCCACTTGTGCTCATGACCTGCGCAGCGATCCCGACGTGGACGTGCTTCCCCAAACCCGCGCCGACTTCGACGCCGCCCTCGCCCTCTACGAGGCCCGGCTCGACAAGGACTACAGCCTGACCGACTGCCGATCGATGCTCGCGCTGCGAGCGCTCGGACTGACCGAGGTTTTGACCAATGATCATCACTTCACCCAGGAAGGTTTCACCGTGTTGTTTCCTTAGGCCCTGACCAAACTCCGTGGCGATGTCCGAGACTCCGTCATTTCATTTGCATGCGCTTGCCCTTCGTGTTACGTTGCTGTTTCGCCAACCAAGAATTTCACCAAGGAGAATCCTCATGATCCGACGTCTTGTTCCCCTCTCCCTGTTCGCCGCCCTGGCGCTGATCCTCGGCGCCGTCACTCAACCAACCAGCGCCGGCGGCAAGGACAAGAAAGCCCCGGAAGTCCCGCCGCGCGAAGGCACCTCCGAAACGATCCACCTGTTCAACGGCAAAAACCTCGATGGCTGGGAAGGCTACGAAGATCTGTGGTCGGTCAAGGACGGCGTCATCGTCGCCAAAAGCACCAAGCCGCTCAATTACAGTACCTATTTGCTCACCAAGCGCAAGTTCAGCGATTTCCGCCTGATCTTCGCCGCCAAGCTGGCCCAATCGGAAATGCACTCGGGCGTCGGCATCTGGGGCAAGCAATTTCAAACCCCGCCCAAGTTCAACAACGCCAAAGAAACGGTCACCGACCCCAAGGCCGAACGCACCGAATACACCTATCAAGGCCAGCTCGTGATGTTCCCGTCCGGCTGGGGACTGTACGATTTGTATCGCCGCCATGGGGCCATCAATCTCAGTCAGGACGTCCGCAACCTGGCGATCAAGGCCGGCAAGCAACACGACTGGAACGACATGGAAATCCTTGCCCAGGGCAACCGCATTCGCCTGGCGGTCAACGGCAAGCTTGTGGTCGATTGGCGCGATCCACAGCCCGACCTGGTGAATGAAGGTCCCATCGGCCTACAGCTCCACTCGAATACTGTGCCGCAGGAAATGCAGTTCAAGGGCCTGGTGCTGACGACGTTCCCGGAAGAGAAGATGACGACGGTGAAGTGAGGAATCGCCGCTTGCGGCGTGGCGAAACTCATTCGCCACGCCGTAAGCGGCATATCATTTCTGAATGACCGCACCGCGTATCCCGCCGAGCCCGCCTTTGGTTTCCTGGCTCGGCGGTCATCTCAATCGTTTTCGCACCGGCCGGCTCGACTTCTTCACCGAAACCGCGCGTGCTTACGGCGACATGGTCAAGCTGCGCTTCGGCCATCGCCGCGTTTATCTCGTCAGCCATCCGGACTTGATTGAAGAGGTCCTCGTCACCCAGAACAACAATTTCGTCAAGCATTTCGCGCTGCGGCTCAACCCGCTCGTCCTGGGCAAAGGCCTGCTCACCAGCGAAGGCGACTTCTGGCTGCGGCAGCGGCGTCTGTCCCAGCCTGCATTCGCTCGCAATCGGATCGCCGCATACGGTCCGGCCATGGTCGCCGCCGCCCAGCGCGTGATCGAAGCCTGGCGGCCCGGCGAACAACGCGACATCATGGTCGAGATGATGCGCCTGACGCTGGCGATCGCCGCCAAGACGCTGTTCGACGCCGACGTCAGCGGCGCGGCGGCGTCGGTCGTCGATGCGCTCAATGTCCTGCAGCGACAATTTCTGACGCGCTTCAATAGCCTCATTCCGACGCCGATGTGGATTCCGACGCCCGCGAACTTGCGCCAGCGCCGCGCCGTCCGCCGGCTCGATGAGATTCTCTATGGTTTCATCCGCCAGCGCCGCGCCCAGAACGTGGACAAGGGCGACCTGCTGTCGATCCTATTGCACGCCCGCGACGCCGACGACGGCACGCGCATGACCGACCGCCAGGTGCGCGACGAGGCGATGACGATCTTCCTCGCCGGCCACGAAACCACGGCCCTGTCGCTTGCCTGGACCTGGTACTTGCTCGCGCAACATCCGCAGATCGAGGAGACGCTTGTTGCCGAATGGCGCACTGTGCTGGGCGGCCGGGCGCCGACCGTCGAAGATTGGCCCAAGCTGCGCTTCACCGACAAAGTGGTCTTGGAATCGATGCGTCTCTATCCGCCGGCGTATGTCGTGGGCCGCGAGGCGCTCGCCGACTGCACGATCGGCGGCTACCACGTGCCGCGCGGCACGACGCTGCTCATGAGCCAGTGGGGGGTGCACCGCGATGCCCGCTTCTTCGAGGAGCCTGAAGTATTTCGTCCCGAACGCTGGACCGATGCGTTTCAAAAGTCGATGCCCAAGTTCGCGTACTTCCCCTTCGGCGGCGGTCCACGCTTGTGCATCGGCAACACGTTCGCGCTGATGGAAATGGCCCTGGTGCTGCCGACCATCGGCCAGCAGTTTCGCTTCGCACTTCAGCCCGGGGCAGTCGTGAAGCCGCAAGCTTTTTTCACGCTCCGCCCCAGTCCAGGAATTCCTGGGTTGATAGTACGGCGCTGAGCCCGAAGCGCAAGCGCGGGCGGATCAGGAAACCGCTCCGCATCAGCTGCATGCGCTGGCACGCGGGTCAAGATCGTTGGTTGTCAAGGTCGGTCGGTGGTGAAAATTCCGCCACGGCTTGGTCGCCTGGCACACACGCGTTGTTGGCGCAACCGTTACTCATAATTGTCGCAACAGTTGTTCACATAACAGGTTATAAAAATGAGAGACGGTTGCGCCAAACTCCATGAACTTGGCGCAACCGTATCAGTGTTCTAGTGCTCTGTCACGCATGAATTGATGAGTCGCCAGAAGTAAGAGCCGCGCACGAAGTAAGCGGCCCACTCGCAGCCGCTTACTTCGTGCGCGGCTCTTGTGATCCATCATTCGACGTGTGACATAGCACTAGGCTCAGGCCAGTCCTTTTTTCATCTCGTTCCGAATTTGCTCCACATCCTCCGGCCCAACCGACAGGCGAATCAGGCCATCCGTGATCCCCTGCCGGCGCCGTTCCGCGGGGCTGGCGTAGCGGTGCGACGTTGTCGCGGGATGGCTGAGCGTGGTGCTGCAATGCCCCAGCGACGGGCTGAACGGAATGCCGGGGGCCTCGTGCATGAAGCGATTGACGGCGTCGCGGCCGCCTGCCAGCTCGAAACAGAGCATATTGCCGAACCCGCCGCGCAGGATTTCCGGAGCGAGCCGATGATCCGGATGATCGAGCCGGCCGGGGTAGATCACGCGCGTCACGCCGGGCTGTTCCGCGAGCCATTCCGCCAAGCGCGCCGCATTCCGGCAGGCCGCGTGCATGCGCAATTCCAGCGTCGCCACGCCGCGCTCCGCCAGCCAGCAATCGAAGGGGTTCGACGCCAATCCCCAGATGCTGACGGCTGCCGTTAGCGCGGGCAACAGATCGTCGTCGTTGCCGCACACCAGCCCGAGCGTCACATCGCTGTGTCCGGCGATCATCTTTGTCAGGCTTTCCATGACCAGATCAGCGCCCATCTCGAGCGGCTTGGTCAAGACGGGCGTGGCAAAGGTGTTGTCCACGACCAGCAGGCAATTGTGCCGGTGGGCCAGCGTCGCCAGGTTCGCAATATCGACCACGCGCACCATTGGGTTCGACATCGTCTCGACGAACAGCAACCGCGCTCCTTTCGCCAGCGCCGTTTCGACCTGGACAAGATCATTCGCATCCACATATTCCGTGGCCACGCCGAAGCGACTCAGCTCCTGTGTGAAAAGCTGCGTCGTTCGGCCATAGAGGCGATTGCTGGCGACGATGCGCTGGCCCTGCTGCACCGTGGCCACGACGAGCGCCGTGATCGCCGCCATGCCCGAGCCGGTGACGACGGCCCATTGTGCGCCTTCCGCTGCCGCGAGAAGCTGTGCCAATTGCTTGGCGTTGGGATGCGCATCGCGCGCGTAGATGTAACCCGGTTCCTCCGCGTTCATGATGCGGTCGAGCGCGTCCAGATCGGGAAGCGTGTAAACCGACGATTGATACAGCGGCGTCACCAGCGGCACGGATTGCCCCAGCGGCGGCTGGCGCGGCGAAGGATTGTCCGACATGGCGGTGGCCCATCAAAACAGGGTCGTTGCGAGTCATTGTACCGACCTGAGACACGAAGTGCTGCCGAGCGGTTCAAAGTCAAATGCAGCCACAGATCAAACACAGATGAAACACAGACAAGAAGCAAGCATGAACTCGCATTGTCTTCTCTTGCATTTATCTGTGTTTCATCTGTGTTTGATCTGTGGCTCACAATGCGGTTCAAAGTCAAATGCAGCCACAGATCAAACACAGATGAAACACAGACAAGAAGCAAGCATGAACTCGCACTGTCTTCTCTTGCATTTATCTGTGTTTCATCTGTGTTTGATCTGTGGCTCACAATTCTTCGCGGCCTCGCGCTTTTCCCGTATGATTTGGACAAAGGGCCATCATCGCCGTCCTTGTGATCCACACCATGGCACTCGTCGTCAACAATCTTTCCAAATCCTTCCCCAGCCGCGGCGGCGAACTCGTCGTCCTGCGCGGCGTCAACCTCGAAATGCAAAACGGCGACGCCCTCGCCGTCCTCGGCCCGTCCGGCTCCGGCAAAAGCACATTGCTGCACCTCGTCGGCACGCTCGATCAGCCCACTTCCGGCACGATCACGCTCGACGGTGAGAACCCGTTTGCCTTGGCCGACAGAGACCTGGCCCGCTTTCGCAATCGCCACGTCGGCTTCGTGTTCCAGGATCATCACCTGCTGCCGCAATGCTCGGTGCTGGAAAATGTGCTGGTGCCGACGCTGGCCGATCCGGGGCGCAACCGTTTCCAATTGCAAGAGCGCGCCCACCGCCTGCTCGACCGCGTCGGCCTGACACAGCGGCTCGACCATCGCCCGGCCGAACTTTCCGGCGGCGAGCGGCAGCGCGTCGCCATCGCGCGTGCCTTGATCCTCAAGCCCAACCTGCTGCTCGCCGACGAGCCGACCGGCAACCTCGACCGCAAAACGGCGCAAATCGTCGGCGAATTGTTGCTCGAACTGCATCGCCAGGAAAAGACGATTCTCATCGTGGTCACGCACAGCGCCGAGCTGGCTCGCACCTTGCCGAAGCAAATGGAGATGAACGACGGCCAACTTGTCCCCTGGGAGGGAGGCCGGCCATGACGTTCTTCGCGCTGCTCCGTCGCAATCTGCGCTATCACTGGCGCGGCAACCTGGCCGTGTTTCTCGGCGTCGCCCTGGGCGCTGCGGTGCTGACCGGTGCCCTGTTCGTCGGCGATTCGCTGCGCGGCAGCTTGAAGGAAATGTCACTCGATCAACTCGGCTGGGTCGAACATGCGATGACGCCGGGACGGTTCTTCCGCGCGAAACTCGCCGACGAACTTGGCGCCGACAAAGCTTGTCCCGCACTGCTTTTGCAAGGCTCCGCGGCGAAGACAGACGAAGCGACGAGCAAGTCCAAGACCATCGGCAAGGTGACCGTGTTGGGTGTGGAGGATCGCTTCTGGCCGGCTGAATTGAAGCAGGACGCCGCGATTTGGCAATCGAACGAGGCGATCGTTGTACTCAATCGCACCTTGGCGGACGTGCTACAAGCAAAGGTCGGCGACAAGATCAGCCTCAACGTGCAGAAAGCCGACGCCGTGCCGCGCGAGACGATTTTGGGCAAGCGCGACGACGTCGTGCAGTCGATCAACATCACTGTGAAAGCGATTTTGCCGGACGCAGGCATGGCGCGGTTCACGCTACGGCCGAGTCCGGCGCCGGTGCGAAACGCGTTTGTTCCGCTCCGGTTCTTGCAGAAAGAGCTCAAACTGGAAAGCAAGGCCAATGCGATTCTCGTTGGCCAGGCGAATGCCAGTCTGCAAGAGAACCTGGCCCGGTCGCTCACGCTCGAGGATTGGGACTTGAAACTGCGCACGCCGGCCGATCGGGCACGGTCCTTGCTTCGTTTCTTGGATCCGCGCAATAAGGACAGTGTCTTGCGGATGAAGTTCTGGGACGGGCGCGTGCCAGATGCGGTCGCGCAGCAGGCTGACTCTCATGGCAATTTGGAATTGAAGACGATCACCAACTTCTATGAAATGGAGCGACCATGGTCCATTGTCGAGAGCGCCCAACTGTTCCTAGACCGGCATACAGAAAAGGCGATTGTCGCTGTGGCCCAAGCCGACAAAGCACCCGTGTTCAAGGTGCCAACGCCACTTATCTACTTGGCCGACCGCATTTCATTCGGTCATGCGGAAATGCCGTATGCAGTGGTCGCCGCTGCTCATCCCGTGCTTGTATCTGGCAATGCCTACGAGCCATTGAATGACGACGAAATCCTCATGGTCACCTGGCCCGGAATGCCGCTCGCGGTGAAGAAAGGCGATGCCGTTCTCGTCGCTTTTTACTTGCCGGATGAGCACAATCAATTGCAAATGAAGGCGGCGACGTTTCGAGTCGGTGCGTTGTTGCCGTTGCAGGGGATCTTTGACGATCCCGACTGGACGCCGGAGTTCCCTGGCATTACCGACAAGCTCAAGATCGCGGATTGGGAGAATCCGCCGTTTCCGTTCGATGCGCAGCGGGTCAAGTTGCCTGACGAGCAATACTGGAAGCGCTACCGCGCTACGCCGAAGGCTTACATCACTCTGGCAGCAGGCCAGCGCCTTTGGGCAAATCGCTTTGGCAAGATCACCTCCGTGCGCGTGCCTTATCCACTGCTTGACTTCGAAAAACGATTGTTAATGAAACTGCGGCCTGAATCGGGTGGCTTCGTCTTCCAAAACGTCCGCCAGCAAGCGTTGCGGTCTTCCATGGCCTCAACCGACTTCAGCGAATATTTCATCTACTTCAGCTTCTTCCTCATCGCCGCCGCGCTGCTGCTTGTGGGATTGCTGTTCCGTCTAAATCTGGATCGCCGCGCCGCCGAAATGGGCCTTCTCTTGGCCACCGGTTGGTCGCATCGCCGGGTTCGCCGGCTGCTGCTGGCCGAGGGACTGGCGCTCGCGGTCGTCGGCGCCGCGGCGGGACTGTTGGGCGCGCTCGTCTACGGTTCGCAAATGCTGCAAATGCTCGCGGCGAACTGGCCCGGCGGCGAGCGCTTGGCGTTTCTGCGCTTGCATGCGGAACCGGCGAGTTTTGCCATCGGCTACGGCGCATCCGTTGCGGTCAGCGTCCTGACCATTGTCTGGGCCACGCGCGTCCTTGGGAAAATGTCGCCCATAGCGCTGCTGTCTGGCGAAACCACGGCGAGCATCCACGTCGCAACCCAAACTGGCCGGCGACCTTGGAACGGCTTCGTTATCTTCGGCTCGATGATTGGCGGAGTCGCGTGTTTAATGGCCGGCATCATGTTGACCGGCCACGAAGCGAAAGCTGTGAGCTTTTTCGGCGCCGGAGCGCTCTTGTTGACGGCGGCGCTGGCGTTGGCTTGGCGTTGGCTGCAATCCGGCGGCGGTTCGAGCGATCCGCAGCCGTCATTGAGTCGTCTCGGCGCGCGCAACGCCGGCCGGCATCCCGTGCGCAGCGTCCTCACCGTGGGTCTGCTCGCGTCGGCCACGTTCCTCATCGTCGCCGTCGAAGCGTTTCACAAGGAAACCGGCCGCGACTTTTTCGACAAACAAGGCGGCAGCGGCGGCTTCACGCTCATCGCCGAGACCGACCTGCCGATCTTCCGCGACCTCAACGATCCGAAAACGCAGGGGCAATGGAACGTGACCAAGGAGCAAGCCGAGCTGCTGCGCGGCGCCAAGTTCTACGGCCTACGTCTGCGGCACGGCGACGATGCCAGTTGCCTGAACCTCTATCAGCCGCTCAAGCCGCGCATCCTCGGCGTGCCGTGGGTGTTGATGAGCGACGGACGGTTTGAAAAGGGTAGAGCTTTGCGCGACCTGATGTTGCCGTCCGGCAAGGTCGAGGGTTTTCCAGCGCTTCTCGACGCCAATACGGCTCAGTGGATTATCAAAGTAAAGCGCGGCGACAAGCTTGATATCGCCGACGAGAAGGGCGACAAGGCGAACTTATACGTCAGCGACTTACTGCACGAGAGCATCTTTCAAAGCGAGGTCTTAATCAGCGAATATGCGTTTCTGCGGCTGTTTCCGCGGCAGGAGGGATTCCAGTATTTCTTGATCGAGACCGATCCGAAACAAGCCGATGCCGTGCGCGACGCGCTACAAACCGCCCTCGCCGATCAGGGCGTGCAGGTCGTTTCCACCGCACAGCGCTTGCAGTCCTTTCTGGCGGTGGAGAACATGTACCTCGACACCTTCAAAGCGCTGGGCGGCCTGGGCCTGTTGCTGGGGGCCGTCGGCCTGGCGATCGTGTTGCTGCGCGGCGTATGGGAGCGGCGCGGCGAACTGGCGTTGCTGCGGGCGCTCGGTTTTCGCAGCGGGCAATTGGCATGGCTGGTGCTCGCGGAGAACCTAGTGCTGCTGGTGTTGGGTTTGGCCGCGGGCGCCGGGGCGGCGCTGTTGGCAGTGGCGCCGCACTTGCTCGGCAGCGGCGCGGCGCCGCTCTGGGGCCGGTTGGCGTTGCTGCTCCTTTCCGTGGTCTCCGTCGGTTTGGCGAGTGGCGCCTTGGCGATCTGGAGCAGTCTGCGTACGCCGCTGCTGACGGCACTGCGGCGCGAGTAGGCGCAAGTGATTCAAGTCAGACAAGCCGGCGATCCGTGCATAAGACAGACGATAATCTTGAGTCGTTCCATCAACCAAATTGGATCTTGAATGCGGAGAGGAGCACGCATGGACAATAAGTTATGGCTCGTTTACGCCGTTTTGGCGGGGCTGTGCTGGGGAACCTACGTGCCCTTTGTGCAACAGGGCATCCAAGGGCTGGGCCGCAATCCTTTTGGGAATTTCCTCTGTGTCGGCGCGGCCTATTTCGTGATTGCCGTGCTCTTTCCCTTGGCCATGTTCATGCTGGGCGAGCGGGTGCCGGACTGGAACGTGTATGGCATATCTTTCGCGACAATGGCAGGGGTTGCCGGAGCGCTCGGAGCATTGTGCGTGATTTTCGCGAACCGCGCGGCGGGGGCGTCGGATTACAAGCTCTACATCGCCCCCATCATTTTCGCCACGGCGCCGCTGCTCAACACGCTCATCAGTCTGATTTGGCATCCCTCGCGAGCCGGCGGCGTCATGCATTTTGAACTCAAGACGCCGCACTGGACGTTGTACTTGGGCATCCTGTTCGTGGGTCTTGGCGCTGCGCTGGTCCTGTATTCCAAGGAACTTACGGAACGCCGGGCCGTGCCGTCGGCTGGGGCGACTACCAGCAAGGCGCCGACGCCCGCCGCTCAACCCGACACCCGTTTCGAGGCTCGTCGTGACGCCTGAACAGGCCATGGAGCGCATCAATATCATTCTTGCCCACGCGTGGATGGTGCGCGCCTTTCTCAAGCACGCCGACGAGATTCAAGAAGACGTGGAAATGCTCGACGTGCATCGCATGATCTTCGACTACACTCGGGCGGTCGAGCCGAGCTTCCAGCGCCGCGACGCTCAAGAATATGTGCGCCGCGCCAAAGGGAAGCTTCCCAAGCTGCGCAAAGCCGCCGAGTTCTTTGCGAAAGAGTACAAACGCATTTCCGATCACACCAATTTTCAAATGGCAGCGCTGTCGTTGACTGGCGTGGTGCGGCAGCTCGAAGAGATTTTCGCGAGTGTGCAAAACGATCCGCAGGCAAAGTGAATCCTACGCAACCTCCAAATTCATGAGGCAAGCTGCGCTTCGGCGTCGGCGATACGCAGACCGACTTCGCCGGCGATGGGCACCACGAGGCGATGGCATTCAGGGCAGGGCGTTGCATTGGCGCGCCACAGCTTGGTGGCGGCGCCGGTCCGAGGTTGGCGCGCTTTCGTCAACTGCGGCAGGAAGTCGGCGAAGTAGAACTTGAGCCATTTTTCCAACTCATCGGCGACGGCATGGGGATTCGACGAAAACCAGATGTGCTGGTTGCCCGCGACGATTTCATAGCCGGCGCCGGCGTCGGAGCGGCTCTGGACGACGGCGATCTGCCCGGGCCGTTCGCTGAAACAAATGTCTTTGAGCCAAACGCCGCGGGTGCCGATGTAGATCGGAGCATCGCGCGACAACAACAGCAGATCGGGACGTTCGGCGAGCGTTTTTTCTGCGGCGGGGTCCAAGGCGAGTTCGAAGACGCTATCGGCTTGTCGCAGCCACGCGGGCCAGCGCGGGCGCAACGCGCAAAACAACCGGAGCTGGGCGATATGGTTCAGGTCGCCGGCGCCGAACAGCGCCCGCCATGCCGGCTGGACGCGGCCCAGGTCGACTAGGTCGGCGTCCTCCAATCCCGCGTCCGCAGCACGGGCGCAAACGAGCGCCTGTAAACGCAAAAGCCTCCCCTTGGGCCAACGATCTTTCGAATCGGCGAGCAGCGGCCCGAGAACGCGCAACGACAGACTGCCGGCCAGCGCTTGGCGGATGCGCTCGGCCAAGAGCGGCGCTTCATCCTCGCCGCGTTGGGCGGCGTTGACGTGTTGCATTCGGCACAAGAGCGCCAGCGTCGGGCTGTTGGGCGCTGTACGCTGCACTGCGGCCAGAGTTGCTTGGAGCACTTCGTCGTCGGGGAAATAGTAGCCGTGGCTCGTCGCGGCCAAACCGCCGACAAAGGCCACGGCCGTGTCGTTGAGCGGTTGGGCCAGCAGTTCGGGCATCAACACCTCCCACGCCGCCGACAACAAACGCCTCCGCACCGATCGCTGCGGCCAAAAGAGGTAGACCAGGCCGCCGAGAAACAAGCTCAACCCCATGGCGACGAGCATGAGTACGGGCAGCGGCATCGAGCGGCCGAAAAGTGCATACAGCAAACCGAACGCCGCCGCGACGACGGGGAGCGCCAGTGCCAGCAAGGCGCCCAAGCGGGTGAGTGCTGTGCCCGGTTCCTGGCCGTCGTACAACACCCCCCCTTTGTCCCCCCCTTGCGAAGGGGGGGAGAGGGGGGGGGGCGTTTCGATTTCCAAGCGCGGCCGCAAGCCAGAGTCGGTGACCTGAACGCGAAAGCCATGGCCTTCCAACCCCCCTTCCCCCCCTTTCAAAGGGGGGGACATAGGGGGGGTGAGTGGGAGCGGCGGCGCCGTGTTGACGGGAGGCGCCTGCGCATAACAGTGCGGGCACAAACTGCCGCCGCGCTCGCGCACTTTCGTCAGCAGGGCATGCCACGCGTCGCGGTCTTCGACTCCCTGGCGCAGCAGCAACCGTTGCAGTCGGATCGGGCCCTCCGCGGGGTCGGTCTTGCTGGCCAGCTCCCGGCAGCACTCCAAAAGTGCAGGATCTTTTTCCAGGGCGTAATCCACGACCCAGTCGGCCAGCACGCGCCAAGGTTCACGCACGCGGCGGCCTTCGAGCAGCAATCGATGCTTATCCCAGAGATGCTTGACCATCTCACGACGCTCGAGCTGCCCCTGACAGCGCGGGCAGGTCATGCGAATGCGGTCTTCCAGTTCGCGGCTGAACTGATCCAGGATCGCCGACTGACCGATGCGCTGCTCGAGTTCCTGCAAGCGTTCCACGGCGCGATGCTTGCTGGTGGCGCTGACATACGATTCCAGAATCTCGACCGCGCGCGCGCCGGCGGACCCACAGGATCGCAACAGGCCCGCGGCAGCGTGTTGACGGGTGGCACGGGGAATGTCCTTGGCGGCCAAGTACGGCTTGACGCGCGCCCACAGCGCGTCGGGCAGCGATTCCTCCAGCCGGGCGACGATTTCGAGCGCCATTTGCCGAGCCACGTTCTTCCACCCCGGCTGCACGCTGTCGCCCAAGAGCGTCGGCACCAGGCGGACGCCGGCATCCGTCCGGGCCGCGGCATCGGCGACGACGGTGACCATATGGTCGCGCTGCTCGCGGTCTTTCGACTTGATCGTGCGGCACAGCCAGGCAGTCAATCGTTCGTCCGTAGCAGCGCCATGCCGGTCCTGTGCCAGGCTAAGAAGGGTGCGCCACGCCGGCACATCCGGCCGCATGCCGCAGACGCACGTCAGCAGAAAATCGCGCGTATCGTTGTAGGAGCGCCGCGCGCCGCGGAACTGGAAAATGCCGTGGGCACGGCGCAGGTGCAGTTCGAGATCGACGGCCCGCACCTGCGCGGCGCACTCCGGACAGGGGACGGGCAGCTCTTCCTGCAACAGCGCGTGGCAGGCGCTGGCCTTGGCGGGATCGACGCCGACTTCCGGCAACTGCTCGCAAAGGCGCATGCGCTCACCGAGCAGCTCTCGGCCCGGCAGCGTTTCTTCGAGGATGCGATGCCAATCGGCGACGTCGAGGCGTTCACTGCCAAGGCGCCGCCCCAATTCGGGCAACACCAGCGCTCGCCCCACGGCGCGCACCGGCTCGGAGGTGGAGCGCGACAGCCAGGCCAGGACCGGTTGCGCCGCCATCACTTGCCGCACGCAGGCCAGCCATGGCTCCCACCGCTTCCAGGAATGGCGCGCGCGGTCGAGCGCCGGGTCCGGCGCATCCAGGTCGTGGCGTTGGGCAAGCTGCGCTTCCAAAGCGCGGACATAGGTGTCTTTGGTTCCATGGGCGGCGCCATATAGGATCATGAGCTGCCGATGGGCGTCCGCGTCGCCGGCGCGAAACACGCGCTCCCACAGACTTGCCTCCGCCCGACGGCGCGGCATCATGCTGCCGTCAATCTCCACATAATCGTGTTTGTCGCGCAGGTGATCGACGCGTTCGCGGCGCGGGAGCGGGACATCGCACAACGGACATGTCGTCGGCCGTTCGCCTTCGAGGCGATCGATGATGCGCTGAAGTTGATCATCGGGAATGGCGCCGCCGCGCAATAGGTGGGCCGCCTGGATGGCATCATCGAGCTGGCCCTGGCCCATCGCCTGAACCAAGGCCAAAAGAGCGGTATCGGAGCGCTCCGGTGCGAACTGCCAGACGACGCCGGCGGCGCGACGGCGCAGATCGATGTCAACATCCACTAAACAACGGCGCACGAGCGCCGTGGCTTCGGGAGTCGGCTGCTGCGTGAGAAAATCGGTAAGACGCTGCAGCGCCCAGCCGCGTACCACGGGCCGCGGCGATGTGAGTAGGATCTCCGCCAGCCCCAGGGGGTCCATGGCGCGAAAACACAGGGCCAGGCGCAACGGCAGTTGGCCGGTGGCATCCGTCGTCGCATCGGCGTCGGCCAAGGCGAGCAACTCGTCGGTGATCGGCTCGATCGCGCGCGTGGCGACGCCGCCGGAGTAAACGGGTCCGCCCGGCAGCGGCTTGCGGCTGAAGACGGTGTAGAAGAACGGCTCTTCGGTGAGCGGCGCCTGGCTGTCGATGACGACCGGTTGCGGCGGCCCCGCATAGGCCAACTCGCCCTGGTCGGGTCGCTGCGCTGCCTGGCCGACGGCGCGGCGAATCTCGATTTCCGCGTCCGCTTCGATGGTTTGCACGTCGAGATAAACCCGCGTTTCGCCGCTGCCCGCATCGAGGGCCAGGACGGCGTTCACCTGGGCGGGCGGCAGGGCGACCATCCAGGAGCGGACCTCGTCGGCGCTCGCCGGGCGACGCGACGGTTCCGGGTGCAAGAGCCAGCGCAGCGCCGCCGCACAATTGCCGGGCCAGTTTTGCAGGAGCGCAGCGCCGGCCAGGCCCAGTTGTTCCGCCCATGCTTCGACATGCGCCGGCGGAATTTGCCGCAGCGCTTTCTCCAGGCGCTCAAAGTGAGCGTCTTGAAACTGCGCCCACGGGCGGCCCTGTTCCATGGCAATCTGCCACGGCATGTGCCCGGTGAACAGGAAATAGGCGAGCGTGCCCCAAGCGTACAAGTCGCTGCGCGGCGAGGGGTGATGGGCGGCATCGAAGAACTCCGGGGCTGCAAAACCGCGCGGATAGCGCTCCTGCGGAAACAGCCGGCGCACGCGGCTCAGATCCTTGAGCTCCGTCACCATGTCGCTGCCGATGTAATGCACGCGATCGGCCCGGTCGATCAAAATCGCCCCCGGGCCCAAACCTTGCAGCAACAAACCCTCCGCATGGGCGCGCCGCACAAATTCCAGCAGTTCCGCGAGCACCGACAACAGCGACGCCACCGGCACCGCCGATTGCTGCCAATCGCCCAGCGGTTGACCGTGCGGCCGGGCGAACACTACGATCGGTTCGCGGTCGTCGTCATCGGGGGCAAAGGTGAAGGCGTCGCGCGTGTTTTCGAGTTCGAGCAGATCGATCGGCTCGGGCCAAAGATTGCTGCCGCGGTTGCCGAGAATGGCGACTTCGGTGCGGGCGAGCGTGCGGCGCTGGGCCACATCGGCGCGGTCGTCGAGGCGGGGATAGTAGAGCGTGCGCAGGTAAACGTCGAGCCATTCCTTGTCATCGGTTTCGCGGACGCGCTTGCTGGCGAAGTCGAAGTTGTAAAAAATCTTCTTGCCGGCGTAGAGGCCGTACCAGGGCGTTTCGCGGACAATGTCGGTGACCAGGTAGCCGCCTGGTTGATGGGTGGGTCCGGTGCCGATTAACCGTTCGCCGACATGAAGCTTCATGGCTCCTCATCATGTTACACGGCGGGGCGGCGGAATCGAAGGCAAAAGCAGTACATTGTCGGCGAGCGTCGAGGCGTGAGCCCGACGTGGACAGGCACGAGGCCGGTCACGTCTACGAGGCCGGTCACGTCGGGCTTACGCCTCGACGCCCGCCGGCGCCATCTGCTATAAAAACGGGCAGGAAGAAGGTGCCGACTTATGACCGACGGATCGCCGACGCCTGCCGCCGGGCCGCGTGCCGAGCTTTTGTATCATTTTTGCCGCTTGCAGCTTCCGGCGGTGATCATGGCGTCGGCCGCGTGTGCCCGGCACCTGCAGCGCACTTTCGATTTGTTTCGCGCCAAAGTTGATCCGCAGGCGACTTGGGATCGTTATCTCGACAATCTCTATCCGCTCGATTGGTTCATCGCCTCGGCGTGTTTGGACGGCAACGGCCGAGCCTGGGAGATCTTGTTCGCCGCGCGCGCCGGCCGAACCGATTGTTTGTTGCTGGACGCCCTACGAGCCCGGGCCGCTCGCCTTTATCCCCGGGACGACGAACGCCAGGACAGCGCCGTCAACGAGTTTTGGAGCCACCTGTTCGCCCCGGAGCGCCCCGGCGGCTTGCCGGTGTTGGCACGCTTCGACGGTCAGCGCCCGCTCGTGCCGTGGCTGATCCGCGTCTTTCAAAACTGGCACATCTCGCAGCTTCGCAAAAACGCCGGCGTCCAGGCATTGCCCGAAGACGACCTGGCGATGCCGCTGCCGACGAACGACGCCGGCAGCGACCGCTGGCGCGACGTCTTCGGCCAGGCGACGCGCGCTTGGCTCGTCGGATTGGATGATGATGAGATCCTCTTGCTCGGCCTGCGATTGCGGCATCGGCTCAGTCAGCGCGACGTTGCGACCTTACTTGGCATTCACGAAGGCACCTTGTCGCGCCGCACGGATCATTTGCGCGAGCTGTGCTTGGAATTCCTGAGCAAACGCTTGGTCGAGCAAGGTTGGACCGGCGACAACCTTTCCGACTTTGTTCGCACGGAAATGCACCACCTGTTGCTCGACGACCCGCGGCTTTCAGTGGATCATTTGGCAAAGATCCTGGCGAATCAGGGCAGATCGTTGCCGATTGATTGAAACTTCGCTGCCCACGGCAACCCATCAGGAATTCGTTCACGACCCCGAAAGACAAGGTTCAAGAATGGTCACAGGCATAGGTGATATTCTATACGACAGGATTCCGACACAGTTGGCATGCACTCAATTTCCTATCCCCTTGAACCATCGAATGTTACACCGAAGAAAATGCCGGCATCACCGGCCTGGTTCACAAATGCGCACAGGCATAGGTGATTTTCGAGACGACAGCATTTCGACACAGTTGGCACGCACTCAACTTCCTATCCCCTTGATCCATCCAATGTTACATCGAAAAAAATGTCGGCATCACATGACAGGCAGGTGTAGTCCCTACCGCGTTCCCTCTGTCACCCAGAAATGACCAGAATTGAACCATGCCGGCATCACATGACAGGATGGTGTAGTCCCTACAGCCTTTGCGCTGTCACCCAGAAATGACAAGATATTGGGCCTGGTTCAAAGTTGGGTTACAGCCAGGCGCGCGCGCGACAAGAGTGGCATTGTGGTATAGTCGCGAAATTGGCAGCCATAACCGTTTTCCAGGTCAGCAGTTACGCTACGGACGCGACAATGCACGAGGGGGCCAAATGGCCCAGTCGATTGCACAGTCGCTTGGCACCCTCAACCGCGCGTTTTCGAACCAGGCCCATTTACGAGGCACATCCCGTGGCAAGTTGGCAAACTGGCAAACTGACAGGGATATTTACCTATTCACGTCAAAAATAATCTCGGACAATTCTTATCTCAAATTGCACACCCATAGAAGGTCGTCTCGGCCCAACCTTCGATTTCTGCTATCCTGGGCGGATCACCTGTCGGCAAGGAGGCCGCCGTGCACCACGTTTGCTCGCCGTCCGTTGAACCTGAAGTTTTCCGCTTGGATTGGTTCGCGCGGATGACACGCGCCTTGCAGCGCCCGGCCGGATCATGCCTGGTGCTGGGTCTCTTGTGCGGCTTTCTCTTTTTCTACGGCCTGACCGCCGGCGACCTCTGGCGCACCGAGAGCTTGCGGGCCCTCGTTGCCCAGGAAATGCTCGCCGGCGGCGATTGGATCGTGCCGCGGCTCTACGGCGAACCGCTGTTCACCAAGCCGCCGGGAATGTACCTCGCCATCGTGCTCTGCAGTCTGCCGTTCGGTCAAGTTACCGAATGGACCGCGCGGCTGCCATCGGCCATCGGAGCCAGCGCTTGCGTCTTCCTCTTTGCTTGGTACTTCCGTCGACGGCTGGGACGCACCGCGGGACTCGTCGCCGGGCTCGCGCTGCCCATGTCGCTGATGTGGATCGACAAGGCGTCCGCCGCGGAAATCGACATGCTGCAAGTCGCCTGGATCACCGCTGCGATCCTGTTCTTTTTCCGCGCCGTCGAGGAGCCGTCGGCACTCGGCAGTCGGCCCGAAAAGGGGACAGGACCTCTGATTGCAAAAGGTCCTGTCCCCTTTTCCGGCCCACTGCCCACTGCCCACTGCCCACTGAATTTCCACTGGTGGCTGGCGGCGTGCTTGTGCATGGCCGGCGGCGTCCTCACGAAATGGACGGCGCCGCAGTTCTTGTACGGCACGGCCATTCCCTTTCTATGGTGGAAAGGTCGGCTGCGGCTGCTCGTTCACTGGCCGCACCTTCTCAGCGCGGGACTTGCAGGGCTGATCTGTTGCGCTTGGATCGCCGCGGCCGCCGCACGTGAAGGTTGGGACGTCTTCTACAGCACGGTCGTGTGGGAAGGCCTGTCGCGATTGGCGCCCGGCTACAACGACTATCGCCCCTATCCCTGGCTCGAAATGATCGTCCATCCTTTCAAACTGATGGTCACCACCTTGCCCTGGTCCGCTTTGGCGCTGTTGGCCCTGCGGCCGAGCTTCTATCGCATCTGGAACCAGCGGGGCCGCGATTTGCTGGTCGCCCTGCACTGTTGGGTGTGGCCGCAGGTCCTCTTCTGGAGCCTGCCGACCGAACACACGCCGCGGCACAGCTTCCCGCTATTTCCGGGTATCGCCGGGCTAGCGGTCATGGTCTGGATCGCCTGGCACGAAGGCCGGCTGCCATGGAAGATGCCGCGCGTGCAACCGGCGAAGATGCTAGTGACGTGCTTGGCGCTGTGGATGATCGCCAAGGCAGTGCACGTGGAAATGATGATGCCCAACCGCAGCTTCGCTCGGCAAGCGCGCAATAAGGCCGCGGTGCTCGCCGCCTTGGTGCCGCTGGATCAGGTGCTGTACCTCTTTTTCCTCAAGGACGAGGGGATCATGTTCTATTACGGCCGCCCGGTGGCGCGGTTGGATTCGCCTGCCGATCTGCCGGCGGGCTCGGGACCGGTCTATTGCATGCTTCGCCTGAGCGAATGGCAGGCCTGGGACGGATCGCGTCGCGCCGAACTGGTGCAGCGCTTGAACGACGAGCAAGGCGACCCGATCTACCTCGTGAGAGTGTTCTGATTGCTTGCCGTTTCGCGCTCGCTGCGAAACGACAATTACATCGACCATTCCGCGCGAGCGCGAAGCCGCAAGCGCCGCTACAATGCCACCATGACCGACACGCCGCTATTCGACCGTGCCGCCGCAGCGCCCGCCACGCCGCCCGTGCTCACCGTCACGGAACTGACCGCCCAGGTGCAGGCGCTGCTCGAAGGCGCGTTTCCCACAGTCTGGGTCGCCGGCGAAATCTCGTCTTTCAAGCGGCACAGCTCCGGCCATGTCTATTTCAACTTGAAGGACCAAGGCGCCGTTATTCGTGCCGTCATCTGGCGCAGCACCGCGCAGCGAATGAAAATCGCCATCGACGAGGGCGTGGAAGTCGTGGCCCGCGGCCGAATCGGCGTTTACGCGCCGCGCGGCGATTATCAGCTCTACGTCGACGCGCTGCAGCTCAAAGGTGAAGGCGCTCAGGAGCTAGCGCTGCGGCTGCTGAAGGAGAAGCTCTTCAAGCTCGGCTATTTCGCGGCCGAGCGGAAGAGGCCGTTGCCGCGCTTTCCGCGTCGCATCGCGCTGGTCACCAGCCCGACCGGGGCAGCGGTGCGCGACATGCTCGAAAAATTGGCCCAGCGCTGGCCGCTCGCCGAGGTCTGGGTCTGCCCCGTCCGCGTGCAGGGCGAAACCGCCCCGCAAGAGATCGCGGCGGCGCTGCGCCGCTTGAATCGCCTCAACGACATCGATGTCGTCTTGCTCGGTCGCGGCGGCGGCAGCAGCGACGACCTGGCGGCGTTCAATTCCGAAGCCGTCGCCCAGGCAATTTTCCAGTGCAAGTTTCCGATCGTCTCCGCCGTCGGCCATGAAATCGACGTGACGATCGCCGATATGGTCGCCGATTGCCGAGCCTTGACGCCGACCGACGCGGTGGTGCGCGCAACGCCGGACCGAAGGGAACTGTTGCAAGGCCTCCACGATTGCCGGCAGCGGCTCGGCGATCTGCTGTCCGGCCGCGTGCAAACTTTGGGCGAACGTCTGGGAGCACTGGCCCAGCGCCGCATCCTCCGTTTCCCACTCGAACGCCTCCGCGAGCGCGAGCGCAAGCTCGACGACGCGGAGGAACGATTGCAGCGCGCCATGCGCCAGCGCCTCGCCCTCGCTCGTCAAAAAGCTGACGCCCAAGCCGCACGCTTGCAGGCCCTCAGCCCCTTGAACGTGCTGGCGCGCGGCTATAGCCTAACGCGGACGGAAGACGGCACGCGCCTCGTCCACAGCGCCGCGCAAGTGCAACCCGGCGAGCGCATCGAAGTGCTGCTCGCCGATGGCCGGCTTATCGCGGAAGTGGAGCGTGTTCTGCCGCCACCGGAATCGCTGAGTGTCAAGTAGGTCCCGCGAGCCGAGCGGGACCTTTGCAGCGACCGGGCCCGCTCGGCTCGCGGGACCTACGCACGACCATATGAACGACGCCGCTCAACCACCCCTGACGTTCGAACAAGCGCTCGCCGACCTGGAGCGCATCGTCCACGAGTTGGAGGACGGCAAGATCGGCCTGGAAGATTCCCTGGCGCGCTACGAACAGGGCGTCAAGCTGCTCAAGCAATGTTACGGCCAGTTGCGTCAGGCCGAGCAGCGCATTCAGGAGCTGCTCGGCCTCGACGAGCAGGGCAATCCGCTGACCAAGCCCTTCGATCACACCGCGACCATCGACAAAAAAACCGTTTAGCCCCGTTTCGCAGAAACGGCGCGGGCAGTATCCCACGCATCCAATTTGTCCCTTTGGACTGAACCGTTGCCCTTTGAACTCGCCGTGTACCTGAAATCCAAGCAGCAGCTCGTCGATGCACGACTGGCCGCGCTGCTCGACCGCGAAGCCGCCATTCCGCGGCCGCTTGCGGAGGCGATGCGCTACAGCTTACTCGCACCCGGCAAGCGCCTGCGGCCAATGCTGGTTTTGATGGCGGCCGAGGCATCGGGCGGCGCCAACGATCAGGCATTGCCGGCGGCCTGTGCTGTCGAGATGATCCACACCTATTCGCTGATGCACGACGATCTGCCGGCCATGGACGACGACGATTTGCGCCGCGGCTTGCCGACGTGCCACAAGAAATTCGGCGAGGCGCTCGCGATCCTGGCGGGTGATGCGCTCCAGACCCTGGCGTTTCAAGTGCTGGTGGAAAATTATCCGCCGCGCACCGCAGCCGGCTGCTGCCTGGCGCTGGCGCAAGGCGCCGGCGCCGGCGGCATGGTCGGCGGGCAAGTGGAAGATCTCGCGTGGGAACGCGGCGCCGCGCCGCTTGCGCCGGATGCCAAACAGTACTTCCCTCGCACCGAACAGCCGCATTCGCTCGAAGTGCTCGAACATATTCATCGGCACAAGACTGGTGCGTTGTTCGGCGTTTGTCTTCAGCTCGGCGTTTGGGCAGCCCAAGGCGAACATGACGGCGGGCCCGATGCAGCTTTGCTGGCCCGGTTGGTCGAATACGCCCGCTGCTTCGGCCTGGCGTTTCAGATCACCGACGATTTGCTCGACGTCGAACGCACCGCTGCGGAAACCGGCAAACGCACGCAGAAGGACGCCGCACGCGGCAAGCTGACGTATCCCAGCTTTCTGGGCATTGACGAAAGCCGCCGCCGGGCGAACGATCTGGGCGCCGAAGCATTCGAGTTAATGCGTCCGCTCGGCCCGGCTGGCGAACCGCTGACGGCGCTGATGCAATTCGTACTGACGCGCGATCGGTAGCACGAGTCCCAACAAAGCGCGCAGCCGCCAAGCGAATCCTGTTCACGGTTGTCTTTGGGCGAGGCTGAGAAATGCTCGTTGCTCGGCATCGCGTTTCTGTTCATGTCATACCCGTCGTCGTCAAAATGGGAGAATCCGGCAAACTCCCCTTCCCAGAATCTACGCGGATTCGTTATTTTCTCCAATAATCCACGGGTATTCCTTTGGGCAACCGCTAAAATGCCTGTGCAATCTGGACAGAGGTTGCAGACCCCAGTGTGGAACGCCGGGGTGGAGGCGCCCATGCGGAGCGTGGGCAGCGATGGATCACCTGCTGAAAGGGATGCGTCCATGAACAAAGTCCTGGCACGGATCTGCAGCCCCGCCGACCTGCATATCCTCTCCGATCCGGAACTCGTCCAGCTTGCCCATGAGATGCGCGACGAGTTGATTCGCGTCCTCAGCATCCGCCCCGCCCACTTCGCCAGCAACCTCGGCGTCGTCGAATTGTGCATTGCCTTGCACCTCACCTTCGACTTCACCAAGGACCGCCTGATCTGGGACACCGGCCATCAAATCTACCCGCACAAGCTGATCACGGGCCGCTACCCGCGTTTCGACACCATTCGCATGCGCGGCGGCCTCATGGGCTATCCGAATCCGGCCGAAAGTCCGTATGACCTGTTCATGACCGGCCATGCCGGCTGCGCGACGTCGGCATCGCTGGGCCTGAAAGTCGGCGATGAGCTGCTCGGCCATCCCGAGCGCCACAGCGTCGCCGTCGTCGGCGACGGCGCGTTCCCCAGCGGCATCGTCTTCGAGGCGCTCAACAACGCCGGGCACCTCAACAAGAAGTTTCTGGTCATCCTCAACGACAATCAAATGTCGATCTGCCCGCGCGTCGGCGCGCTGGCTTCGTGCTTGGACCGCGCCCGGCTCACCAATTTCTACCGCGGCACGAAACGCCGCATCCGAAGACTCTTCGACAAGCTGCCGTTAGTCGGCAAAATGGCCAACCAGGCCGTCGATCAAATGCGCGACGCCCTCAAGGCGCTGCTCACCGGCGGCATGCTGTTCGAAGAACTGGGTTTCCACTACGTTGGGCCGATCGACGGCCACGATATTCAGGGATTGCGTTACTGGCTCAACCAGGTGAAAGACCATCCGACGCCGGTGCTGCTGCACGTGTTGACGGTGAAGGGCCAGGGGGTGCCGCAGGCGAGTGAAGACCCGGTTACCTTCCACACGCCGCCGGTATTCGAAAAGATCGGCCCGGACCGAACGATCATGTCGTTGAAGCGCAGCGGGTCGAAGGCATACACCGACGCCGCCTCCAGCGCCATTTACGAGGTGATGCGCGACAACCCGAAGGTCACGGTGTTGACCGCGGCCATGTGCCAGGGCAACAAACTCGAAAAGGTGCGCACCGATTTTCCGAACCGCTTCTTCGATGTCGGCATTTGCGAATCGCACGCCGTCGCCTTCGCCGCCGGCCAGGCCAAGGCGGGAGCGCGTCCGATCGTCGATATCTACTCGACGTTCTTGCAGCGTGCCTTTGACCAGATTTTCCAAGAAGTCGCATTGCAGAATCTGCCCGTGACGTTCTGCCTCGACCGCGCCGGCCTCACCGGCCCCGACGGCCCGACGCACCACGGCTGCTTCGACATCACCTACCTGCGGCTCTTCCCAAACATGGTCGTCATGGCTCCCGGCGACGAATCCGACTTAGCCCCCATGCTGCGCTTCGCCCTGGCGCACGACGGCCCGGCGTCGCTGCGCTATCCCAAGGCGAGTCTTGAAAAAGTGGAACGTGGCCTGACGCCGATCGAGCTGGGCCAGGCGGAGGTTTACGAATGGGGCGCGGACGGCGTCATCGTCGCCTTCGGTTCGCTGTTCCCCACGTGCGTCAAGGCGGCCGAAAAGCTGCGGCAAGAAGGCCTGGAGATCGGCGTCGTCAACGCACGTTTCGCCAAGCCGCTCGACAAGAACACGATTCTGCGCGCGGTCGAAGAGTTGCCGCTGGTCGTCACAGTCGAGGAAGGAACGCTCGAAGGTGGTTTCGGCAGCGCGGTGCTGGAAGCCGCCAATGCCGCGGGGCTCGATACGCGCCACATCGTGCGCCTCGGCATTCCGGACCGTTTCGTCGAACACGCCGAACGCGGCGAACTGCTGGCGGCGCTGGGGCTGGACGTGGACGGCATTTGCCGGGCGGTGCGCCAAGGACTGGAGAAACGCAGCGAGCGCTTTGAAGACAGCGCCCTCGTTGGCAACGATTAGGGCGTGTGGCTTGCCGTTTAGCGCATCAGAAATCCCTCGCTGCCGCGCAATCCCATTGCGATCGCTAAACGGCAAACAAAACACATCTGGCCAAATCCCGCCGCGGCCGGGTACAATTCGCGGCCATGAATCAACTCTCCTACGATCACGGCGCTTGCGACGTGCCGCTGCTGGGTGAAACCATTGGCGCGAATCTGCGCCGCACGGTCGAGCGTTTTCCGGACCGCGACGCGCTTGTGGTGTGCAATCAAGACTACCGCGCCACCTATCGCCAACTTTGGGACGCCGCCGAGCAAACGGCGCGCGCTCTGCTGTCGCTCGGCGTGCAGAAGGGCGACCGCATCGGCATCTGGTCGCCCAATCGCTTCGAGTGGGTCATCGTCCAGTATGCCACGGCCCGCATCGGCGCGATCCTCGTCAACATCAATCCCGCGTACAAAGCGCATGAGCTTGAGTATGTGCTCAATCAAGCCGGTGTCTCCGGCCTTTTGCTCGCACGCGGCTTTCGGCAAACCGGGTATGGACCGCTGCTCGACGAAGTCCGCGGCCGATGCCCGGAATTGAAGTGGTCGCTGTTGCTCGACGACGATTGGGACCGGCTCAACGCCATGGGCGAGAAAATCTCGGTCGCCGAGCTGGAAGAGCGCGAATCAGGATTGCAATTCGACGACGCCATCAACATCCAGTACACCTCCGGCACCACCGGTTTCCCCAAAGGCGCAACGCTCTCGCACCACAACATCCTCAACAACGCCTACTTCATCGGCCGAGCGTGCCGCTACACCGAGGCCGACCGCGTCTGTTTGCCGGTGCCGTTCTACCATTGCTTCGGCATGGTGCTCGGCAACCTGGCGTGCACGGCGCATGGGGCGTGCATCGTCGTGCCGGCCGAGGCGTACGATCCGCTCAAGGTGCTGGAAGCAATCCAGGCCGAGCGCTGCACGTCGCTCTACGGCGTGCCGACGATGTTCATCGGCGTGCTCGATCATCCGCGCTTCGACGAGTTTGACGTGTCTTCGCTGCGCACCGGGGTCATGGCCGGGGCGCCGTGCCCCATCGAATTGATGAAGCAAGTAGTGACGCGACTGCACATGCCGGAAGTCGCCATTGGCTACGGCATGACGGAAACGTCGCCGATCTCGACGCAGAGCGCCGTCGATGATCCGCTGGAGCGCCGCGTCAGCACCGTGGGCCGGGTGCAGCCCCACGTCGAGATCAAGATCGTCGATCCAACGACTGGGCTGATCGTGCCGCGCGGGGTTGCGGGCGAATTTTGCACGCGCGGCTACAGCGTCATGATTGGCTACTGGAACAACGCGGCGGCGACGAAGGCCTCGATCGACGCCGCCGGCTGGATGCACTCCGGCGACCTGGCGACGCTGGACGACGCGGGTTACGTGAACATCGTCGGCCGCATCAAAGACATGATCATCCGGGGGGGCGAGAATATTTATCCGCGCGAGATCGAAGAATATCTGCACACGCATCCCGGCGTCAGCGAAGCGCAAGTGATTGGCGTGCCGAGCATCAAATACGGCGAGGAAGTGATGGCGTGGGTCAGGCCGAAGCCGGGCACGACGCTGAACGACGAGCAACTCGTGCGCTATTGCACCGGCAAGATCGCGACTTACAAGATTCCGCGTCACTGGAAGTTCGTGGACGCGTTTCCGTTGACGGTGACGGGCAAAGTGCAAAAGTACCGCATGCGCGAGATCGCCGTTGCGGAACTGGGCTTGCAAACGGTGGCGCAACAGAAGACGGCGTAAGTGGCTTGCCGTTTAACGTTCGCAATCGTTGGCCAAGGACGTCGTCCCCGGACCGATTATGGTAGCGCTAAACGGCAAGCAATAACTTGGATCACCTCTTCGTTATCCCCGGAAAATCATCCGTGCGGAACGGCGACGCGGGCAGGCCTTCCTGGTTGAACAGGTTGACGAGCGGATGGTTCGCCCAGCCGTAGCGGACCGCTACTGGGTTCGAAACGGCCTCGCAAGTCACCACGACGGTGTCGCCCTGAATCATCGCCTTGGCGTTGTGGAACTTCTTATCCTCGCCGCCGACCGTAAAGCCCATCAGGTCCGCTTTGGTCGAGCCTTCCTTGACGCGCCATGCGAAACCCTCGGTCCCCGCCTTGTTCTTGCGACCGTCGGTCGGTTCCAATTCCTTGGCGACCAGGCCGCCGCCGATGTGCTCGAAGCTGAGGACCGCGCGGTTGCCGTCAATCTTCAGCCCTTTGTACATCGGGCCAGAGTAGACGATCTTTTCACCGTAGGTCTGGGCGCGGGCGATCCTGCTGAGGCGCTTGCCGATCGGCTGTTTCGGCGTCGGGTGAATGTCGCGTTCGTGGCCGCAATCGGTGATGACCGCCATGCCTGTGTGCGGCAGCTTGAGGGTCATCGTCTGAGCTTCGCGCAGCTCGGCCCAGTTGCTTTCGCGCGGTTCCTTTTGCACGTCGGTGTAGGGCGCGAGCTGCACGAACAAGAACGGAAAGTCGCCCTGTCTCCAATCGTGGCGCCAATTCTGAATCATCATCGGGAACAGTTCGCGATAACGATACGCCTGGCCAGCGTTGCTTTCGCCCTGGTACCAGATCGCGCCCTGGATGCGGTAATTCAAGAGAGGGTGGATCATGCCGTTGTAAAGGGCCGATGCGCTGTTGGGATTCAAGCTGTCGCCGACCAGATCAGTCTTGTAGAGCGGGTTACGGTCAAGCGCCTCGCGACTCGTCCAGGCCTCGGCGCGGGTGCCGCCCCAACTGGTGTGAATCAGACCGACGGGGACCTTGAGCGCTTCATGCAGATCGCGGCCGAAGAAATAGCCGACCGCGGTGAAGCCGCCGACCGTCTCCGGCTTGGCGTCGATCCAGACGCCGCCTGTTTCGTTGACGGGCACCGTCTGCGGGCTCTTCTTGACGTTGAAGGTGCGCAGCATCGGGTTGTGCGCCAGGCCCTTGGCGAGCTTCTGGTCGGCCGCGTTAGAGCCGTTGACCGACTGTTCCATGTTCGACTGGCCGGAGCAGACCCAGACCTCGCCGACGTAGACATCCTTGTAATCCAGTCCCTTGTCATTGCCGGCGATGGTCATCGGGAAGGGCCCGCCTGCCGAACCGGACGGCAGCGACACTTTCCAGCGGCCGTGATCGTCAGCAGTCGCGGACGCCGTCTTGCCGCGGAAGGAAACGGTCACCTTCTCGCCCTTGTCGGCGGCGCCCCAGATGTTCACATCCATTTTTTGTTGCAGCACCATGCCATCGGTGCAAAGGGCGTGCGGTTTGACGTCGGCGCGAGCTGACGCGGGCGCCAGCAGGCCGAGTACGGCGAGCAGCGCGAGCTTGCGAAACATGTTGCAGCCTCCAGGTAGGTGGGAAATCATGGGATCGAATGTAGAATATCGCCGCGGCCAGGGCAAGCAAGAAGTGGGATTGGTGGGAAGTGGTTGGTGAGTGGTGAGTGGTTGAATTTTGGCTTGCCGTTTAGCGCGCCCAGTGAACTTTCGCTGTCTACCGGATCAGCGAGCGCGAAACGGTAAACGATAATTGGAGATGAACCTTGTCAACCGGCGCCGACCTCTTGGTGCAAGCGCTACATGCACACGGCGTGCGCGTGATCTTCGGCATGCCCGGGTCGCATACCACTTCGATCTACGATGCGATCCAGCGTCACGGCGATATGCGCACCATCCTATGCCGCAACGAACAGGCCGGCGCTTTCATGGCAGATGGTTATGCCCGGGTGACCGGTTGGCCCGGCGTCGTCTGCACGACCGCCGGACCCGGTGCGACCAATGCCCTTACCGGCATCGCCGAGGCGTATGGCGATTCCGTGCCGGTGCTTTTGATCGCGGGGCAGGTGAATCACGACAAAGTGGGCCGCGAAACCGGCAGCTATCACGAGATCGATCTGGAGAGCATCTTTCGCCCATGCACGATCTACACCGACACAGCGGAATGCGCCGACGACGGTCCCGCGATGGTGAGCGAAGCGTTCACGGCCATGGTCAGCGAGCGGCGGCGGGCGGCGGCGCTGTTTTTTCCGCAAGACCTCATGGCCCGACTGACGGACGAGCCTTTACCGGAAGTCGTTGGCGACGTGGCCCATCGCAAGTTGTACCAACCGAACGAGGTCGTCGCTTTGACCGCCGGAATGCTGCAGCATGCGCGGCGCCCAATCATTATGGCGGGCGGCGGTGCGGTCTGGAGTGGGGCGGGCAAAGAAATCGCACTACTCGCGGAACGCCTGAACTGCCCAGTGATCACCACTCTCAACGGCAAGGGCATCCTCGATGAACGCAATCCGTTTTCGCTCGGCCATGCGCGCTCGGCACGCGCCAAAGATGCACTGCCACACGCCGATGTGATGCTTGCGGTAGGCTGTCGCTTTACCGAAGTCACCACATGGTTCTGGAAGCTTCTGGTCCCGAAACAGCTAATCCAGATCGACATCGATCCAACCGTGCTGGGCGTTGGTTATCCGGTACAACGGAGCATCCTCGGCGACGCCAAGGAAGTCTTGGCGGCGCTGCTGGGCCTGCTTCCGAAGCAGGATAGCGAGTGGGGCGAAATCTGGGAGCGGGCGCGCTATGCCCGCCCAGCCCATCCCGAATGGTTCATCGACACGCTTCGCGCGGAGCTACCCGAAAACGGTGTCGTCATTACCGACGCGTCGGAAATGGCCCTGCGCATGCACACCGATTGGCCGGCCTATGCGCCGCGCACCTTCTTCTATCCGTCCACTTACATCGCCCTCGGCTGGGGTTACCCCGCGGCCATCGGTGCGGCGGTGGCGCTGCCGGACCGGCCGGTCGTCTGCGTGGCCGGCGACGGCGGCTTCGTCATGACTTGCCAGGAACTCGCCACCGCGGCGCGCTATCAGCTCAACCTCATCGCGATCATTCACAACGACTCGGCCTACGGCGCCATCAAGAACCTGCAGCGCAAACAACACGGCGAACGCTATGTGGACGTCGAGCTGAACAACCCCGATTTCGTGAAGCTGGCCGAGGCGTACGGCGTGCCGGGCGTCCGCGTGAATGGCCGGGACGAGTTCGCGCAGGCGCTGCGGCAAGCGCTAGTGCGGCGCGGACCGTCGCTCATCGAAGTGCCGGATCGGTGGCGGTCGCTGCGGGTTTAGCTTTTGCTCCGGCGGAGAATGGTAGACATTGCCAGGCTGGGATAACCTGAGGAGTCTAATGATGTTGTCGCGACGGAAATACGGGCGGGGCCGACGTTTGTGCTTCGCGGTCCTTGTAAGTCTTTGGCTTCTTAGCGAACCTCGAACACTTGACGCCGGCGCCAAAGACCCGCCCATCAAATTCTTGCTCACCTGGGGCAAAATGGGCAAAGAAGCCGGCGAGCTGCATTCGCCGATCGGCATCGCCATTAACGCCAAAGACGAGATCTTCGTGACCGAGTTCAAGAACAATCGCGTGCAGAAGTTCTCCACCGAGGGCAAAGCGCTGCTGCACTTCGCCGTCGAGAAGATGCCCGGCGGCATTGCGGTGGACAAGGCGGGGGGCATCTACGTCGCGCCCATGATGAGCCACAAGATCTGCGTTTACGACGAGACCGGCAAGCTGCTGCGCGAGTGGGGCAAAGAGGGCAAGGGCGACGGCGAATTCGATCAGCCCGGCGGCATCGCAATTGCCAAGGACGGCACGGTCTATGTCGCCGACCAGGTCAATCGCCGTGTGCAGCGCTTCACGCCGACGGGAAAATTCCTGGGCAAGTGGGGCGAGTACGGCACGAAGCCGGGCCAGTTCGACGGACTTGACGGCATCAAGAACCGCACCGGCGGCCCGCACTTCCTTGCCTTTGATCGGCAAGGAAACCTCTTCACGACTGAAGGCAAGATTGGCCGCGTGCAGAAGTTCACGCCAGAGGACAAACCGCTGCTGGCGTTCGGCAGCAACAGCACCGAGCCGGGCGGGTTCGGCGGCCGGCCCAAGAACCTGCCCGGCCCAATCGGCATTGTCGTCGATCGCTGGGACCGCATTTGGGTCAGCGCTACCAACAATCGCGTGCAGTGTTTTGCGCCGGAAGGGAAGTACCTATTCGGCTTCGAGTCGCTGGAACCGGGCGACAAGCCGGGCCAGTTCCACACGCCACACGCGCTGGCGTTCGACAGCCACGACAATCTCTATGTCGTTGACGCGCAAAACCAGCGCGTGCAGAAGTTTGCCGTACCGCCGGGAGACAAGAAATGACGGCCACGACTCCGATTAGCGCACGCCGCATCGCACTGGGTACTGTGTGCATCACGCTATTGCTCACCTGTGCACTTTGGAGCGCCACGGGGCAGGACGGCGCGGTCAAGTTCCGTTTGAGGTTGGTGGACGCGGCGACGGGCCAGGACTGCGCCGGCATCGTGCGGCTGCTCGATGGCGAAAAACGCACCGTCCCGCTGCCGGGCCTGTACGACCGCTTGCGCGGCCTGAAGGTCGCGCCGGAGTTCGGCGGTTGGCACGTCGTTCCCGTCAAAGGTGCAGAAACCGAAGTCCCGCGCGGCGTCTATCGCCTCGAAGCGGTCGCTGGATTGGAAACTGAACTGGCGACGATTGAACTCGATCTCACGAAAAACGCCCCAGCGGAAACCGTCGTCAAACTCACTCCCGCCTTCGACCCCGGCAAGCTCGGCTACATCGCCGGCAACACGCATCTGCATCTCATGAAGCTGACCAAGCAAGACGCCGAGGATTATCTTCGCAAGATTCCGCCGGCCGATCGGCTGCGCGTGCTGTTCATCTCCTATCTCGAACGCCATCAGGACGACGCCGAGTACATCACGAACCGCTATCCGATCGGCGATGTGCCGGCGTTCAATGCGACGGGCGTCCTGGTCAACAACGGCGAGGAGCATCGCCACAATTTCGCCAGCCATGGCGAGGGCTATGGGCATGTGATGTTTCTCAACATCAAAACCCTGGTGAAGCCGGTCAGCCTCGGTCCAGGCATCACCGGCGGCGGCAACGACGATCGGCCTCTGCGCCCCGGCATCGACGACGCGCGCCAGCAAGGCGGCACGATCATCTGGTGCCACAACAGCTTCGGCTACGAAGACGTGCTCAACGCCCTGACCGGCCGGCTGCACGCACTGAATGTCTTCGACGGCAGCCGCCGCGGCTTGTTCGAGGAGAGCTATTATCGTTATCTCAACGTCGGCCTGAAGATGCCGATCAGCACCGGCACGGATTGGTTCATTTACGACTTCGCGCGCGTCTATGTGCGTAGCGCCGATCCGCTGACCGTGGCGGCCTGGCTGGATGGGCTGAAGACGGGGCGCAATCAGGCGACGAACGGGCCGCTGCTCACACTTCGAGTCAACGATCACGGCTGCGGCGACACGATCAAGCTCGCCAAGCCCGGCAAGGTGAAGATCGAGGCGTCTGCGCAAGGCCGGAACAATTTCCAAGAGCTGCAACTGGTTCACAACGGCAAGGTGATTCGCCGGTCCGCCGCGCGCGCAGGAGACGCAGGAGCCGCGCACGAAGTAAGCGGCTTGGCCCCGCCGCCGCTTACTTCGTGCGCGGCTCTTGCGCGCGCCTCGTATCGAGCGAAGCTGACCGCCGAAATC
>ORMF010944602.1_pt1 | contig 33110 bp, 26 predicted proteins | sample 1779871 | NCBI WGS metagenome assembly ORMF01 (sample SAMEA104232316, study PRJEB22302) | groundwater metagenome | biome: forest; feature: aquifer; material: groundwater | place: USA | collected 2011-08-07 | depth 5.4 m | reverse complement strand
GAGTCGATGCAATCGGACAATGGGGGAGTTCGGCACTACACGCGGGTTTCGAGATCGATGCGACGACGTGATTCAGGATTCGCGCGGAATGAGCCTGCCGATTTGCCGAGCTCGAATTTCGGTGACGAAGTTAGGCTAGCCAGCCGCTTCAGCGGCCAGGATTCTCATCAGGATTCCCGCCGCTCACACGCCGTGCACCTCGTCCGCGCGAGCCGCGGCACTACCCGCGCAGTCTCACCACGAGGCCGCTCGGGCCCGGGACCGCGTGGAGTGCGGCGATCGCAACCGCGACGATCGCGAACACGGCCGCGAACGAAACGATCCAGCGACGCGGCGCGTTCGCGCGCCCGGCGGTGTTTTTGTCGACGATGCTGTGCGAGTGACCCGCCGCCGCGGCCGCGACGAGCAACGCGGGCACGATGTGCATTCCCTTCGCGACGCCCACGAGAATCGCGCCGGCCACGAGCCCGAGCGCCATACACGCGCTGGGCTTTCTGCGCGCGGGATTCGCAGCGGTTGCATCGGCGAGCGCGTCGACGAGCGAGCGCCCTGGCCACGGCGCAAACGGCATCGCGAGGACGCACGCCGCGAACGCGACACCCTGCACGATGGGTGATTCGCGACCGGCGAACACGAACGTGAGGGACGCCATCACGCTGGTCGCGACGAGCGCGATCTCACCCCGTCGCGGACTCGCCACGCGCGCGAGTCGCAGCGCGCCGACGACACTGAGCAACGCGAACATCGTGACGCCCCCGGCAGTCCACGTGGCGCGGGCGACGCCGCCGAGCGACCCGGCGGAGACGACGAACGCCACGAGAACCACGTTCGCGAGTACAGCCGTGACGCGAGCGTCGCGTGCGGCGTCTCGCGACGCAGAGCCCCCGCCCGACGCCTCCGGCGTCGACCTCCGCCCGTCCACCGGGAGGTGAAGAGGGCGCACCGCGATCTCGATCGCGCCGAGCGCGAGAAATGCGCCACAAACCCCGGCTGAAACGAGGTCACTCGCCCGCACACCGTAGCGCGTGAGCCACCACGCGACCGCACCGAGGACGACTGCAGTGCGAATCGAGCGCGCGGCTGCGTCCTCCGGCGGCGCCGCCATCAGAACGTCACGTTGAGTTGCGTCACCGACGCGCCCGTGCCCGAGGCCGGGATCGTCGTGGAACGCAGTGCTTGTTCCACGCATTGCACCATCTCGGCGTCTCGCGGCGTGTTGCTCACGCGAACCGAAACCGCGTTGGCATACCCTGACGGAAGAAAGGACGCGTCGACGACGAGCATTCCGCTCCCGACGCGCGCGCCCGACAGCGAGAGTTGGTCAGCGCACTGCCGCGCGACTTGCGCGACGGTGGACGCGATCGCCGCGCGCGGCGCGGACGTCGGATCCGCGGCCGCGTTTGCGGCATCGTCGACGGAACCCGCGCGCACGAAGAGGAAGTACGCCGCCGCACCGAGCACGCCGGCGACGATCGCGACGATCGCGACCAGACGCCACAGCCAACGCCGATCGGCGAGTGGGACCGGTGCGACCTGCGCCCGCGCCGCGGCGGGGGGGGGGCCTGCGAGCATGCCGGCGGGCGGCGCGGCGACGATCGTCGCGGGGTGTACGGTTTGGACCGGCGGTGCCGCGAAATTCGGAGGCGGCGCTTGATTCGGCGCTTGCGCGTGAGCGATCGCGCCAAAGTGACCGGGCCCCGCGACGGGCGTGGGAGCCACGGCGATCGGACCGGGCGGGAGTTCGGGCGTGTGCGGCGGGGCGCTGGCGCGAGCGGAGGGGCCCGCAAACGCTGGTGTCATCGGGTCGCCCGAACTGCGAAGCGCGAGGTCGGGCGCGAGGTTCGCGAGCCAGCGCGCGACATCGCGACTGTCGAAGCCAGGCGCGAGCGTGTGCAGCACGGAGCGTATGGACGACGCGAGACGACCCGCGGACGCGGTGCGCTGCTCGCGATCGACGCGCAGCGCCGCAAGAACGATCTCGTCGACGGCCGGCGGAACTGCGGGCATGAAACGCGACGGCGCAACGACGTCGCCGCGCTGTTGGGCTTCGAGCGCAGCGCCGGGATTGTCGCGCGGAAACAGCGGCCGCAGCGTGAGCGATTCCCACAGCACAACGCCGAGCGCCCACACGTCGGCGCGACGATCGACTCGTTCGCCCCGCGCTTGCTCGGGCGACATGTAGACCAACTTGCCCACCGCAAGGCCCGCCTGCGTGCGAAAAATGTTGTCCGCCGCGCGCGCGATGCCGAAGTCGTTCACCTTCACGCTGCCGTCGATGGACACGAGAATGTTCGGCGGCGACACATCGCGATGGACGATTTCGAGTGGCTGACCTTGGTCGTCCTTGCGTCGGTGCGCGTAGTCGAGTCCCGTCGCAGCCTCGGCGATGACGTACAGCGCCGCCGCCACCGGCATGGGCTGCTTGGCCTGCAGCGCGCGCCGCATGATGTCCGCGAGCGAGATGCCCTCGACGTACTCGAGAACCAGAAAGAGATCGGGCGCGTCGCCAAAATCGATGAGTTGGACGATGTTCGGATGCTCGAGGCGCGCGGTGATTCGTGCCTCGGCAATGAACCGATCGCGCAGCATCGGTTCGCGCTGGTATTCGGGCAGGATCCGCTTGATCGCGACGCGCCGCCGAACGCCCCCCGCGCTCACGCGTTCGCCGCGCCAGACCTCGCCCATGCCGCCGCGCGCGATCTTCTCGAGCAAGCGATAGCCGCCGAGCGTTTGTACTTCCGCGTCGGGCTCGCTCATGCGGGGGCCGGGTCCACCGCGCGAATCATGCCAGAGGGTGCGCTGCGATGGTATCGTCGCGACGCGAGATGGAACCCCGCCTGCGATACCGAGCGTCGGGGCGAGGCGTGACATCGTGGACGCGTGCCGCGGGGGCGTTGCTCGTCGCGAGTGCATTCGTCGTGGCCGGCGCACTCGTGATGGAAGGCGTCACACTCGCGCAGGGTGCGCCGCCGCAGACCGCGCCCGCGGACGCATCGACCGATGCGCACGCGAACGCCCGTCGAGCGACCGGACGCGTTGCGCGCGGCGACGCGGGAGTGGGCGCCGACGGTTCGCCCGCGGTTGGCTCGCGTCGGGATGCGGGCTCGGTGGGCGCAGGCGACGCGAGTTCGATCCCTGCCGCCGGCCCGGACGCTGCGGTGCTCGATCCCGATTCGATCGAAGCGCGCCGAGTCTCCGCGGGAACGGCGTTCGCCGAGGGTCTCAATGCATTTCGCCGCGGCGACTACGCGGGCGCCGCGCAACATTTCGAGGCCGCGTATCAGTTCCTCCCCGACCCGGCCCCGCTGTTCAACATGGCCCGCGCGTTCGAGGGCGCGAACGACGTGCCGCGTGCGATCGAGTCGTACGAGCGCTACCTCGTGTCGTCGCCGAGTGCGGCCGACCGCAACGCCGTGCTCGACCGACTCGCGCGGCTTCGCGCACGTCCTGCGCAAATTTTCCTGGTCACCGAACCGCCGGGCGCGGCCGTGTACCTCGATGAGCAGACCAGTCCGAATCCGTCGTCGACGCCGCTCGTTCTGTCCGTTCCGCCCGGGGATCACACCGTCGTGCTCGAGCGCGAGGGCTACCGTCGGACGGCTCGACGATTCGCTGCACGACCCGGGGTGACGGACACGGTCACCGTCGGTCTCATCGCCGACGCGACGAACAGCGCGCAGAGTCAGCGCCCGCGTGCGGATCCACGCATTCTCAATCGCCGCTCGGCCACGCTGCTCACGCCGCGATTCACGCTGTTCGCCGGCGCGGCACGAGCGTTCGGCGATCAACCGTTGTCCTTTTCGTACGGCACGGAAGTGTGGCTCTTCGTCGGACGCTCGTTCGTCCCTCGCATTCATTACGAACGCATCGAACCCGACGGAATCTGGAACATCGTCACCGCAGACTTCGGCTACGTCGTCCCGCTCGAAGACATCGACCTCGGCGTCTTCGCAGTGTTGGGCGCGGCATTCGGGCCGTTGAATCGCGCGCTGCCGCACGAAATCAGCGCGGTCCCGGCCGCGGGATTCGAATTTCGACTCGATTGGCAGTTTCACCAACTCCTCTCCGTGGGCATCTTCTTTCGACCGGTCTGGCGCAACTTCTTCATCGCGCCGCCGGAGTTCTTGAATTCCCTCGGCGGATCGCTCAGCCTTTCCCTCTGAAAGCCAGAGGGTGTGTGACCGAACGGACCGTTCGACTGCCGGGAGGCGCCGATCGCGAAGGGACTACCGCGGGGACGGTCACCGCACCCGACACGTCGACGGCGCCGGTCACCGATCCGCCAATGCCTGACGAGTCCGGCGTGTCGCACGAGAACGTGAACACCGCCGGCCTGCAGCGAACGTTGCCCGTGGGTTCGCCCGATCCGCAGAGTGCCGACGGCGATTACGCGGGCGTCGACCCGGACCACGCGGGTGCGTTGATCGGACGCATTCTCGCAGGGCGCTACGAAGTGCAACGCGTGCTCGGGCGCGGCGGAATGGGCATCGTGTACGAGGGGCGGCACATCGCCGTGGGCCGGCGCGTCGCGATCAAGGTGTTGCGCCGCGATCTCGCGCGAACGACGCAAGCGGTCGCGCGGTTTCATCGCGAAGCGAAAGCGGCAGCGGCGATCGGCAGCGAACACATCGTCGAAGTGTTCGACTTCGGATACTCGGACGAGGGCGACGCGTTCATCGTCATGGAATTGCTCGAGGGCTCGAACCTCGGGCAGCTCGTGCGCGCGGAGGGTCGTTTGCCCGAGCCACGCGCAGTGGGCATTGCGCGACAGATCGCGCGGGCGCTCGGCGAAGCGCACTCGAAGGGGATCATTCACCGCGATCTGAAAAGCGAGAACGTGTTCATCCTCTCGCGCGACGGCGGCGACTTCGTGAAGCTGTTGGACTTCGGAATCTCGAAAGTCACGGAGACCGGCGACGGCGCGCCCATGACGACGGAGGGCGTCGTGATGGGAACGCCCTATTACATGGCGCCCGAGCAAGCGATGTCCGACGTCGAGACGGATCAACGCATCGACGTATATGCGCTGGGATGCATTTTGTACGAGATGCTCACGGGTCGCGTGCCGTTCCGTGGACGCAACGCCGTCGAAGTCGTGTTCAAACACGTACACGAAGCGCCCGTTCCGCCGAGCATCGCGTGCCCGGAAGCGCAGATCTCGCCGGCACTCGACGCCGTCGTGCTTCGAGCGCTCGCGAAGAATCGCAACGAACGGTATCCGAGCGCGACCGCAGTTCTCACCGCCCTGCCCCGCAGTGGGCTAGCCAATTCGCTCACGAGCCTTCCACCCGACACGCAACACGCCCCGAGCGTCACGTCCGCACAAGACGCCGACACACGCGCACTGCGTTCGCGACGGCCCGGTACGCTGGACGAGCGAGCGCCGGAGCGATCGCGCGAGGACCGATACCAAGTCGCGTGGGTCCTCGGCGCCGCGGTGATCACGCTGAGCGCGATGTTGGGAATCGTGCGGTGGGTTCGAACGAGCGATCCGCACCGAGCGACGCACGAACGCGAGAACGCGGCGACGCACGCAGACGCGGGCGAGGCACGCGGACGCACGGCGGAAAGCGCGCGCGATGCTGGCGCTGCGGGCGTCGCGGCGGTGCAGAGCGACAGCGCGGTGAGCGGAGCGAGCGCCGAAGCGTTGGACGCGAGTGCGGCGACGCGAGCGGCAAACGGTGGAGGAACGCGCGTAGGCGTGGGCGCAGCGATGCGCGCGACACGCGACGACGCGGGCGGAGTGAGTGGCGCGACGGGAGCGAGTGCGGCGACGCACGGAGACGGGGGCTCCGCGAGCAGCGGAACGGGGGATCCGACGATGGAGGGAATGCACTCGAGTCCGTACGGGGCGGGCGGTCACTGAGGCTCGCGAGCCCCGTGCCCGTGCCCCTGCCCCTGCCCTCGTTCAGGGCGTTTCCAGACTCCTCGCGAGCTTGATGAGCATCGAAACCGTTCGCTCCAGCTTCGCCTTCCCGTCCGCGTGAAATTCCGGGGAGATCGCATTCAGTTTCGCAAGCACGTCGAGGATCGCTGCGCACTCGGTCGCGGATCCACGAGCGGTCACGTAGAAGCGGCGTTTGTCGGGCTTCGAGAATTTCCCTGCTCCCTCCGCGACGTTGAGCACGACCGAAGTCGAAGCGCGATGGAGCTGATCGGCGAGATGGCTACGACCGCGCGGTAGCCCCTCGATGACGGCGTCAGCGAGCACGACGAAGTCGAGTGCAGCTTGATAGACATCGAGACGCTCGTGGTCGAAGGGCATCGCGATATCTTCGGGCACGGGCACGGGCAAGGGAACGTGAAGAGGCTGACCGGTGCGATGGGCCTCCTCGACGCGGACCTGCTCAGCGCGCGCGCAGATTCACGCCGCTCGACGCCGACGCGGCGCGGTCTTCCGGGCGCGGATGACGCGGCCTGGCATCTGCCAGAGATCCCTGCCGTAGAACCTGCACAACTCCGCCACGGCGAACGGGTAACATGCCAGGCGCTCCGTGTCAGCGGCACGACGTGCGCGGCGGGCAGCGGCGCGGGGACGGGAGCGGGAGCGGGAACGGGAACGGGGAAGAGTCAGACGTCGAGTCGCAGGATGATTCGCGGGATCTCGGTGAGGGACGCGACGAGCCGTCGAACGTCGTCTGCTGCCGCCGCGACGGTCGTTGGAGTACACTCCGGCCATGCCCACGGTGCTCAATTGGGATGGTGAGAAAGTTCCCGAGGAACTGCGGAGACTCCCGCGCGGACGGTATGTCGTAGAGTCGATCGACGACGCCGAGCCGCTGACGGACGACCAGGAGGCGGGGATCGTCGCTGCGATCGAATCGGTGGCGAAGGGCCAAGGTGTGAAGCTCGACGATGCGAAGCGCGCCGTCGACGGGGCTCTCCGCGGTTGAGCGTCACGCTATCGCCCGAGGCGGTCGCGGACTGGATCGCCGCGGTCGGGCATGTTCGCGAACAAAACCCCGCCGCCGCCGCGAGGCTGCACGACAGGATCCACTCGACCATCATGAAGCTCGCACACCGCGAGTTCGAGGGCGCCGAGCAAACGCTTCGCCGCGGGGCAGTTCGGGTAAGGAGCTGGCCGGTCCCGCCGTACCGCATCTACTACCAGCGGACCGGCGTCGAGCTGGTCGTGCTTCGCCTGTATCACGGCGCTCGAAAGCCGATCGTCCGCTGAGCGAGCGAATTCAGACGTCGAGTCGCAGGATGACTCGCGAGATCTCGGTGAGGGACCCGACGAGGGGAGTGTAGAAGCGCACGACGTCGCGTGCGACCCACGGAATGGTCACGGTGCGGAAGCCGCGGGCGGCGAGGTCGGCGAGGGCGGCGCGCGCGAGTGCGGTGCCGAGTCCGGTGCCGCGTGCGGAGGGAGCGACGCCGATGGGGCCGAACCAGCCAAGGGCCGCGTTGTTGCCGGAATGCGCGGCGAAACCGAGGATTTCGGACGTGGGATCGTTGTCGCGGAAGGCGGCGAAGAGAGCGTCGTGGGAGAGGGCGGTGGTGCATTCGGTGCACCAGGCGGGGGAGAAAGAGGAGGAGATGAAAGAGAGGACGCGGGGGGAGAGTGAAGAGGGAGGGGAAGAGAGGGTCGGCGACGGCGACGCCGACGGCGACGTCAACGGAAACGGCAGGGCGGACGGCAACGGAGACGGCGACGGAGACGGCGACGTAAACGGTGGGGACGGCAAGGGAGAGGGAAACGGGGAGAGGTCGGAGACGCGGTGGATGCGGGGGTCGGAGGGAGAGGAGAATGTGGACGGGTCGAGGTGGGCGATGAGATCGACGTGGCGGGAGTGTTCGGTGAAGCCGGCGGAGTGGAAGAGGGCGAGGGACGCGGTGTCGCGTTCGTCGAGGCCGGAGACGAGGTAGCAGCCGGGCGGGCCGCCGGTGAGAAAGTGGGAGGCAAGCGGCGCGCGAGGGGGCGAGGCAGGAGCGGAGCGAGAGCGGGCGAAATCGAGCAGCGCAGCGCGGAGGCGCGCGCCGAGTTCGCTCGCAGCGGCACGCTCGGGCGGACGCCATGCGGCGATCGAGGAGCGGGGCGAATCGGATGCGGCGATCGACGCGAGCAGCGCGATGGCGTCGCGCGTCGCGTCCCTGTCGAGCGGGGCGCCGACGGCAAGGGTGTCCGCCCATGCGTCGAGCTTTTCCGCGAGCAGCGCCGCGTAAATTGCCGGGCTCCTGTCCGCCGAACGGCTCCCCGGCACAGGCTGGCTCCCCTGCCCTGTCGGCGCCTCGAGCATCGCGTCGATCGCGTCGCCGAGCACATGGCGAACGGCGGGGCTGGCGTTCACGGGCGGCACGCACGGCGAGTGTAGACGGTTGTGCTCGCGGCGGAGCGCGGCATACTGTTGGGCGCGTGGAGACATGGCTCGTCACCGGGGGGGCCGGATTCATCGGGTCCAACCTCGTCCGGTGGCTGATGCGCGAACGCGCGGCGGCGCGCGTGGTCGTGTACGACGCGCTCACGTACGCGGGGCACATCGAGTCGCTCGCGGATGTCGCGACGGATGCCGCGCGGTTTCGTTTCGTTCGCGGCGACGTGTGCGATCGCGACGGCATCGCACGCGTGGTGGCAGAGGAACGACCGCGGTACACGGTCCATCTCGCGGCCGAATCGCATGTCGACCGGTCGATCCACGACGCGCAGCCCTTCGTGCGAACAAACGTCGAGGGAACACTGTCGGTGCTCGAGGCCGTACGAGACGCCAGCAACATGCGCGTCGTCGTGGCGTCGACAGACGAAGTGTACGGCGCACTGATCGACCCCGCGCGCGCGGACGAGAACGCTCCGCTTCGCCCCAGCAATCCGTACGCAGCGTCGAAAGCCGCGGCGGATCTTCTCGCCAGCGCGTGGCGGAAGACGTTCGGTGTGGACATCGTCGTCACACGATCGTCAAACGTGTACGGGCCGTACCAGATGCCCGAGAAGTTTGTCCCCGTCGCGATCGAGTCGACGCGACGCGGCGAGCCGGTGCCCATCTACGGCGATGGTCGCCAACGACGCGACTGGGTTCACGTCGACGACCACTGTCGTGGCCTCGTGCTCGCGGCCGAGCGCGGCGCGACGGGCGAGACGTACAACATTGGAAGCGGCTTCGAGACCGAGAACCTCCAGCTCGCGCACACCGTGCTCATGGCGCTCGGCGAGTCGGTCGATCGCGTTCGTCACATCGCCGACCGGCGCGGACACGACCGGCGATACGCGCTGGACGTTTCGAAGGCGCGAACGAAACTCGGCTTCGAACCGTCGATGTCGCTCGTCGACGGAATCGCGCGAACGGTCGCCTGGTACGGCGCAAACCGTGGTTGGCTCGCGGCCGTCGAATCCGAGAGCCACTCGCGTCACATGCAGCGGACGTACGGCACGCTCGAGGCGCGGTGACACTTCGCGGGTTGATCCTGTGCGGCGGAACCGGCACGCGGCTGCGACCGCTGACCGACCACATCCCGAAGCAGTTGCTTCCGGTCGCGGGAAAACCGCTCGCCGTGCACGCGATCGAAGAGCTGCGCGCGATTGGCATCGAGGAGATCGCGATCATCGTGGCGGGCGCGGGCACGCCCGTTCGCGCGGCACTCGGCGACGGCAGCACGTGGGGTGCGAAGCTCACGTACATCGAGCAGCCGGAACCGCGCGGTATCGGGGAAGCGGTGCTGCGCGCGGAGGCGTTCGCGCGAGGCGAGCCGTTGATGTTGTGGCTGGGAGATTGTCTCGTGCCCGGCGGCGCGCGAGTTCTCGCGGAGGCGTGCGGGAGCGAGTTCGAGACGGGCCTTCTCGTCGCACCGGTGGAAGACCCCGCGCGGTTCGGTGTTGTTTGTGTCGCGCGGCGTGCGGCGAGTGACGGGCGAGCCGACGTCGACGCGTTGGGCAAGGCCGTCGACATCGCGACGGTGCTTGTCGAGAAATCGCCGCATCCACCGAGCAATCTGGCGATTGTTGGGGTGTATCGGTTGGGGCCGGAGATTTACGACGCGTGTCGCGCGGTGAGGCCAGATGCGCGCGGGGAGATCCAGATCACCGACGCGCTCCAGTGGATCGTCGCGCGGGGCGACGCCGTGCGCGCGGTGACGTTGGAGACGGGGTGGCAAGACGTCGGTCGCCCCGAGGATCTCGCGGCGGCGGAGAAGTTGGTGGGGGGGGGGACGCACGGCGCGAGTAGGGCGCGGTAGGCGCGCGACGCGCCGGTTGTTCGAACGGACTACCGACGCCGCAGTCGGTTGCGCACGCGGCTGAGCGCGTTTGCGCTGAAGGTCGCCAGTCGTAGGAAGTCGCTGGCACGAGGGATTCGCATTCGCGGGGCGGGCGACCCGCGAACGATGGCGCGTCCGAGGACGAGCGCGCGCGCCACAGGCGGATCATCGCGGTTCATCGCGTCGCCGCGAAACAACAGCGTGTCGCCTGCGACCGCAATGAGCCGATGAATCCAAATTCGACCGTCCCGCGCGTACGCGTACACCTCGCCGACCCTCAGCGCGGCTGAACCCATCGGCACGATCTCGACCTCGGCGCCCCCGCGGATCGCGGGCCACATGCTCATCCCCCGCGCGACCACGCGAACCGGTGTTCCTCCGCGGACGAACTGTTCGACGGCGCGCGGACGAATATCGGCCGAGCTCTCGCTCGCTTTGACGTCGGTCAGCGACGCGGACGTCGTCACGAGATCGTGCCACCGCCGCCGCGGTGGACGCGCCCACGCTTGCGTCTCGCGAGCGCCAGTGCGCCCGCGAACAAGACGGCCACTGCCGCCGATCGACCTCTCGCGTCCAAGGCCCCGGCGGTCACGCAGCCGCACCCTCCGCGGTGAAGTCCCGTTCCGCCGTCGGCACCTGCATCGCCGATGTCGTGAACGATCCGCACCGTCGCCCGCCGAATGAAGTCGCGGCCCGCGATGTCGCTGGCCGTCGCCACGACATCGTACTCGCCCTCTGGCAACCCGGGACCGCTGCCCGCCGTCCCATCCCACATGAACGGGAGCCGTCGGTATTCGATTCGCGGATCGTGCGGCGAGTTGTCGACGACGCGCACGCTGCGGCGGAGCGTCGTGATCGGTTCGATCGAGAAAATCTCGAGCCCGGTGCGAGTGAGCCCCCCGCGATCGCGATACGTCACGTCGACGCCGAGCGTTTGTGCCATTCCCGGCGCGAACGCCTGTCGATCGAGGAGCAGCGTGATCTCCGGCGATGCGCGGTCGACCAGCGTCACGCCGTCGGACTCCGTCTCCGCTCCGGTTCCGTTCGGCCCAACGGCGCGCACACCGAGCACGTACCGCGAGCCCAGCCGTAGTGGCAGTTCGCCGATCGCGAGGCGTGTTTCCGTCGTACGGACGTACTCGGGGAAGCGCACAGGAGACCCGGGCGTGCCACCCGTTCGCACCGTCACGAGGTACGCTGTGGCGCCCGGAACCGCGGACCATTGCGCGAACAGGCGATTCACCGTCTCGATCTCATCGACGTCACGGTTTTCGATCATGCTCGGCGGATCCGTGTCCCAGACGTCGGTGGGCGCCGGATACGCCTGCCGCGCGAGCGCGTAGAGATAACCGTCCGCGACGCTGACCAAAACTTCATCGGTGCCGTCGCCGTCCGTGTCGCCGATGACCGGTTCACCCACCGGGTAGCGAAAATTCATCGCCCACCGCAGCGTGAGGTCACAGGGATTGAGCGCGTAGAGGTAGCCGTCCGTGCTCCCGATGAGCACTGCGGGATGGCCGCCACCGTCGAGGTCGGCGATGGACGTCGCGTTGCCAAGGGAACCCGAGACGACCGTCGCGGGGATCGCCGTGCGACTGCCGTACACGTTGCCACCGGCCAGCGCGACGTGCGCGCGAACCGCCGTCGCCGCGGGGAACTCCTGCGGACGCACGGTCCACAGTTCGGGGCTGAGGTAGGAACCCTGCACGACCGCGGGTTGGCCGGCACACGTGACGACGGTGCCGAGGGAGTCGGGTTGGGGCGCGGTGTTATCGGTCCGCATCCGCGGCGTCGCCCAGGATTCACCGTTGACGAGGAGACGGCCCTCGAAGTGATCACCGTGAAAGTAGACGTCGGGTCGACCATCACCAGTGAAGTCCGCGACGAGCGGCATCCCATACGGAAGGCCCGCGTCGCTCTCGAACCCGGCGAGCACAGTCCCGAGCTGCGCGCCGCCGAAACCGACGACGGTGTTGGCGACCGCAACGTAGTCGTCCGATCCGTCACGATCGAGATCGGCGATGCTCCACGAGACGACGTAATCGGCGGTCAGCGTTCGTCGGCGGTCGGCGGCAGGCCACAGGAGCATGCCGTCCGTTCCACGCAACGCGATGGACTGGTAGATCCCTCCGGGCTCCATCCTTGGAAAGAACACATCGTGCCCGGGCCGCCCCGCGCGAGCCGCCGCGAGAACGTCGCGGTGCACGTACTGGAGGGACCCGCGCGGCCCATCGATCTCACTCGTCCATCGGCCGTCGGTGCCGGTCATCGCGTCCAACACCGACACGCTGCGACCGTTGACCACGACCAGCTCGTTGCGACCACTGTCCGTGCCATCGAGGTCCGTGAGAAGCGGGTACTGCGCGCGCGCTCGTTCCCAGCGCTGACGCACGGGAACGTCGAGCGAGGCGTTTCGCGCGTCGATACGCACGAGCGCGGGCCGGCTGTCCGAAACAACGACGGACGGCGCGCCGCCCAACTCGCCGATCACCGGCGTCCGCCCGATTCCCACCGCCCCGGTGTAATAGCCGCCGACTCGCATGCCCGGATACGTGATTTCGACCGACTCGAAGTGGTTGGTCGATCGCAAATCGCAGTCGAGAATCTCGAGGAATCCCCCGGTCGTCGCGACCAACGGTTGCGGGTAGTCCCGGGTGAGACGGGGACCGACGATGGCCGCCGAGATGCTCGAGCCGCTCTCGGGCGTAAACCGGGCCACGCGCCGCGGTGGCGAGACGCCGAGGTCGTACGCGTCCATCAACTCCCACCGTCGTTCCTCGCGTGGCAGCGCGGCGTCGAATGGCTGCAGCATGATCGAGCTACGTCCGCACGCGGACCAGGTCATCGGACGCTCGTCGAATGCTTCGCGCTCCTGGCGAGCAAAGTCCGTGGCATGAATCGGCCGCACGGAGGCTGCAATCGTCCACAGCGGGACCAGCGCGCCACCACGCAACTGGTACGCCGCGAGACTTCGTTCGTCGGACGCCAGACCGAGGACCTCGGCGCGGCCGTCACCATTGACGTCGACGATGCCCGTGGGCTCGACGCCGTCAAGGATTGCGGGCGTCGCGGTCGCATTTGCCGCATCGCGGACGATCGTCGACCAGCGCGTGCCATCGAAGAGTCCGAACGCGACGTCGGCGCGGGAATCGCCGTCGAAGTCGGCGACGGAATCCGTCGCGAGCCAAACCCGACCGCGGTCCGGCGTCGTACGCATCTCCCATGCTTCTACGATGCGTGCCGAAGCGCCGGAGCGGTAGTCGTACATCGCGACCCGCCGCGACCCACGCATTCCCGCGATGAGGTAACCATCGGACCCGATGAGCATCTCGAGGCCAGGATCAGCGTCGATGTTCCGCAACTCGACGTGATTGCCGTAATAGAAAACCCCGGCTCCAACGGTGAGCGTCGCCTGAACGGTCGCGAGAGGCCCGGACGGTCGCGCGTCGTACACGACGACGGAGTCCTCCGTCACCGTGACGAGTTCGGGCACGCCATCGCCGTCGACGTCGCCAATCGCGTCGTTGACACCGCATTGCGGCCCGGGTGTCGCCGGGAGGGACCAAAGCACGCGGTGGGTCAGCGAAGCGCCTGCCGCAGAAAACGCGTACGCGCGCCCCGGTGTCGGATCGGGCAACGAGCAGCACCGGCACGCTTGCACGTAGAGGTCCGCGCGGCCGTCGCCGTCGATGTCAAGAATGCGAACGTGACCGATGTTGCCGAAATCGCCCGCCGGCAGGCGCCATCGCTCTCGACCCGTGCGTCCGTCGATGACGATCACCGCGTTGCCGCTCGCCGACACGACCAGCTCTCTGGCGGCGTCGCCGTCGAGGTCCGAGAGGCCAACAAACGCCGAGGCGCCGATGGCGGAGGTCTCCCAAACGATGGAATCGTCCGCGTGCCGCAAGATCACCCTTCCTCCGATCAGCATCGCGATGTCCGGCGAAGAATCGCCGTCGATGTCATCGACGAGGACGTCGTCCGGTCCAAGTGCGCCGCCGAGATACCGCCGCCACGCGACGGTCGGCTGATCGAGTCGGGCACGACCGACGGATGCCGCGGAGCGCTGCGGATCGCGTCTCGCGTTCAACCACGAATCCGCGTGAGCGTCGTTGCCGGCGGCGATCGAGATCACAGCGCAGACGGCCGCAAACTTCGCCGTTCCCCGCAACCGCAGTCCAGGCCAGGAACCCATTCCGACGCGGTTCTGGATTCGGCTGTTCATGGAGGCAACCTGCGCGTGATCCGCCGCAACGAATTCGTGCTCTGAGCGACGAGCGGCGGCGGCGGCCGGAAAGAGAGTAGCACCGGGCGACTGAAGCGAGTACCGACCGGCACTACGTACGTAGCGGCGCTTTGCAGACGCATTCACCTCGAAGGGCGCGCCGATTGACGCAGGACGGCGATCGCACGCATCGACCGTGCGGAGCGATCACTTCGGTACGAACCAGGCGAATCGTCGTCCGGAATCCGCGGCGTTGGCCGTGATCGCCCAATCGCGACGAACCGGCGCAGCCGGCGTCACCAGAGCGCGTTCGTTGGCGTGCTACGAGGGGCCGCTATTCCCGCAAAAGTCGGGATCGCCCGGCGTGCTCAGGTTCTTGCCGCACCCGAGACTCTTGGTCTCGAGTTCCAGATCCTCGACGATTCGTGGAGGCTCATAGCGAGTGCGGTCGAGGCCCTCGTGGCCGCTCTCGGACTGAACGCCGTTACTTCCGCTTAGTGAATCCATACGAACCGTCCTTCTGCACTTTGGCCGACAACGAGATCTCCGTAGCCGTCGCCGTCGATATCATTCACCCACGATACAGGAGAAAGCGTAGGAGCGGCGGCCGTACTCATCACGGTCGGGTTGAAGTCTGCCATCGCCGGGGTCAATCCCGCCCAACTCGCACGCCCCCGGAACGCAACGACTCGCGGGCTCGACCCGGCCCACGCTCGGGAGCCGAGTACGAGGTCCGACGGCGCACTGCTGTCGGCCGTGAGGAGCGATTGACGTCCTGCCGCCGGCCGAAAGATGCGGCTGCCGCTGATTCCGACCAAGTCGCCCGCCGCGAGCGCCGAGATCGTCGCCGGCGAACCGAATCCACCGCCGGCCATGCCGAAGTAGATTTGCGCTTGGCCGTTGCCGTTCAACGCTCCCATTCCGAAATCGGTGCGACCGTCGCCGTCTAGGTCGCCGCAGCCGTAGACAATTCGAGAAAAAGTGCCCGCCGCGCCGACGGCCCTAAAACTCGCGTCCGCCGTTGTGAGGAAGATCGTGGCGGCGGTGAAGTCCCGCCCGTTGACGACGCGAACGGAACTTCCGTTCGCCGCATCATCGTTCGCGCCGATCAGGATGTCGTCGCGACTATCGCCGTCGGCCGCGCGGCCGAGAAGCGCAACCGTACTTCCGAACGCGCCAGCTGCCGCCGTGCCGCGGATCACGACCTGAGCTTCCATCGGGTTCGGGACCGTGATGGTGGTCGGCATCGCAAAGCGTGTCGCACTCCCGCCGATGATCGCAACCGCACCGGTCCCCGCGCTCGCGCCGTTGCTCGCGGCCGAACCGCCGACGACGATGTCTGCCAGACCATCGCCGTTGAAGTCTGCCGACGCCATCGCAGTGCCGAATCCCGCGACGTTGAAGTCGGCCCCAGTGCCCTGGATCACGATGTTCGCGTCGGCCTCGGTGAGGGAAGCAGGCGGCGCTGGAAAGCCCATTGCGCCGTCGCGCCTGCCGAAATAGACGTAGACGCGGCCGGATGTCACGGCGGCCGCGGCGGGAGCGCCGATGGCGAAATCTCCGAGCCCGTCTCCATTGACGTCGCCAAGTGCTTGGACCGTTATACCAAACCGAGCTTCGCTCCCACTAGAGAACAGATAGTAGGCAGAGGACGACAAGCCGGTGGCGGAGCCGCGATACACTCTTGCCTGGCCCGTGGACGAACCGACAACGACGTCCGCTACGCCATCACCGTTGATGTCGAAGCCGCCAGACGCGCCGGCACCGATTCGCGCCGTCGTGTCCGTGATCATGTCGACGATCAGGTCGAGCCGCACCGCGCTTGTGGTGCCCACGATCGGGCCGAGATTGCCGGCGGAATCGACCCCGCGCACCGCGAAGAAGTAGCCGGCGTTGAGCAATAGGTTCGACGTAACGACTTGCTCACTCCCGCCTGGCGCTGCCGGCGACGCGGAGTAGCTCACGGGGCTCGCTGCAGCCCAGGTCGTTGCGTCGGTGATGGCGGCGGTTGAGTACCGCACCTGGTAGGACGTCATCGTTCGGAGCGGCCCACCGCCCGGATCCGGATCGCCCGAGCCCGTCCAACGCACTGTGGTGCGTCCTCCACGGCGGTCTCCGCGCGCCACGACAGACGCCGTAAGCGCGGTCACCGGTTGCGGCAGCGAAGTATCCACTGTGATCGTGGAATTGGCTGTGCCCGTCCCAAGAGCAATGTCCGTCACAGAGCCGGCCAGCAACGTCGCGCCCTCCGGCAGCGTCAGCGGTCCAAACGTCGCCCGTCGTTCGGCGCCGACCATGCTCACCGTGGCGCTCAAGGGAGCCATTGCGCCGATGGTCAATGTTAGCGTGCTGCCGAGCCCCGCGTTCGTTCGAAGCACAACGGTGTAGTTCTGGATGCCTGGCGTGCCCGGCACGGGGTCGTCCGCGAGCGTGAGGATCGCACCGACCGTGGGGGCGACGAACTCTAGCGTCGGCGGGTTGCCAACTGTCACGGTGCACGGCGAGGGCGCGATCGCGCCGACGTTTCCGGCAGGATCCGTCGCCGTTGCTGTGAACGTCCACGTTCCGGGAGTGAGAGTCGCCATGCCGCAACTTGCGACGCCAGAGACACGGAACGTCGAACACGGAGTCGTGATTGGGGCATCTCCCGTTCGTTGGCGCGTCAGGGACGCGGGGATCGTCTGCGTCGCGAGTTCGAGCGGGACGGTGATGTCAGTCATTCCCGCGGAGGGACGTAGCAGACTGCCACAGGTGGGGTAGGACATCGTGAGCGCCGGCGGATTGATGTCGACGTAGAGCGGAATCGAACCGCTATCACCGACATCGCCCGCTCGATCGCGCAGCCGGGCCAGGATCGTCGGCCCGGCTGGAAACGGATCGCCCGCAAGATGGCGCGCGGGCGAGCTCGGTGGGACCGTCACGTTGGGAAACCGCGCGACGTACCCGAAGGCTGCCGTTGCGCAGGGGCTCCCCGCGGTGGCTGGAACAACCGCAACGCTCGCGACGGGAATCATCGAACCGTTCACGCTCAGTTCCGCCATCCCCATCCGGTCGGTGCAGGCGACGACCGTGTACTGAAGACCCGCAGCCATCGCGTCCGCGTCACGGGACGCATTCAGGTACGTACTTGCCGTACCGCTGACGGACGCGACCGGATCGACGATTCTCACGCTCGGCAGCGCCGAGGAGCACGTCAGCCCGCCGATGGTGCGCGTCGCTACGTTGCCCGACGAATCGCGGACGGTGACCTCGACGTCGAATGGCGCCGACCCGGTTGGGCACGCGACCATGACGCAGACTTCCGTCGCTGACGACGCCGGCACCGTGCCGGTTCCGCGCACGATCGCCATGCCACCAGCGATCCGCGCTGAGAAGGGTTGGCCCGCAGCGTCCGATCGGCCACAAACCTCGAATTCATGTGCGGGTGTCAATGGGTCGGCGTCGGTGACCCCGATTTGGGCCATCGCCGCGGGACGCGTTACCTCGAGGGAAGGCGGCGCGGAATCAACGGTGTACGTGACGTCCGCGGACTGTCCCGCGGTTCGTGCCCGGTTCGTGCAGCGCGCGCGGACGACGTGCGGTCCGTCGGGCATGAGCGGTACGCTCGCGAACCTCGCCATTCCACCCATGGCCATAGCGGTCAGCGGCGTGCGGTCGTCGACGATCAACTCGACGAGTTGTCCGTCTTCGATGCTTGTACTGATGACGAACTCCGCCGCGAAGCGCAACGGGTCGCTCAACACCGAGTCGCTCAGCAGAAGCGTTGTTGCCATCGGTCGAGTGATCGAGCACGACGGCGTCTGGCAATTGACGGTGACCCGTCGGCTCCCACACGCGGTCGCGACACCGGCCGCACGAACCTCCAGTAGTGCATCGCCCATCGTATCGAGAGAGACGCGTGAGAACGTTGCGACGGCGCCGGCAACGGCGGTTGAACTGCGTGACATGCCGTTGACCCACAGCTCGACCATCGTCCCGTCGGGAGCGTTCACGGCGGCGCGGACGTTCGTGTTGAATCCGTTCGAGCAATTCATGTCGACGTCGGAGCTGGGACCAAGCACGGCCATATCCGCGGGTTCGAGGAACGTTACGCTGGGGCAGGACGACGGCGTATCGGTGGCGGTGTCCGCAGAGTCACCAACGCCACTGTCCCGCGTGTCCGTCGGGCCATCGCCGCCGTCCGTTCGGCCCGGTCCCGGGCAACCCGCCAGACCGATTGAAAACGCCGCGACCAGCGCAACCCAGCTCGATTTCATCGCTCGCCTCATTCCCCTAAAGAATTCACACTGGAAACTTCGCGCTCGCCGATCGCCCCGGCCTGCTCGGCTCGCCGGCGGCCGAGCTGCACGAGCCCGACGCCGCTCAGTGCCTGCACCGCAGATTGGTAGAATCGCCCACCGGGTCGCACCCAAGAAAACTCCGCCGCTACCGCGTCGTCCGCCGGTGTACGTTCGTCGGCGATCGGACGCAATACCCCCCGTTCGACGATCCGGAATGGGCCGACGACGGCCTCGCTTGCGGGCGACTGGGCCGGCTCGGGTTCCATGATCCGGACGGCGCCCACCGAGCCCGCGTAGCGGGCAATCGCGGTCTCGCACGCGCTCGCATAGGGTCCCAGGTAATCACCGCCTTCGGCGGCTGCGTCGGCGTGGCATCGGGAACACGCACCTCGCAGATCGCACGATCTGCACCCGTGAACGTCGTTCCATCGCAGGCCGCGAAGGAGAGTCACCTCGCGCCGCGTCGAGACGATCGTGCCCACCGGCGTGTCGATCGCGTTCCCGAGCGGGATCGCGCTGAGTTGGCAAGGCCGGACCTCGCCGTTCGCCAAGATCGTCGCCTGGGACGAGCAGACACCGCATGGCGCCGAATTCAGCTCGTTTTCTCGAGGCTCGGAGTCCGGTGACCATGCCGCAAGCAACCCGCGACGCACGAGTTCCGCAGGCTCCACGCCAAGCCGAATCGGCCCGACGTCGCCGGTCTCGTTCGCCGAGAGCGACACCGTCGTCCGATGCCGACAGCCCATGCGCTGGGCGAGATCCCGAACGCCCTCGAACGCTCGGTCGGCGTCACGCATCACGACCGTCTTCAGCATTACCGGCACGCCGAGCGCACGCAACCGGCGCGCCGCCCCAATCGTGCGCTCGTACGATCCAGGCACGCCGGTCACCGCGTCGTGCTCCGCCGGCAGGCTCGAATACACGCTGATCTGAACCTCGCGTAACCCGACGGCCGCAAGTTTCATCGCGAGCGTGTCGTCAATCAAGAATCCGTTCGTGTACAACGTGATCGCGAAGTTTCGCGAGCGCGCGTGAGCGAGGATCTCGATCAAATCCGGCCGAAGGGTCGCTTCACCCCCCGACACCGTCAGCAGCAGCGTCCCGGCGGCCGCGAGGTCGTCGAGAACCTTGCAAACCTGCTCGAAGGACATCTCGGCCTTCTCGCCCTGCACCTGGTAGCAGTGAACACACACGTGGTTGCAGCGATCGGCGATTTGCAGGTGCGCACCAAGCAGCGCTCCCGCGCGCTCCGCGCGTTCGGTCAGGAGCTTCCAAGCCGGCCCGCCCTCATCCATCGGACGCGAACCCTTCGTTGCCGATCATTCCACGCGCGGCGAGGTCGCCGACGAACGCGACGACGTCCGCTCGAATGGTTTCCAACCGGACGCCATACTGCTCGGCAACCATGGTCGCGACCTCGTCAATCGTTCGACCGTCGCAGATTCTCCACACGAAGCTTCCCACACCGTTGAGCAGCCGGAGCCTGTTAATGTCCATAGAGAGAACGGCGACCTGGCCGTCGAGCTCGCGCCAAGCCGTCGACCGGGCGCGACGAATCTTCTCGCCGGTCGCAAGATTCATGCGCGCACTCTAGCAGGAACGTAGGACGTTTCAACACACGTGTGCGGGTCGATGCCGTCCCGACCGCAAACCGCACGCGTCTCGAGATTCGTTGCGATGATTCGCGCACCCTCCGGCGTCCGGTCGACGCCAATTCTTCCGGGGCCGTCGGCTGCGACGACCGGACGGTTCGTTGCCCAAGCCGCCGTGCGCGTTCAGCGAGCGCGCACCGAGGTCGCGCCGCAGTTCAGCGATTTTGCCGACTCGACGATGGGCACGCTCGCAGAAAGCGCCAACGTCGGGACTCGACGCGCAAGTTCGGCGACGAGAGCCGTAACGCGGAACGCGTCGCGCGCCGGTTCAAGGCACGCCGCGTGCCGCAGCAATGCGTGCGTTTCGTCGACGCGCAAGGCCTTCGGCGCTCGCCCCGCGTCGCCTCCGCTGACGACCACCCCGATCACGCAGATCTCCGTTGCGTCCCGGGGAACGACCGCGTCGTCGCGATCCCCCGTCCACGGAAGGGGCCACGCGAGACCTGTCGCGGGCTCGACGAGCGCTGCGTTATAGCAAAACGCGCTGGCGCCCGCTGCGTGGGCCCACGTCGACTTTCCCGCGCCGGTCGGCGCAGCCACGAGTTGAACGCCGCCGCAACCCACGCAGAGGACTCCGGCCGCATGGACCGCGAGCAACCCTCGCGAGGGACCGACGAGCGCCAGGAGGTTTCCGATCAGAGACGTGAGCGGGAATCCAGCGCGAGCTGCGGTCGACGCAAGCCACGCCTCGACCTCGATCGGAAGCAGTTCCGGCGGCGCACTCGAGGGCGGTGGGAACACCAGAATCGCGCCGAAATCGGGCCCCTCCAGTGCAACGCGTTCTCCCGTTCGAACGACGACGCAATCGTCGTGCGGTCCGGTGGATCGCCCGCGGGCCGCCTCGATGCGGATCGCGATGTCCGGTCGCCGGTGTTCGTCGCGGCTCGGGATGAATGCCCGCAGCTCGCTCCCGAGGGTCGAATCGTCGTCGATCGAGAACGTCATCGGACCGAATTGCAGACGCGTCACCACGGCCCGAGCAACTCCGCGACGAGCGCAAGCAACTCCGCGTCCTTGGACAGCGCAAGCGTCGCGACGTCGACTTCCGACGCGAGGCTCGCGACGAGCGCGAGAAAACCATGCGCAGAGGAATCGTGTCCCTCGAATCGGCACACGCACCGCGCCAGACCGACCAGCGCGTCCGCGCCGCGGATCGAAGTGACCGCGGGCGCACCGTCGGACTTTCGGAGGAGCAGGATCGTTCGAAGTCGGGCGTGGTGACTTTCGGTCGGACGTCCGTAGCGCCCGACCATCGGCAACGACCAGGCGACCCAAGTGCCGTCGACGCGCCTTACGGCGATCTGATCGTCGGAGAGAACGTTCTCGTGCGGGAGTTTCAGCGCGGTCGTCGTCTTTCCGGCGCCCGACTCGCCGGCGAACAGGATTGCCCCACGAGCGTCGGCGTAGCCCGACGCGTGGAGCAACAGCCCGTCGCGCTTTGGGAGCGCGCTTGCCAACAGCAGGCGGAGCGGTGTGTCGAGCGGCGTTGGGTCTTTCGTCGGCAGGTGGGTCGCAAGTGACGGCCGGACGGTGACTCGCGCACGGGTTCGCGACGAATCCAACTCCATGCGCAGATCGTGTCGGCGAAATTCCACGCTGCCGTCCTCGTGCGTGGCGGTCTCGACCCCCGGATACTCGACCGGCTCGTCTGTGAGGGACGGCGTGGAAAGCTCCGCGTCGATCGTGACGTCCAGGGAAAGATCGTACGCCTCGTCCGCGTCCGCGAGCAGGTACGCCCCGAAACGATGGCTCGCATTGGTGATGCCGTCGGGGCTGTTCGTCCGGACCCGGATTCTCAGTCCGGCGAGTTCGAGAGCGACTTGATGCACCGGTCATCTCCGCGATTCGTCGAGTGGCGTGCGAACAGGCGCGGCTTGACCGTCGCAAAGGTGTGCGACTAAGAATCGTGCCGCGATTGGACCGACGCGGCTCATCAACGATTCGGAACGCATTTGATTCTACACTCTTCGACGATCGTTGACGATTCGGACGTTAAGATGCCGACGAGGCACCAAGGATTCGAGCCGGACGGCGGCGCGACGTCAACGATCCGCGGTACGGCACCGTCGATCGCCGTGATTCGAACGCCACGGTCGACGGACGCAACATGGTGTGCTGGAGGAGCGCGATGACGCTTCGGACCGTTCCACTGTTGGATCTTCGGCGGATGGGCGAGGAGATCGATTCCGATCTCGAGGCGGCGTTCCGCCGGGTTCTCCGAAGCGGTCAATACATTTTGGGGCCCGAGGTCGACGCCCTCGAGCGTGAGTGCGCGAGCTACATAGGATCGGAGTTCGCGCTGGGGGTCTCTTCGGGCTCGGATGCGCTCATCCTCGCGCTGATGGCACTCGGCGTCGGGCCCGGCGACGAAGTGATCTGCCCCACACACACTTTCTACGCTACCGCCGGTGCGATCTGGCGGGTCGGTGCAAGACCGGTCTTCGTCGACAGTCAGGCGGACACGTACAACTGTGACCCGCAGCAGGTCGTCGACCGCATCACGACTCGCACGAAGGCCATCATTCCGGTGCACTTGTTCGGTCAGTCGGCCGACATGGACCCGATCCTCGACGCGGCGGGGCGACGAGGAATTCCCGTCATCGAGGACGCCGCGCAGGCGATCGGCACCAAGCTGGGTGATCGCGCCGTCGGCACGATGGGCGCCATCGGCTGTTTCTCGTTCTTTCCGTCGAAGAACCTTGGCGCGCTCGGCGACGCGGGTTTGGTGACGACCGACGACGCCACACTCGCTGAATCAATGCGCGTTCTTCGCGCTCACGGAGGCAAACCGAAGTACCACCACGCCGTCGTTGGTGGCAATTTCCGCATCGACGCGCTGCAGGCTGCGCTCGTTCGTGTGAAACTTCCGCACCTGGACGACTGGACCGCGGCGCGTCAGCGGAATGCGAAACTGTATTTCGAGATCCTGGGGCGTGAATCGTTCGTCGACGAGGGCGGGCCCGACCGTGGTCGTGAGCCAGGACGAGGCGCGGGCGCGGCAAAGCCCCGACTGACTCTTCCACTCATCCGTCCGGGGCGGCACATCTTCAACCAGTTTGTCATCCGAATCAGCGGCGACGGTTCTCGCGATCGACTGCAAGCGTTCCTGAAAGAGCGCGGCGTCGGGACTGAAGTCTACTACCCGGTACCGATGCACTTGCAGAAGTGCTTCGAGACGCTGGGTCATCGCACAGGAGACTTCCCGGTGGCCGAGGCAGCCGCCCGCGAGACGGTTGCGATCCCGATCTTCCCTGAACTCACGACGGCTGAGATCGAGTACGTCGCGGCACAGATCCGCGAGTTTTTTGTGCGTGGCGCCTGAGCGCGTCGACGGACCACCAGGAGAACGCAAGGGATGTCGAAGAACTTTGCAATGACCGGAGTCGGCGGCTTCATCGCCCCACGTCACCTCAAGGCGATCCGCGACACGGGAAATCGCCTCGTCGCCGCCGTCGATCCCAAAGACTCTGTCGGGGTTCTCGACTCCTACTCGTTCGACGTCCGGTTCTTCACCGAGATCGAGCGCTTCGATCGGCATCTCGAGAAGCTCCGTCGCGGGCCGGAGGAACAGCGTGTGGACTACGTGACTGTGTGTTCACCGAACTACCTTCACGATGCACACATTCGCCTCGCGCTCCGCGTGGGCGCACACGCCATCTGCGAGAAGCCGTTGGTCATCAACCCGTGGAACCTCGACATGCTCGAAACCATGGAGCGGGAGACCGGCCGCAACGTCAACACGATCCTACAGTTGCGCGTGCACCCATCGCTCGTCGAGTTGCGCGAGAGAATCCTCTCGGGTCCTCGGGACCATCGGTATCAAGTGCGGCTCGCGTACATCACGAGTCGAGGCAACTGGTACCATGTCTCGTGGAAGGGGCAGACGGACAAGTCGGGCGGACTCGCGACGAACATTGGAATTCACTTTTTCGACATGCTGATGTGGCTGTTCGGGGACGTGCGCAGCGTTGAACTGCACGCAAATGAGAATCAGCGCATGGCCGGATGGATCGCGTTGGAGCGAGCCGATGTGCAGTGGTTGCTGTCCGTCGATCGCCGCGACTTGCCGTTCGTCGCCGAGTCGGGAAAGAAAGCCACTCACCGGTCGATCACGGTCGACGGTGCGGAAATTGAGTTCTCCGAGGGATTCACGGACCTCCACACGCGCGTGTATGAGCGAACGCTCGCGGGCAACGGATTCCGGATCGCAGACGCGAGGCCGTCGATCGAACTCGTTCACAGGATCAGGAGCACCGCAATCTCGACGCCGCGAGCGGGCCACTCGACGCTGTTGGACGAACTTCGGAGCCGACCGATCTGACGATCGGCAGACGAGCGCGAATGACATCGAGGTTGATCGTCGACGTGCCGCCCGACTTCGTGGCCGAGCGAGCCTACGCGCTGAGCTTCGTTCTACGCGAGTCGTTGGGGCTGGAGTTCAAGACCCGATTCGCACGTCCAGGTCGCTACGAAATCCGCGTTGAGGGCGATCCGCGCGGGATGGTCGTCAGGCTGCCGGACGTGTTCATGGCGCGCCCGGAATCGTGGCTCTCTCCGGCATCTCTGCCAGCGCAGCCGCGCCGTCACGTGGCTGACTTCGCCTTCGCGCCGTTCATCCGAACGAAGCCGAGTTGTCCGGTGCTCTACGGTGCAGACCGACCCCGCGACGAGCCCGACGCCCACTGGTTTCCGATCGACGTCGTAGGTGCGTGCTTCTTTCTGCTGACACGCTACGAAGAACTGGTCTCGACTGAGCGCGACGTGCACGGCCGCTTCCCGCTGCCCGCCTCGGCGCTCAACTGGGACGGCGGCGTGGATCTGCCCCTCGTAGACGAATACGTACGGATGCTCGGTTCGGTCGTGGAGCATCTATGGCCCCGAATCAACGTCGCAGCCGGAACACCACGGATCGAATTGACCCACGACGTCGATGCGCCGACGAGTTCTGACAGATCGCCCCGCGCGGTTGCCCGAAGTGTTCTGGCCGACGTGTTCGTGCGGCGTGACACCAGACTTGCGATTCGAAGAGCGCGCGCGGCGCTCGACGCCCGACGTGACGACTTCTCGCGTGATCCAAACAATACGTTCGAGCACATTTTCCGGGTCAGCGAGCGCGCCGGGCTTCGCAGTCTGTTCTTCATGATGGCGGCGCAGCCCTCGAAGTTCGATCGCGGTTATTCGCTCGAACACCCGTTCATGAAGCAACTCTTGCGGCAAATAGTCGCTCGAGACCACCAGATCGGACTGCACCCGAGCTACCACGGAGGGTCAACCGACGAGGGCGTTCGTCGAGAGTTGGGCTTGCTCCAACGTGCTGTCACGGCCGCCGGCGGAAAACGGGTGACCGCCGCGCGGCAGCACTACCTGCGATGGAACAACCCGAACACTTGGCGAAGCTATGTTGCGGCGGGGCTCTCGCGGGACTGCACCCTGACATTTTTCGAGCGCGCCGGCTTCCGATGCGGCACGTGCCGCGAATATACAGCGTTCGACGTGATGGCTCGCGTGGAGCTACCTCTGCGAGTTTCACCCCTCATCATGATGGAATGCGTACCGATTGCCGTGGAGGGACTCGGCCTCGTCGGCGCCGCGGATCGAATCCGTGGTCTCTGGCACGTTGTCTCCGAGTATGGCGGGACGCTGACGCTCCTTTGGCACAATAGTGAGCTGATCACCGCTGACGCAAAGCGGACGTACGAAGAGCTTGTCCGTTCGCTGACAAGCGCGCGCGGCTGAGGACTCTGGCGTTGGATTACCGTGATCCGAACGGGCGAAAGAGTTCGGGACGCGGCGCCGGATCGACGTACATGGTGATTCCACGGCGACCGAGGTCAATCGTCCGATCGATCAAGTGCTGTGCCTCGACGGCGTAGATCCGCAAATTCGAAAGCGTCGCCTGGCGAAAGTACCGGCGGTCGAGGTACCGAGCGATCCGGCGCTCGCGAAGCCGGCCGCGCATGCGATAATAACTGTGTTCGCCCGGTCGTCCCTGCTCGTCGCGATACCGATACTCCACGCGGTCCGCAAGTACGTTGTGGAAGAACGGAAGTTCGTCGCGCAAAATGCTGTCGGCGCAGTGGAGCGCAGTGCATGCCTCGAGCGTCCGGCCCAGTCCGAGCCCGATGATGAGCGCGTCCACTTCCCGAAGCCGCCAGTAGGGTGAACTCCGGTCCCACGAGGTGACGGATCGGTGATGCGCTTCTGTCAGGTATTTCGCGTTTGGCCCGCGGGCGCAAACCGAGTGATTCATGTGGATACTTCGCAGCACGCCGGGCCGACGCCGGAACAACTCGGTGATCAAGCCCGCTCCGGACGGAGTCCGTCGCACGTCGAACACGACGGCCGGATCTTGCTTTGTCGGGAACGCAGGAAACGCGAGCGTTCCACCCTCCCCGACGGCCGCAGAGAGCGCATCGAGCAGCTCGACTGGTGTCCCGGTGTAATTGAACATCTCGTCCCAGCTCGAGTGGACGAAGACAGTCCGACCGTTGCGCAATCCGACCTTCGCAAGAGTCGCCATCAGCTCAGCGGTCGTGTACGTCGGCCAGATTCGCCGCTGTGCCTGCCGTCGCAATCGCCGAACGAACAGCCGCGGATCATCGACGCCCAGCATTCTCCGCGATATCGACTTGACGAGGCTCTTGACGTCAGGGCTCATCGTCCGCTCCTACACTGGACACGCCATCCTGGGCGGAACCCGCCATCTCGCGCAGAATTGGCAGCATGACTTCCGCCGCCGCCGCCGCCGGCACTCGAACGACCGTCGTCGTTTGATCCGTCGCGACGCGCGGGAGTCGCCGAACCGTGACCGAAAGCCCCCGATCGAATGTTTCGAGTTGTCGGCACATCGCCTCCCCGGCCGCCTTCGCACAAGCGTACTCGGTCAGTTGCCGCACGGGTTCGTCGAGCGCGACGGTCGATGGATAAAAAGCTCGAAGCGGGGCATCCGTCGCCGCGCGGCAGCTCCGCACCGTCGTCAAGAAGCCATTCACGTAGTATCGGAGGAACTCGTTGAATACGGTTTGGACGAAGAACTCACTCTTCCTCAGAAAGATCTTGGGCGACGCAAAGTAGTACAGGTGCGTCGGCTGCGTTCCGCCGGCTCGAAGCGCGCGGATCGCGGCCGCCGGACGACTCACGTCGAAAGCGATCTTCTGCGCCGTTCCGCCCCAGCTGACGATGTCGTCGACGACTCGTTGTGCGTCGGCCTGGCCGTGCGCGAACGTCACGACTGGCAAACCGCCGCCGCATGCGATGAGCTTCGCCGTGGCCTCGCCCAGCCCCCGCGATCCGCCGACGATGAGTGCGCGTTGACCTGCGAACGCCTTCGGAGCGACCCGCTCCGCGAGCTGCCTCATCTCAGGCTGAGCGACCGACGCCGGACGCCGAAACACCTTGATGGACCCGCGTGCTCCCGCGCCCTCGATGGTCAGATCGACCACGGGAAACTCGGGGCCTGCACGCCGAACGACATACGTCATCGACACTTCGCGTGCGGCCTCCGTGAAAATGAGATCAAACGAAGAAAAGATGGAATCATGTCCAGGGCACTCCATACCTACGAGCCAAGACAGCGAAGCCAACGTCGCGATCGGCAGGATCCCCAAACACGCGATGCAGCGTGGGAAGACGAGCGCGGCAAGTTCACGGTCCAGTCGGAGATCGAACGCTCCGCGCTGTCCGGCGAGATCAACCGACCACTGACGCGGCTCACGACGCTCCGGTCTCGACCAACTCGCAGTGGGAGTAAGCACTGGAATCGGCTGGCCCAGCCACACTCGCAGATCGACGAGCGTCTCGTGGCCGGCAGAGAGCTGAACATGAACCATGCCTTCGTCTACCGAAAGCAGCCGGATCTTCACGGCTTCTCCGACAAAGATTGGCTTGTTGAAGCTCGCCGCAATCCGCCCGAGCCCGCGTCGAGCGAGATCGCCCCCGATCTCGACATCGTCGAGCAACGACTCTAGACAGGCGATGACTGCGTGCATGCCGTGCACGACGCGTTGGCCGAAGACCAATCGGCGGGCGACGTCGTGATCCACGTGCATCGGATTGAAGTCGCCCGAGAGTGCGGCGAAGCGATCCTGATCGGTCGCATCGAACCGGCGGTTTGCCAGCACCCTTGCCTTCGCACTCATCGCATCCAGCGCTTCCTTCCCAACACGAGCGTTGCGACGAGTAGCGTCAGATATGCGCCGATCGCCGGCCAAAGCGGCACGAGCCTCTTCAAGATCAACATCGCTACGGTTCCAACGGCAAGCGCAATCGCTGCAGACAGGGCAGGCCGGAGCAGGAGTCGCAACGAGAAGCGCGCGGACCAAAACACGACGACGATGAACGCGATGTTGCACGCACAAGAGACGAGACACTCCCCGAGCAGGCCGCCAATCATCCCAGAAAAGTGGAAGCCGATCAGGATGACGATCACGGATCCGACGCTGAAGACAGACTGCAAGAACAGGGCGAGACGCTGCTTGCCCATGACGTCGAGCAGACGGTCGAGCCACGTGGAGAATAGAAATGTGTACGCGGGCCACACGAGAAAAAGACCCATCCGGCCGGCCGGTCTCCATTCGGGTCCGAAGAACGTCTGGAACAACTCTGCGGAGTTGAAGATGAACAACACGACGAGCGGCGATGTCACGACAGCGAGCGCCGACATCAGCCGTTGGATGCGAGGACCGACCGACTCGATTCCCTCGGCTGCGGCGGACTGGAAGATGACCGGGCGAAGTGAGCCCGCCACCAGACTCACCGGCGCCGTCGTGAGCCGCTGCGTGAGGGCGTAATACCCGACCTGCGCACGGCTGAGATACACCTCCAACAGATAGAGAGTCGTGCGATCGCGAACGAAGTTCAGCAGTGTGTAAGGCGTCGAGAACAGCGCGAAGTGGCGATGCGTGCGAAAGGCGGCGCGCAGACCGGCCAACTCGATGCCGCGAAGTGACGGAAGCTTCCCGATCGCAAGCAACCCGACGGCGAGCAACAACGCCGTGCCACCCTGCCCCACGGCACTTCCGATCAGCAGGCTGCCCTCGTCGTTCGAGCGGAATCGACCGAGGAGCAGATGCGCGCCGTTCGTGAAGGCGGCCAGCGCGATCGTGGAGAGCGAATGGAGCGCGAAGGCTTGCTGACGGATGCACCAGTACTGCATGATGAGCGACAGGCTGAAGAAGAGCGTCAGCAGGGGCACGAGGACAGTGAGACGTGCTCCACCCGCTCCCTCGTGAGCGAGCGCCGATCGGACTTGCGGAGTCGAGACGGCGAGAGCAACCAGCAGGGTGGTGACGACTCCCAGTGACATGCAGAGCCAAAACGTTGTCCGACCGCCGATCTCGTCTCGGGGCAGAACGATGGCCAGCTCGAGGCGGAGGCACGCCGTCGAACCGATGAGAGTTGCCGCCAACACGACGATCGCCCAGCCTGCGTACGCGTGGGGTGAATAGACCCGCGAGAGCAGCGGCAGGAAACCGAAGTTGAGAAGCTGCGCGCCGAGTCCCCCGAAGCCAGCTTTGAGGAACCTGCGAATCATCGCGTTGGAGGGGCCGCGCCTTGTGTTCTTCTACCCCTCGCCGAACGCGAATGTCAACGCTCCTGCGCGCGTTGCTCCGCTTGACGGACGGGACAGGCGCGCTAGATTCTCACGTCACCGATGGTCACCCTAGATCGCCTGCTGGCACTCGTCTACGAAGCGGTCGACGAGATCAACTTGCAGCTTCCCAAAGGCCAGAGGTTGAAAAAGGAACCCGGGTCGGTTCTTCTGGGGAAGCACAGCGAGCTAGAGTCGCTGACCGTCGTCAACCTGTTGTCCACGATCGAGGACAAGGTCGAGGACGCGTTCGGCCGCCGCGTCACCCTTCTTGACGAGCAGTACTTCGCGTCGGGGGAGCAGACGTTGAGCACGCTCGGCTCGCTCGTCGACAAACTCGCGTCCAAGCTCAACTGACCATGCCGTCGACGAGGACGAAAACGCCGATCACGATTCGGCTCATTTCTGATTTCAACATCGAGGTCTTCGGCCGGTATCTCGACAACGACGAGCAGGCACCGGCGTGCGTCGCAGCGCCGGCCGCGTTCGGACAGGTGTTTCAACTGTTGTCGTCGTCCCAACCTGGCGAACACGATGCGGCAGTCGTCTGGACGCGACCAGAGTCGGTCGTGCCTCCGTTCGGGCGTGCACTGGAGTTTGAAGTCGTCGCAACCGACCTCGTACTGGCTGCCATCGACGAGTTCGCCACCGCATTGGTGCGCTACGCCGGCACGGTGAGGTTCGTCTTCGTCCCGACGTGGAGCATGCCAGTTGGACACCGCGGATACGGCATGCTCGACTGGCGCGCGGGCTTGGGTCTATCTCACTTGCTGGCGCAGATGAACCTCCGTCTGGCCGATCGACTCGCGTCCACGAGCAACATCTTCCTGCTCGGCTCCGAGCCGTGGATGCGGGCGGCCGGCGCGCGCGCAGGGTCTCCGAAACTCTGGTACGCATCAAAGAATCCGTTCGGCAACGCGGTGTACCAGGCGGCGGTACTTGACGTGAGGGCCGCCGTGCGTGGGCTCCTCGGCGAGGCACGCAAAGTCATTGTGCTCGACCTCGACAACACACTGTGGGGTGGCGTCGTCGGAGAGTTGGGCTGGCAAGGGATCAACCTAGGCGGGCACGACATCGCCGGCGAGTCGTTCGTCGATTTCCAGCGTCACCTCAAGGCGCTTGCGCGACGTGGAATCCAGCTCTGCATCGCGAGCAAGAACGATGAAGCGCCTGCGCTCGAAGCGATCGATCGGCACCCGGAAATGCTCCTCCGGCGCAGCGATCTTGCGGCGTGGCGAATCAACTGGAACGACAAGGCGCAGAGCATCGCGGAGCTTCTCGAGGAATTGAATCTCGGAGTCTCTTCCGCGGTGTTCATCGACGACAGCGCGATCGAGCGGGCTCGCGTCCGCGAGGTGTTGCCGGCGGTGCTGGTTCCCGAGTGGCCGGAAGACCCCGCGATGTTCGTGGGCACGCTCTGCAACCTTCGCTGCTTCGACAGCCCTGCGGTCAGCGAGGAGGATCGCCGACGGGGCGAACTATATGCTGCCGAACGCGAGCGTCGGGCGACGCTGGCGGCCGTGGGGTCGCCGGAGGAGTGGCTCGCAACTCTCGACATTCGTGTGCAGTGCGAGGAGCTTCGGCCGGCGAATGCGCCCCGTGCAGCGCAGCTGTTCAACAAGACCAATCAGCTCAACTTGACGACGCGCAGATTCTCCGAGTCCGAATTGCTCGACTGGGCCGCCGGCGACAACCGAAAGCTGTGGACCTTTCGAGTCAGTGATCGCTTTGGCGACTCGGGCCTGACAGGAATCGTAAGTGTCGAGATCACGGACCGAGCCGCCGTGATCACGGACTTCATCCTCAGTTGCCGGGTGATGGGCCGAATGGTCGAGGAGACACTGGTCCATGTCGCTTCGGAGTTCGCACGGTCGCGGGGCGCGACGGAGATCCGCGCGGACTTTCGGCCGACCGAGCGCAACGCGCCGTGTCTGGAGTTTTGGCGACGATCGGGATTTGAAGAGGTGTCCGAACACCGTTTTCGTCGGAGCGCGGCAGTGCCGTATCCGCTCCCTACGTGTGTCTCGCTCACTCGGGACACCGCGTCCGATTCGTAGGGGTCGCGGAGCCCGCTCGTCGCGGCCGACGTGAACGGGCTTCAGTCCTCGGGCGAAGTCCGCCCGCGCGACGACGACACTACGGCGCCTCCAGCACGAGATCCGAGGCGCTCTGCCACACGTTCACGGCGCCACTCGATGTCGCTGCGACGCGCCGATCGACGATGCTCGTCCGCATGACCGATCCAGTCGCGGCATCGAGCGTATTGCCGGTCGAAACGTCCAGCACGCGTGTTGCGTTGACGCGCACAAGCCGCCCGCCGGACGGAAGTCGCGACAGAATCGCGCCAGACTCATCGACCACAACGACGCCCGTGAACGTGCCGCTGGAGTTGGTGGTGCTGACGACCAGGCGAGTATCGTCCATCCAAAGGACCGCGGAACCCGTGATCGAGCCAGTCAGCCTCGCGCCGTTGTAGATCGTCGTACTGACGGGGCCGCCGACGGGCCCGCCGCCGAATGCAACGCGAGTGCCCATCGTCGACAGAACGGGGCGTTCGTGCCCGGTTGAGATCATCACAGTTGTGGACGTGCCCGCGAGGTTGGTGACGGTCGACAAAGTGGGGTAGATGAACGATCGAGCGATCGCAGATGCGGAGCGGGCCAAGTCGAAATCGAGGAACGTCTGGACGCTGCCGCCGCCTGCGTATCGGAACTCGCGTGTGAGACTCGCGTCGCGGAGGTCGTACTGCCGGAGGTATTGGTCGAGGACGGGATCTGGCCCTGGAAATCCCGCCGCTTCGAGAATGAGGCCATCGCCGGAGACGATTGCGCGGAAACTGTACCACGGGATGACGCGGCGAATGGATGTCGTCGCAGGGGCTACCGCGGCGATGATGATGCCTCCCGCTTCGGTAGCAATGGCCGTCGTTCCGTCGTCGGCGGAGGACATCGAGTGAACCGCTCCACAGCCATATGGCAGCGGGTTGCTCGTCGCGACTTGCGTGTCGTCGAACAGCGCGCCAGGTCCGGGCGTGACTAGTATGACGTATGCGAAGTCCGTTTCATAAGGCGGCGATGATCTCGAACGATGCGATGTGCTGACTTCGTCCATACGAACGGCGTGGGATCTCGATTCCACATAGCAATGAATGCCTCGATGTGGCGCCGCAGATCTCG
>ORMF010256074.1_pt1 | contig 33123 bp, 28 predicted proteins | sample 1779871 | NCBI WGS metagenome assembly ORMF01 (sample SAMEA104232316, study PRJEB22302) | groundwater metagenome | biome: forest; feature: aquifer; material: groundwater | place: USA | collected 2011-08-07 | depth 5.4 m | reverse complement strand
TTAGTACATGTTCGTTTCCAATCATGTACTGATTCCTCGCTACACGGCTCGCAGAGTTTTCACCGCGGTCGGGACTTGGAGCGTTGAGCGCCCTCACGCTCCTCACCCGACAAGATCAGGAACAGTTTAGCTTGGCGCTCACTTCACCAGAAGCATCCGTCTTATGGCATGATCGTGACGCCCGGTTTCTTCAATCCCCTGAGCATCAATTCTGTAAAAATAAACGCCCGATGTCAGCTTCGATGCATCAAACTCGACCGAGGACCCGCCGCTTTCGAATTCTTCTTTGTCGATCAGAGTAACCACTTCCTGGCCGAGCACGTTGAACACCTTCAACGTTACGATCGACGGCTCCGATAATGCAAATTCGATCGTCGTGGTCGGATTAAATGGATTCGGAAAGTTCTGCCGGAGAGCAAATTCATCCGGGAGATCTGCGCCGGCGAAAGAGTGCTGAACCGGTCTCATGGTGGGTGCAATCGAGGGGTTCGGATGAAGAAATGGGGCATCCGCAAGCGTGTGAGTTCCCGCCAGGACAAGAGGATGGAACGATTCAGCAACGTAGGGGCCGTCGAACGCGCGGTTGATCCTCCTGACGGATGAGTCGAGTTGGAAGTAAAATCCTGAAAGGAAATTCGCGCAGTACGTCAGCGCGGAATCTGCAAGATGCACGATTTGGCGAATTGTGAGAGTATTGAATTGATCACTCGGATTGGCGCCATCGTTGTAAAGAAGGTCTCCGAGAGCGGTCGTCAGTGAGTCGAGAGGCTCGGTCACCGACGAATCGTTGGCGATGATCGCAAGCTTCAGCGCGTGGAGTTCACCCAGAAGATGGTTATTGTGTTTTTTCACGTGCGGGTTTTTCAGTCTGCCTGAAAAAACGCGTTTCCCGTGCTCGCTCATGACATAATCAAAACATCGCGAGCTGTCAGTATGCGGAAAGAATTTGCGATCCGCTTCTTTATACTGGATCCACCCGCCGGTCGTCGGAAAGGGAATGCCGACAACCAGACCGGCCGGACGCCTGATCACACGTTTGTAGAGATAGTCTCGAACGTTGCCGCCATTCGGTTGGATGACGATTCGGTCGTCCTGGAAGCCCGCCAGTTCTCCCCGCTTGGTTCCGGCTCGAACGCCATTGGTGTCCCACCACCAGAAATTTGCATGGGTCCCCGGACCTTTTTTCTCAAACGTGGCACGAATGACGACCGAATCTCCCGGCGCAACCGTCCTGCCGGTGAGATCGATGACTTTGTTGTGGTGGTCTGGCTGGATGGTCGTAAAGCCGCCTGAATCAGAGATCGATCTGATCTCCGAATTAAAGCGGACGTGGAGACTCCCGACCGGAATCGAAAGGCTGTCGTTCCTGAACGTGAACGCGACAACGCTGCCCGTCGACTTTCCTTCCTTTGCTTTTTTCGAGGAAAGGTCAATCTGATTGAAGGTCCGATACTTCGGCTGCGCCCATGTGAGCGACGCCAGGAGCGGCAGGATAATGGCCGCAAGAAAGAGCAATCCCCCCGTTCTTCCTGCAGATGGTACGGCGAAGTTCTTCATGATGGTTTTCCTTCCTTGGTTTTGGAGACGATAGAATGTAGAGTGGGGCCGAGGTATAGTTAATAAGTTAGGAGAATTATGAGAAATGTCAAGTGAATTTCATTAAAAAACTTTAAGCTCGTAACGCCTTAATTTTCTCCAATGAGGGAACGATTTACTCGTATCGGAGAGATTCGATCGGATCGAGATTTGAGGCCTTCCAGGCCGGATAAACACCGAAGACCACTCCGATGATCGAGCAGATGATGAACCCTATTGCCGCCCAATCGAACGGGATCACCGGGGGCACATTGAGGAAGAGCGCCGCAAGATTTCCAGCCAGGATACCGAGGATGATGCCGATGATTCCCCCAAATTCGCTGAGGACCACCGCTTCAAGAATGAACTGCGTGCGGATGTTGTTCTTGCGGGCGCCGATCGCCTTCCGGATGCCGATCTCGCGCGTTCGCTCAGTCACGGAGACAAGCATAATATTCATGATCCCGACGCCGGCGGCCACCAGCGCGATGAAGCTGATAAGCATGATGCCCAGTCTCAGATACTGCGTGATGCTGTTGAACTGCTCGATGAGAGAATCGTTTGAAAAAATATAGAAATCATCGTCGTCGCCCGGCGCTACCTGTCTCGCCGCCCGGAGGATGCCCCGGACCTGTTCGATGCAATCATCGTACGTTTCGCGCGACGTCGACTGGACCATGATGTGGATTTCACGATCTTTCCCATAGACGTTGAAAAAGGTCGACAGCGGGACCGTCACAAAGTTATCCTGATTGCCGCCGAGCATTCCTCCCTGACGCTCGATGATACCAATAACCTGGTACTCCTGGCCGTCGACGCGGATCGTCTGACCGATCGCATCGCTCTTCGGGAAGAGTTTTTCCACAACACCCATCCCGAGAACTGCGACGTTCTTCCCGGTGTTGAGTTCCTCCAGCGTGAACAATCGTCCGTCGCCGATCGTCCAATTGTTGGTAATGAATCCGTCGAGATCCTCTCCGGCAAGCTGCATATTCGGGTTTGTCTTCTTCCCGTCCGGAGTGATCACAATTTTCCCAAACGTCCAGGCTTCGAGGCCGACCGCTTTCGCCAGCGTCGTGTGCTGTTTGACTCTCAGACCTTCAGCGAAAACGATATCCTTGCGGTTTCGGAACTTGGCCCGCTCCCGGGGATTCCCCGACCGGAACACCGGCAGCCTCTGGATCTGGAACGTATTGGCGCCGAGCTGGCTCAAACCGTTCTCAATGCTGCTCACCAAAACACCCATGGCCGTCATCACGGCGATGATCGAAAACACCCCGACGGAGACCCCGAGGAGCGTCAGCATGGAGCGCAGCCGGTTCGTCCGAATCGCCGCAAGCGCCATCACAAGGCTCTCACGGACTTCATGAATCATTGTTTCGAGAATGCGGCCCATGAAATTAAGTCAAAATGCAAAACTGAAGAGCGGAATAAACAAACCGCTGCCTTGCTTTCCGTATACGAAGGATTAGGGGAAAGGTTCGGCGGTGGGGCCGGATGAAGCGACAAACGCCGGCTATTCGTAGCGTAGGGATTCGATCGGATCGAGATTCGCGGCTTTCCAGGCAGGATAGACGCCGAAGACGATACCGACAATGCTGCAGCTCACAAAACCAACCGCCACCCAGTCGTACGGAATGACCGGCGGGATTTCCAGCATCATGGCGATGAGATTTCCGCCAAGAAGGCCCAGAACGATGCCGATGAGTCCACCCAGCTGGCTGATGATGACGGCCTCAAGAACAAACTGCGTCAGGATATTATCTTTTCTTGCGCCAACGGCCTTCCGGATTCCTATCTCCCTGGTTCGCTCGGTCACGGAAACGAGCATGATGTTCATGATGCCCACTCCGGCGGCGAGCAGTGCGATGGCGCTGATGAGCATGATCCCCAGCCGAACGTACTTGGTGAAGTCGTTGAACTGATTGATCATCGAATCGTTCGACCAGATGTAAAAATCGTCTTCGTCTCCGGGTGAGACATGCCGCGCCGCCCGGAGGATCAACCGGACCTGGTCCATGCAATCGTCAAACGTTGCCTGGTCTGTCGACTGTACTTTGATGGAGACGAGCTGGTCTCTTCCGTACACATTGAAATAAGTAGTGATCGGGATGATGGCATAATTATCGCCGCCGCCGCCGCCCAACATTCCGCCCCGCGGGTCGATGACACCGATCACCCGGTATTCGCGCCCGTCGATTCTCACAACCCGATCGATCGGATCGGTCTTCGGAAATATTTTCTTCACAACATCCGTACCGAGGATCACCACAGAGCGCGCGCGCGAGACTTCGTCAACGGTGAAGACCCTGCCGTTGCTGATGGTCCAGCTGTTGGCAGTGAACCCTTCAATATCCCTTCCTGAGAGTGAGATGTTTGGATTTGTCCGTTCGCCATGCGGAGAGACCACCATCTTCCCATACTGTGCACAGAATACGCCGACGGCGTTCGCCATTGATGCACGTTCTTTGACGCGAACCGCCTGGTCATACGTGATATCTTTCCGGTTGCGGTATTTTGCCATGTCCTCAGGGTCATTGGCTTCGAACATCGGATATTTCTGGACCTGGAAGGTGTTTACCCCGAGCGCGCTCATCCCGGACTCGATGCTGTGGAGCAAGACCCCCATCGCCGTCATGACGCCGATAATGGAAAACACCCCGACGGCGATCCCGAGGAGCGTGAGCACCGACCGGAGCTTGTTCGTTCGCAGCGCGACGATCGCCATGACGAAGCTCTCTTTGACTTCGAGAACGAACGTTTCAAGTTTTTGATTCATTCAGTATGGGTCCGGAACGAGAACGGTTATTCGTAGCGAAGAGCATCGACGGGATCCATCTTGGCGGCACGAAATGCCGGCAAAAATCCGGAAATGACCCCGACCAGCAACGAGACAAGCAATGCGATAAAGACCACCGACACCGGCATCGCCGTAGGGATGATCTGATTAACGATCAGGCTGAGGACATACGAGATGACAAGCCCGATGAGCCCGCCGATGAGACAGATGACGGCAGCTTCCACGAGGAACTGAAATAATATCGATCGCTTCGGAGCGCCAAGCGCCTTGCGTATGCCGATTTCCCTGGTCCGTTCGGTCACCGAAACGAACATGATGTTCATGATCCCGATCCCCCCGACAAACAGCGATAATCCCGTGATGAAGAACCCAACCCCGGCGATGACGCCTGTGATCGTCGCAAAGGCAGTGGTCAGCAATTCGGACTGGTTGATATTGAAATCGTCTTCCTGACCGGGATTGAGGCGGCGCAATTTCCGCATGATGCCCCGCAATTCTTCTCTCGCATCTTCGATGTCTGCATTTTTTGCGATGCGCACATTGAGGGTGACATCACGATGGGTGCCAAATTGACTTTCAAAGGAGTTGATCGGAACATAGATACGATTATCGGACGTAAATTGCCCGAACAGTCCACCCTGCTTCTCAAACACCGCCAGAACTCTGTACGGATACCCGCCAACCTTGATCGTCTGTCCGATGGGGTCGGTGTTCGGGAAGAGTGTTTCGGCGACATTCGCGCCGATGCAGGCGACCGGACGTCCGCCATCCGATTCCTCCTGCGAAAAGAACCGGCCATCGATGATTGTCGTTCCCGAGGCCTCCTGGTATGCCGAGGTCGTGCCCGTGACAAAGGCATTGAGCATCGACCGGGTCCCGACATGAGCGTCCTTCACCGTCGTAACGTCGGGTGCGACGGCATCCACGAGCGTGGCCTGTCGTGCGATGTAGTCGGCATATTCCACATGCAAATCTCTCCGGTTGCGCATTTTCCACCAGTCGTCTCCCCCCACCCAGGAAAACTTCTGAACATAGAACACTTTCGACCCGAAAGCCGAGACACTCTTGTCAAACGCCCGCGTCACGCCTTCGATGGCCGTAGCCATCACGGCAACTGCGGTGATGCCGATGACGATGCCGAGCGTCGTGAGGACTGATCGCATCTTGTTCGCGCTGATGGCGCGCAAGGCGATGACGAGGCCCTCTCTTATTTCATGGATGAAATACATTGGGCTTATGCCGATGCCATAGAGTGCTTTCGCCTTTCAACGATCGTATCGCTTTCAACGAGTCCGTCACGAACCCGGATAATGCGATGGGCGTGCACAGCGACGGATTCTTCATGGGTGACGAGGATAATGGTGTTCCCTTTGCGATGGAGCTCTTCGAACAATGCCATGATCTCCTCCCCCGTTTTCGTATCCAGGTTGCCGGTCGGTTCGTCAGCCAGCAAAATGGAGGGCCTGTTGACGAGGGCGCGGGCGACCGCAACGCGCTGGCGCTGACCGCCGGAGAGCTCATTGGGCTTGTGGCTCTTTCGGTCACCGAGGCCGACCTGATCGAGCGCTTCCGCCGCGAGCCGCTTCCGGTCGGCGGAGCTCACACCGCCGTAAATCAAAGGAAGCTCGACATTATGGAGGGCATTTGATCTGGCCAATAAATTGAACGTCTGAAAGACGAATCCGATCTCCTTGTTGCGGATCTTCGCCAGCTGATTGTCATTCATCTCACTGACATTGATCGAGTTAAATTCGTACAGTCCCGATGTCGGAGTGTCCAGACAGCCGATAATATTCATGAGCGTCGATTTGCCGGAACCCGAGGGACCCATGATGGCGACGTATTCATTCTTATGGATCTGAAGCGAAACACCGCAGAGGGCGTGCACTTCTTCCGCACCACCCATATCATAGGCCTTTGTGATCTGCTGCAAATTGATGACGGCCGAATTATTCATAAGAGCTCCAGTAAATAAAGAGTAGCAGGTCTATTTTTTTTCAGGATTGTCGGATTTTTTCTTCGCCTCTTCAACCTTCACTTTGGCGCCATCCTCGAGTTCCCGGTTGATGGCCTTGTAACTGCCGGAGACAACCTGCTTGCTTTCATCCAGCCCCGATACGATCTCAGTGTACGAATCATTCGAAATCCCGCGCTTCACTTCCACAGCCTTTGCGAGGTTGTTGTCGACAATGAAGACAACTTCCTTTACTTTTTCTTTCGTCTGCTTGATCTTGGAATCGTTGGCAGCCATCTCGTCCCCTTCCGACGACTCCTTCTTCTCCTGGTCCTTCCCCTTGAGCGACGACCGTGTCGTCACGCTTTGGATCGGAACCGATACGACGTTTCGTCTCGTCTCTGTTTCGATCGTCGCGGTCATCGACATGCCCGGGCGAAGGACGACGTCCTTATCGACGATCCTGATCCGGACTTCGAAATTTGTCACTTCCTCCTGCGAGCCGAGGCCCTTCGTCTTGGCGCTGTTGCCGATCTGGTAGACGATACCGGTCAGCTTCCTGTCCGGGAATGCGTCGACTTCAATTCGCGCAGTGTCGCCGATGGAAATAAGGACGATATCGTTTTCACCGACGTCAACGCGACCTTCCATCTTCGAGAGATCCGCCACGGTCATGACGGTCGTCCCCTGAAACTGGCTTGTCCCGAGCACACGCTCGCCGAGCTCGACGGCGAGCTTCGAGATGATCCCGTCCATCGGCGAATAGATCGTTGTCTTCCGGAGGCTCTCCTCCGATTGCTTCAACGCCGCATCTGCCTGATCGTACTGGGCCTTCATGACCTGGAACGATGTGCTTGCAGCCTCGAGCTCCGCTGTCGAGATCAATCCCTTGGCAAACAGTTCCCTGGCCCGCTCGTGTTCAGACCGGCTCCGCTCCTGGCTCGCCCTGGCCGACGTCAGCTCCGCCGCCGAACGGTCTCTCTGGGCTGCATAAATGTCCGGTTTGATCTTCATGAGGAGCTCGCCTTTTCTCACCTTCACTCCTTCTTTCACCGGCAGCGATGTGATCTCGCCGCTGACCTCAGGAGTGATGACGACCTGTACTTCGGGCGATATTTTTCCCGTCGCGGTGACGGTCTGCGTGATCGTCCGGCGCATCGCCTTCTCGACCTGGACATTGACCACCGGCTCCTTTTTGCTGCCGAGAATCACCAGCAGCAGGAGCACGACCAGCAGTCCGCCTGCGGCCGAAAAAATGATGACTTTCTTTTTCGATTTACCATTTGCCATAACTACACCCTTCCTGGGAGATTCAAGTTATTTTGAAATTGTTCCAAGAGCAAATTCTGTGTTCTTCTTGGCAAGAAGATAATTGATGAGAGCGTTCACTTTATTGCTCAGCGCGTTCGTGTAATTCGCGTTCGCCACGAGAAGATCGAGCAGAGTTCCGGCGCCAAGGTTGTATTTCTCCTCCGCGATCTTACGATCCATCTCGGCCGATACAACGCTCGACTTGGTGACCATGAGCTGTTTCTCTGAAGCTTCAAGATCCAGGAGGGCCTTCCGGATATCGACGGTGATCTGCCGGCGCGCCTGGTTAAGCCCCTCTTCGGCGTTCTTCCGCTGAACGGAAGCCTGCTCGATCTGGTTCTGCGTCGCAAACCCGCTGAAGATCGGGAGACTCACATTCAGGTTCAACGACAAATTCTTATTATCGCCAAGGGTGCTCAACGTCGTGTTGTTGTAACCGTATGATGCAGAAGCGCTCACCGTCGGGAAATGCCCGGCCCGCGCCGCCGTGACCGACGCATCGGCGCCGTTGACATTCTCGATGGAGCTGAGGTAATCGGGCCGCTTCTGCAATGCGCCGTTCACGAGGTCGCCAAAGTTCGTGTATCGCGCGTTGACGGCGGCAAATTCAGAAGTATCCACGTCGTTCGGTATCCCCTTGAAATCAAACGAAAATTCTGTTGTGAAATCGACGCCGAGGAACGCCAGGAGATCCTGCTTCGCCTTCTCATGATTGCTCTGCGCCTGGATGAGGTTCAATTCGTCCGTTCCGACCTGGACCTGCTGCCGGTAGACATCGGCCAGCGCAACAGCACCGACCTTGTTGGACTCGGTGATGCGCTCAAGCTGGCGCTGGGATCGTTTCAAATTGTCCTCATTCACCTTCAGGAGTTCGTATGTGCGGACGATATTCAGATAGAGCTGGTGCGTCTGGAAAATCGTGTTCTGTTCCGTTCTATTCAAGGAATATTCTGTCGCGCTCGTATTCGATTGGGCGCGCCTGACATTTGAAGTGTTGGCAAAACCGTTGAACAGAACGACGCGGCTGTCGATCCCCGCGCTGTATGACTCGCGCATCAATGAACCCCCGGATGCAGGGACGTCAACCGGGAACCCGCCGACGAGAATGGTTCCCCCGCCGGTCGATGGACTCCAATTTCGCTGATTCAGATATGAGCCGGATGCTGCCAGCGTGGGGAGCAGGCTCCCCACGGCCGCTTGCTGCGCGCTCTGGGATCCTTCGAGGCTGTTCCGTGCCTGAATAACAGAGACGTTCCGCTCCAGCGCTATGTCAAGAGCATCTTTGAGAGTCAGACTCTTCGTTGGTTGTGCCTCGACGGTCACCACGGCACCAATCATGAGAAGAATAACGAGCATTTTCATGGATGAAACTCCTTTGATTCAACAGGTTAGAGATGCGCTTTTCCGGATTCCCAGCACGCTATACCTGTAAACGTACCGGGAATCAAAAAGTTACAGAGTTGATGCCTAATGCGATTCTTCGCTTAACACTTCATCTTTGACGCTGAGGAGATATGCCAGGGCGGCATCGTGCTCATTCGGGATATGGCCGTCGAGAATAGCTTCTTCTATTCTTTTTTTGAGGATTCCGACCATGGGTCCCGGCTCCAGATTGCAGACCTGCATGATCTCTTCCCCACGAACAGGAGGCTGCCAGTTTCGAAGACGGTCTTTTTCCTCCACTTCCTTCATCTTCACCATCACAATATCGTAATTTTTCAGATATCGGACAACCCGCTGAGGGTTTTGAGAGGTGATATCCGCACGACAGAGCTTCATGAGATCATCGATATCGTTCCCAGCATCGAACAGCAGCCTGCGGAGAGCAGAATCGGTGACCTCTTCACTCACAAGAACCATCGGGCGAAGATGCAGCCTGATGAGTTTTTCAACGTACGGCAACTGCTCCATCGGCATCTTCATCCGACGGAAGATCGACTTCATCATCCGCGCGCCAAGATCCTCGTGGCCATGGAACGTCCATCCGATTCCTTCTTTGAATGCTTTCGTCCTCGGCTTCGCGATATCATGGGCAAGCGCAGCAAAACGCAGCCAGACGTTGTCGGTAGTCGGGCAGATATTGTCGACAACCTTCAGTGTGTGAAGAAAGACATCCTTATGGTGATATTCCTTGCGCTGCTCCACACCGACCATGTCGACAAGTTCCGGGAGGATGAATTCCGCCAGCCCGGATTCGTGAAGGAGCTTCAGCCCGACCGACGGCCTCGGCGAAGCAAGAATTTTCATGAACTCATCCGTCACACGCTCCATCGACACAATTTTTATGCGCTCAGCTTTGCGCTTGATGGCCTTGAAGGCGGCGGCATCGACATGGAAGGCGAGCTGCGATGCGAATCGAAACGCACGCATCATGCGCAGCGGATCATCATCGAATGTCTGATCGGGTTCCAGCGGCGTGCGGAGCAGCTTGTTCCTGAGATCGGATTCCCCATCGAATGGATCGATCACCTCGCCGAACCGCCCGCGGTTGAGTGAAGCGGCCAGGGCATTGACGGTGAAGTCGCGCCGCGACAGATCGCTTTCAAGGGAAGCGCGCAGGACCGCGGGTTTGCGGGACGACGGTTCATAGCTTTCGGAGCGCGCCGTCACAAACTCTAATTTCCCGTCTCCCATCGGGAGCATAGCAGTGCCGAATTTCTCGTACGTGATCACCTGCTTCTGATGCACCGCAGCGGCGACCTGCCTCGCAAACATCGGGCCGTCGCCGATGACGACGATGTCGATATCCTTCCCCTCTCTTCCGAGCAGCATGTCTCTGACGAATCCGCCCACCACGTAGACATCGACCTCCTCCCGGTCTGCGATCGCACCGATCGTCTTGAGGATCTCCGACGAGAGATCGATCTGTGTCGTCCGGCCGCTCATCGCTCAGAATGACGATAAAAACATTGTTTGCTCTCCGATCTTTTCGATGATCGCATGGGCGATCTGGAGCGCGCGCAGGCCGTCCTCGCCCGAGACGAGCGGTTCGATGTTCTTCTGGACGGCGTCGACAAATTGCTCAAGTTCATACTTCAGGGCATTCACATCCTTGATCTCGGGCTGCTCGTAGACGATGTTCCTTTTCACCGATCCCCTGTCGATGGCACCGAGCATCATGGTCGCCTTTGCCGACACATCTCCTTCATCGACAAGACGAAAGACCTCTGCGACTCCGTCGAGGAAATCGACCGAGATATATGCATCGCGCTGGAACAACCTCATTTTTCTCATCTTCTTCTGGGAGATGCGGCTTGCGGTCACGTTGGCGACACATCCGTTGTCGAACTGCAGTCGCGCGTTGGCAATGTCGATGCTATCCGACACGACCGCCACTCCGTTGGCCTCGATGTGCTTCACCCCGCATCGAACCAGACTCATGATGATGTCGATATCATGGATCATGAGATCGAGAACGACCGCGACGTCGGTCCCGCGCGGATTGAATTGCGCAAGCCGGTGCGATTCGATGAACATCGGCTTCAGATGAAATTTTTCAAGTGCAAGAAGCGCCGGATTGAAACGTTCAATATGTCCGACCTGGATCCTGAGACCGCGCTCCTTTGCCAACCGCAACAGCGTTTCCGCTTCGGCCGGCGACGTCGTGATCGGCTTCTCGATGAAGACATGCACGCCGCGCTTGAGCGCCTCCTGGGCGACCGAACAATGAACGCTCGTCGGCGTCGCGATACTCACGGCCTCTACATTGCCGAGCAGCTGGTCAAGCGACTCGAAAACCTTTGTGTGCAGTTCGCCGGCGAGCGGCGTCGCTTTCGACCGGTCGATATCGAACAAACCGATAAGCTCTGCCGACGGGATCTCGGCGAACATCTTCGCGTGAAGAGAGCCGAGGTGGCCCACACCGATGACACCAACACGAGCCGCTTTCATCGCGTGTCCCTTTCAGAATTCAAACGACCGCGAATGCGATGCATCACTGGATCCATGCCGGAGCTGAATTTCTGACCTTGTAGACCGTGTAATAGTAAAGCCGTGGTTCCCAAAGAGTCATTCCGTAGAACGGACGGAACATGAGCGGCAGCAATGTCGAGTCCGCCTTCAACTGCTCGGGGACCGCGCCGCGGTGGACGACATAGTCGACCTTGCACGTCTTCTCGTACAGTTTTTCCTCAATGATGTTGTTGGGCGAACGACCTTCCCGGATGAGCGGAAGCATCTCTCTGCTGATGAGCCCGGCAGCATCGCAAATCCTTCTGTCGGAAAAGTACCCGACAGCCCCGATGTCGGGCGCCACAATCCGCGTCTCGGGAGGCGTATTTTCCCTGAACCATCGTGCGATCGGTATAATGCATGACTGCATTCCCTGCTCGAATGTCTCGATGCCCGGCCTGACGTAACGCCGATACACAAACTGATTCTGGAGCATGATGAGTCCCGCGAGGAGGAAGATGGCGGTATAGACGTGTCGACGCATCTTTGAACCCTCGACAATTCTGAAAAGAAAGGTAAACGCATAGATCGTGATGAGCGGCGTCATGAGAAGCAAATACCGTGAGACGACATTGACATCGATCAGAAAATAGAACAAGGGGAGCAGAATGATCCATCCGATGCCGAGCAGGCTTTGCCGGAACAGAAAAAATCGAAGCGCATCACCATCCTCGGAACGGTTCCCCTTTTTCATGTGCTTCATGGCCAGCATGGTGCCCGAGATAATCATGACGACCGCGGCGACGGCGTCCGTAAACGAGATCGTCTGGATCACGTCGACGGCTGTGGACGACATCCGTGCGAAGTCGAACCGGAGGCCCGACTTTGCAAACGCCGTATTCGGCAAGATGATGCCAAATGTCCGGTAGGCGTAGAAGAACCAGGGAGCCAGCAGAGCAAGATACACGAGGACGAGCGCGGCCGCGGTGTTGAGGGCCCGGTGCTTGCTGAACGAATTCACGGCAAGATCGACAAGGATCAGAACCACGACTAATGACCCTTCGGGCCTCACGAGTGTCAGGAGCGCTGCAAAGAATATTGAAATAAAATATTCATTTCGCAGGCAGAACAACAGGACGGCCAGAAAGAGCACCACCGATAAGGAGGTTTCCATCCCGGTTCCGGCCCATCGAAGCATCCAGGCGTTCACCGAGAATGCGACGGTCGCGCAAAGCCCGACCGCGATGTCACGCACGATCTCATAGGTGACAAGATAGCAGAGAACCAGCGCGAAACATGCGAACAGAAGATCGACGACCTTCGCGCCGATATAGAGATCCGCCCCGATCGCTCCGCCGAGGGCGATTACCGACAGCCAGAGCGGGCTCGTTACACCATAGGACGGTTCACCGGGATTGAACGAGAATCCGTTTCCATGAATGAGATTCTTTGCGAACCGCAGATAGATATACGTATCGTCCGGCGTGTATCCGAAGTGCGAGCTCGACGTGACATAAAAGAGCGCCACGATGAACGGGAGGGCGGCCATGTAGAGCCATTTGTACCGGGCTTGGCCTGTCAATCCGTTTCGACCCCATGACTTGGGATGGCGTTTTTCAACCATACGGCGAACTCCTCGACAGTGTGAAAGCGGTAATCGATGTCCATTTCGACGACGGCGCTCTTACCGTACGAATCCCAGAGGACGGCCGCCACCGGTATGCCCGCTTCGTGTGCGGCTTTGACATCGGAGACTGCGTCTCCGACCATGAGGACTTCGTCGGGCCGAAGATGAAAAGTGCTCATGACTTTGCGAATGCCTTCGCCGGAGGGCTTGTGGTTTTCCACGTCGCTTCCGGTGACAATGAGATCAAAATATTTTTTTATCCCCAGCCTCTCCAGAGTGATGAGCGTCGTTCTTTTCCCCTTACCTGTGAACACCGCCAGCAGCATGCCGCGATCCTTCAGGAACTCAAGGATGCCCTCGATTCCCTGGTACGCATCGGCAAGCCGCGGATGATGTGTTTCATAAAAGCGGTAAAAATCGTCCATGGCTTCATCAACACGCTTATCACCGACGAGCCGTTGGATGGCGATCTCTTCGGGAGGCCCAAACATGGCGATGATTTCCGCCGGCGTAAAAACGCGGTGAATATATTTTTCGGTCACGTGGTTGAACGTGGCAAAGATCAGCTCGTTCGTTTGCGTCAGTGTGCCATCGATATCGAAAATGATGCAGGAAAGTCGTTTCATCGTTTGAAAATATACTCAAATTCTGATGGAGTTACAAAGGGGAAACAGATGTTAGATGTTAGATGTTGGATGTTGGATCCTGGATTGCCGCACCAAATGCGGACGCGCCTGCCTGAACGACCACTGCGGGCATGGCTGCGACAGCATGGCGAATTGTTGGAGCGGGTTTGATTTTTGACTTGTCATTTTGCTCTTGTGCGCCAGCGGCGCATCCCCGCCAAACAAACGGCGGGCAGGCGCCTCCGGCGGACATTTTTGAGATGGCTCGGTTTCCAGATTTCAGATGGTTGTACTGTTCATGCAGTCGATGGATTTCATGTTTCGTTCCTATTTTCGTATATTGTACGAACAAAAATCCGACCGTTTACTACTTTCAAGGAGTTCTCATGACGATCAATGAAATAGAACAATTATTAGGGGCCGACGCCAAAACATTGCTCGGCCACAAGAGCGCCGGTATCCCAAAAGAGATGCTTCACCTCCCCGGACCCGACTATGTCGACAGAGTCTACGGCCTCTCGGACCGGCCTGCACCGGTACTCAAGAGTCTGAACTGGCTCATCCATCAGGGAAGGCTTGCCCACACCGGCTATGTCTCCATTCTTCCCGTCGATCAGGGGATCGAGCATTCTGCGGGGGCATCGTTTGCGCCGAATCCGATCTACTTCGATCCGGAAAACATCGTAAGGCTCGCGATCGAAGGAGGATGCAATGCCGTTGCCTCAACGCTCGGCGTGCTCGGCGCAGTGGCACGGAAGTACTCGCACAAAATTCCGTTCATTCTGAAATTCAACCATAACGAATTCCTCTCCTATCCGAACTCTTACGATCAGATCATGTTCGCGCGGGTGAAACAGGCGTTCGACATGGGGGCCGTCGCGGTTGGCGCAACGATCTACTTCGGATCGGCGGAGTCGAAACGGCAGATCCAGGAAGTCGGCCTCGCCTTCCAGCAGGCACATGAGCTCGGGATGGCGACGATCCTCTGGTGTTATCTCCGAAACAGCGCGTTCAAAACTCCGGAAAAAGACTTCCATGTCTCCGCCGACCTCACCGGCCAGGCAAACCACCTCGGCGTGACGATCGAAGCTGACATCATCAAACAAAAACTCCCCGAGAACAACGGCGGGTTCGAGGCGCTGAAGTTCGGGAAAACCAGTAAGAAGGTGTATTCCGATCTCACGAGCGCCAACCCGATCGATCTCTGTCGCTACCAGGTTGCGAACTGCTACATGGGTCGTGCCGGACTGATCAACTCCGGCGGTGAATCGAAAGGTGCCTCGGATATGGCCGACGCCGTGAGAACCGCCGTCATCAATAAGCGGGCCGGCGGGATGGGCCTGATCTCCGGTCGCAAGGCATTTCAACGTGAAATGAAAGAGGGGATCAGGATCTTGAATGCGATCCAGGATGTCTACCTCTGCAAAGATGTGAGCATCGCTTAACCTGAGACTGTGCTTAACGTGCAGCGTCCAGCCGACCGGCGGGACGCTGCGCTTCCGCCGTGAAAACGATCACTCTCAAAAAAAACGAGGACCACCGCATCGTCGGCGGTCACCTCTGGGTCTTCAGCAACGAGATCGGAAGCATCGACGGCCAACCCGAGGCCGGAGATATCGCCGTGCTTCGCAATCATGCAGGAAAATTTCTCGGCAAGGGGTTTTACCATCCTCATTCGCTCATTGCGTTTCGTCTCCTGACGCGAATTGAGGAAGAAATCGATTTTCATTTTTTCCGCAAGCGCATCGAATCTGCGCTCGCGCTCCGGCGGCAGGTCTACCCGGGATCGGAAACGTTCCGGCTTGTCAACGGCGAAAGCGATTTCCTCCCGGGGCTCATTATCGACAGGTACGAAGAGTACATCAGCCTCCAAACGTTTTCGTTCGGGATGGATCAACGATCAACGTTGATCTGCGACGTCATCGAATCGCTCTTCCATCCAAGGGGGATCGTGGAACGCAACGAGATGCCGCTCCGCACACTTGAGTCGCTCCCCCAGCGGAAAGGGGTTTTGCGCGGAACCTGCGATCCGGTCATCGTCACCGAGCATGAGATCAACTATTCGGTCGATCTTCTTGAGGGACAGAAGACGGGGCTGTTCCTCGATCAGCGTGAAAACCGGCACGCGATCCGGCGCTATGCTGCCGGGTCGCGTGTGCTCGACTGCTGCTGCAACGACGGCGGTTTTGCCCTCAACGCCGCGGTCGCCGGTGCGAGGGAAACGGTCGGAATCGACGTCTCCGAACCGGCTGTGCAGCGTGCATCATCCAATGCGTCATTGAATGATCTCTCAGACCGGGTTCGGTTCATTGCCGCTGATATGTTTGCCTATCTCAGCGATGCGCTCTCGGCGAACGAGCGATTCGATGTCATCAACCTCGACCCTCCATCGTTCGCAAAAAACAAGAAAAGCGTTGCGCAGGCGAAAAGAGGCTACAAGGAGCTGCACGCTTCCGCACTGGGGATCCTGAACCCCGGCGGAATACTCGCAACGGCATCCTGTTCTCACCACATCAACGACGAAACGTTTCTGTCGATCATCGATTCGTGCGCACGATCAGCGGGCCGGCGCATCCTGCTTCTTGAATGGCACGGCGCCGCGCCCGATCACCCGGTTCTTCCCGCGATGCAGGAAACTCGCTACCTGAAATTTGGCATTTTTCGCGTCGAATAATCCAAGAACGCCGTCACAGTCCTGTTGACTTTGCGCGAATTCGGAACTATATTATCCAAGATCGCGTTCTGAACATGAGAATCTCTGGAAAGAAGATCTTGAAGTTCCGCCTCCTTTTCGCGTTCATCTGTCTCCTCCCCGGCGCTCAGAGTCTTTCACAGGACGCCACGACGCCCCGCCGTCATGACAGCACGCTTGTCTTCGGCACCATGGATCCTTCGCCAAAGCTGAATCTTCCCGGAAGCACGTTCCAGAACTCGCTCGGCGTTGACGTCATGATCTCGACAAACGGCTTTGGGGCGGGGATGTTTTTCAGGCATGAATACTCCGACGAAACTTCCGGCTTCATCGATCTCTCTTTTTCAGAGTCAAAGGATGACGACGAAAAGGAGTTCATCGATATCTACGGCAGAACCTTCACCCCGGGAAAAATCAACCGTTTCCTCCTCCTGCCGGTGTTCCTGGGAATTCAACAAAGGCTGTTCAAAGACGATATCCTAGATAACTTCCGCCCGTATGTCACCGGCGCGGTCGGGCCGACGATGATTTATGTATTTCCGTATAGCGACGAATATTTCAGCGCCCTTGGCAGAGGCCGGCCGAAATATACCATCGGCGGGTATTTCGGCGCCGGCGCATTTTTTGGATCGGAACGATCGAGCCTCCTCGGAATAAATCTCCGCTATTATTTCATTCCGTATTTCCCCGGCATCGAGAGCATGCAGAACGTCGTGAAAAAACAATTCGGCGGGTTCTATATCTCGCTGAGCCTCGGGAGTGCCTGGTAGGGGCGGTCTCGACCGGATGTCGGATCTGACGACCTTTGGCGGGATCGTGGAAATGGATCGCGCTTATCCCGCACGGAATGGAGATGATGCGATTCTAAATGCTCCCGATCCTTAGAACAAGCTGAATTATCTGAGATAGTTCTTCAGAAATCGTCCTGTGTGGGATCCTTCGATTCTTGAAACCTCCTCCGGCGTTCCCTGTGCTACGATCTCTCCTCCCTTGTCCCCCGCCTCCGGGCCGAGATCGATGACCCAATCGGCGCATTTGATGACGTCCATGTTATGCTCGATGATGAGGATGGAATTTCCTTTTGCGATGAGCGCGTTGAACGCGTTCAGGAGCTTTGCAATGTCGTCGAAATGGAGGCCGGTCGTCGGTTCGTCAAAAATGAACAGCGTGTGGCGATCATCCTGCAGCTCCGCGAGATGCGCGGCCAGTTTGACGCGCTGCGCCTCACCTCCCGACAGCGTCGTGGCTGATTGCCCAAGCCGAATGTAGCCCATCCCGACGTCGTCCAGCACCTGAAGCCGTCTCGCAACACGGCGGCCGGTCGCCTGCTGTTTGAAAAACGCCAGCGCTTCGGTGACGGTCATGCTGAGGACGTCGTTGACGTTTCTTTCACAATATCGAATCCCGAGAATTTCCTTTTTGAATCGCTTTCCGCCGCAGACCTCGCAGGTCAGCTCAAGATCTGCGAGAAACTGCATCTCCACCGTCTGTATGCCGCTTCCCTCACACGCCTCGCATCGCCCGCCCGGCACATTGAAGGAAAATGTTCCGGGTGTGTAACCGTGAATTTTCGACGCCTGTGTATCGGCAAAGACCTCGCGGATCGCGTCGAATGCTTTGATGTACGTTGCCGGATTCGAGCGCGGCGTCCGGCCGATGGGCGATTGATCGACTAGCTCGACATCGTCGATATGCTCCGCGCCCCTCAGCTCCCGGAACTTGCCGACGCTGTCGAGATATGCACCCTTGGCCCTCTTCAATGCCCCGTAGAGAATCTCGTGGACGAGCGTGCTTTTGCCCGACCCGCTGACGCCCGCGATCGCCACGAACATCCCGAGAGGAATTTCAACGTCGATCGATTTCAGATTGTGCTCCGCCGCGCCGAGGAGTACCAGCTTCCTGCCGTTCCCTTTTCGCCGCTGAGCGGGGACGGAAATTGATTTTTCCCCGACAAGATACTGCCCTGTCAAGGACGTCTTCGTGGCCATGACGTCATCGATCGTCCCGAGGCAAACAATTTCTCCTCCCGACTCGCCTGCGTTCGGTCCGATGTCCAGAAGAGTGTCGGCCGCCCGCATCATATCGGCATCGTGCTCGACGACGATGACGGTGTTTCCGACATCCCGGAGCGCCCGGAGGATCGAAATGAGCCTGTCGGTGTCGCGCGGGTGGAGACCGATGCTTGGCTCATCGAGTACGTAGAGCGAGCCGACGAGCGATGACCCGAGCGCAGTGGCAAGATTGATCCTTTGAGATTCGCCCCCGGAAAGGGTATTCGAAAGCCTGTCAAGGGTCAGATATCCGATCCCGACATCGACGAGATATTTCAACCGCCTCCCCAGCTCCTCCAGAATACGGCGCCCGATATGATATTCAAAATCCATGATCGTGAGCCGTTCAAAAAAAAGATGCAGCTCGTCGATCGTCATCCTCACAAGCTCGAAGATCGTTCTCCCACCCATTCTCACAGCGAGCGCTTCAGGGCGCAGGCGCGAACCTCCACAGGTCTCACACGACGTGTAGCCGCGATATCGGCTGAGGAAAATCCTGTAATAGATCTTGTAGACCTTTTTTTCAATCGCCCTGAAGAAGTCGTGAACCCCGTCGTAATCCTGGCATCCGTTCCAGACGATCTCAAGCTCGCGCCGCGTGAGATCCTTGTACGGGACATCGATCCTGAGCTTCGCGTCATAAGCAATCCGCAAGAGACCACGAAGATTGTTGTGCCATTTAGGAGCCGTCCACGGATGGATCGCGCCTTCACGGAGAGACTTTTCCCGGTCAGGGACGACAAGGTCTTCATCAATGCCTACCGATTTGCCGAAGCCCTGACACTTTGGACACGCGCCAAACGGATTGTTGAACGAAAAAAGGCGCGGATCGGGTTCCTCGTACCGGATGCGGCAGTTCGCGCACTCAAAATGTTGATTAAACCGCAGCTCTTTGCCGTCGTCCAGCAACCTGACGATGGCATATCCATCGCCGGTGACAAATGCCGTCTCGAGAGAATCGGCCAGCCGCGTATTCTCGCCCCCGGGCTTGAAGACAAGCCGGTCAACAAGAACCTTGACGTCTTGTTTCCTGGCCTTTGGCGGGAAGCGCCTTTCGTTCAGATCGATGATCTCATCACGGTACAGAAGCCGGAAGAACCCTTGTTTCTTAAGATTCTCGATTTCCTGCTTCAGCGTCGCTTCCTTGTGCTCATGCAGCGGAAACAGGACATACAACTTTATTCCTTCTTTCGATCCGCCACTTTCACTTTTCCGCTCTCCGCTCTCGCCTCCGCGCTCCCCGCTCACCGCTCCAAGCTTCTCCATCACGCTCCGCACACTATCCTTCCGAACCTCCGAGCCGCATTGGGAACAAAACGTCCTGCCGATCCTCGCAAACAGGAGACGGAGATAGTCGTAGATCTCCGTCGTGGTGCCCACCGTCGACCGCGGGTTGCGGGCGGTCGTCTTCTGTTCGATGGCGATGGCCGGACTGATTCCCTGTATGAAATCGACGTCCGGCTTGTCCATCCTTTCGAGGAACTGGCGAGCATAGGCTGAGAGACTCTCGACAAAGCGCCGCTGTCCTTCGGCATAGATTGTATCGAACGCGAGGCTCGATTTCCCTGAACCGCTGACGCCGGTGAACACAATGAGTTTGTTTCTCGGCAGCTCAAGAGAAATGTTCTTGAGGTTGTGCACGCGGGCGCCGCGGATGGTGATCTCGGTTTTTTTGCCGCCGTTCCTTCGGGGATGCGGGAGAGCTGCGGCTCCGGGCTTCTGTAGATTTTTCGTCCTGTTGCTTTTCATTGACTATTGTGTGACCTGATCCTCGGTGAGGCAGCTCGAGTACTCATTCAAAATACAAAAAGGGCTATCTCACGATAGCCCTCCGCCGATCGAAAACGGTATTGCCTCAAAGGACGCTGAGCATGATCGCGAGATTTGCTGAGATCTGAGAAATACTCTCCTCGTTGTTCTCTTTCCCGATAAGGTTAAGCATCTGGTACTTCACCGATGTATCGAAACTGCCAAACGCAGGGACCGTGAATTCGACCCCGACGCCGACCCCGATCCCCTGGCGCGTCGTGGACGAGGGTCCGGGACCGGTGTTGCTGAAGATGTTGACCGTCGCGTCGACGCCAAAATACGGTTTCACCATGACGGACGGGATAGGATATTCGAGCCCTGCCCCGATCATGACCTCCGTGTCCGATTCACTTCCAACCTTGTTCGGAAGGCGGTGGTAGTTGCCCAGTGCAACAATGCTCAGCGGCATGAACCCATGCAGCCGGATTTTGCCTCCGGCGTGCCAACCGGTATTGTTGGCGTCACTCAGCTTGCCGCTCGGCAGCGTTGCGCCGCCGCCGATCCCGATGTCCATATTCACAGGCGATGCGAGTGACGGAGTCGGAAGCGACTGCCCGAGGAGTGTTCCTGCCGCCAGAAGGACGACGAGGAGACCCGGGATGCGAATTATTTTCATATCATGTACCCCTTCGATTGTGATGAAAGCACTTCATGGTGATATTCCTGCAATGACTTCACTGTCGATTTTTTCTCCTTGATCCATTGAATCCCCTTCACTGCAGCCGCGGCAGCCGATATCGTCGTGATGACGGGGAGTTTCGCTTCGAGCGATGCGCTCCCGATCGCCAGCTCGTCATAGCGGGAAACTTCGCCGAGCGGCGTATTGATGACGAGGTCGATTTCGTGATTCTTGATGTAGTCGACAACATTGGGCCGGCCTTCATTGACTTTGAAGATCGGTGTGTGCGCGATCCCATGCTCGCCGAGGTATGCTGCCGTCCCTTTTGTCGCGTAAACCCTGAAACCCAGATCGAGGAAACCTCTGGCGACCTCGACCGTCCGATAATTCTTGTCGTTCCTGCTGACGCTGATGAACACGCCGCCGCCCATCGGCAGGCTGTTCCCCGCGGCGATGAACGCCTTGGCGATCCCTTCGCCGAATGAGTCGCTCATCGACATCACTTCTCCCGTCGAACGCATTTCCGGGCCGAGATACACTTTCGCCTTGGGAAACTTCCCGAACGGAAACACCGGTTCCTTTACGGCGATGTGCTTCGGCGGAGCATCGAGCGGTACGCCGAGCTCCTTCAATGTGCGGCCGACCATCACCTTCGCCGCAATTTTCGCGAGCGGCATCCCGATCGCCTTGCTGACGAACGGAACGGTCCGCGAAGCGCGTGGGTTCACCTCAAGCACATAGACGATGCCGTTCTTCTCGGCACACTGGACATTGATGAGCCCGCGGACATGAAGCGCCATCGCAAGCTTCCGCGTGAAATCCTTGAGCTGCTCGATCACCTGAACACTGTCCGCCTGCGGCATGAGGACGCAGGCGCTGTCGCCGGAATGAATCCCCGCCTCCTCAATGTGCTGCATGACGCCGCCGATCATGATATCGGTGCCGTCGCACACCGCATCGATATCAAACTCCTTCGCGTCTTCAAGAAATTTGTCGACAAGGATCGGATGGTCGGGCGAGACATTGACCGCGGCTTTCATATACCCTTCAAGCGCCTCCGGTTTATAAACGATCTCCATCGCACGCCCGCCGAGGACATACGACGGACGGACGAGCACGGGATAGCCGATTCTCGCGGCGACACTCATCGCTTCATCGATCGATGTCGCCGTGCCGTCCTGCGGATGAGGAATATGAAGTCTCTTGAGGAGATCGCCGAACCTTTTCCGGTCCTCGGCAAGATCAATCCCGTCGGCTGATGTGCCGAGTATCCTGATCCCGTTCGCCTCCAGCGCTTTCGACAGCTTCAGCGGCGTCTGTCCGCCGAAGCTGACGATCACTCCCTCCGGCTGTTCCACGTCACAGATGTCCAGGACATTTTCCAGCGTCAGCGGCTCGAAATAGAGCTTGTCGGCCTGATCATAATCCGTTGAAACTGTCTCCGGATTGCAATTGATCATGATCGCTTCGTACCCTTCCTCTTTCAACGCAAAAAGACCGTGGACGCAGCAATAATCGAATTCAATTCCCTGACCGATGCGGTTTGGTCCGCCTCCGAGGATGATGACTTTCCTTCTGGGCGATCGCCGTGCCTCGTTTTCCTGTTCGTACGTTGAGTAGTGGTACGGCGTTTCCGCATCAAATTCCGCCGCGCACGTGTCGACGGTCTTGAACGTCGGCAGGACGTTGAGTTCTTTCCGCAGTTGCCGGATCGTTGACTCGTCGGATTTCAGCAAATGCGCAAGCTGCCGGTCGGAGAACCCCTGGCGTTTTGCTTTGTACAATATGTCGCGTGTGAGTTTCTTCAATAAATGCCTCAAACACGGCGCCTAATGTTTCTGCCCCTTTGGTTCAAGCCGCAGTTTCTTATACAGGGAGAGCTGGGCATCGGTCAGACCTTTCCTTGTCTTCATGTGTGCAATGAGATGAACCGACCGGAGCCGGCCGCGCAGGCGTCCGATCTCTTCACTGTCGTCACGGACGGATTTTTCAATGACCAATCCCTGCTGAAACGCACCGTCCAGTTCCTCTTCAACCTGCACGATGCGTTGACCGAGCTCCTTTGCGCGCGTCAACATTTCATCATAGATGACCTGAAGTGCCTTCTTCTGATCGTCCTTCAGCTGGAGTTCCTTTGCAAGATCGAGAACATGTTTCGGCCCGGGGTAACCACGGAATTCCGCCAGGGCACCCTGTCCCGCGCCCTCGCCGTTGAAAAGCGCGTCCCGGTCGGCCGGGATTTGAGAAAAAGTCAGATCAATCATCAGGGTGAGAAAGGACAGAAGCAGTATGGTTGATCGAACGCGGGGTTTGGGCTTCGCGGTCTGTTGTTGGAGAAGACATCCTTTTTTCATTTTGCGTTCATCCTTTTATATTTACAATGAATACTCGCGCAGTTCCTTTTCCGTTTCCAGGATCTGACGAATATTATGAAGAAACCATCGATCAATGCGGGTGATCTCATAGATTTCATCGATCGTTATGCCGAGCATGAAGGCATAGCGCAGATAGAAGACATTCTCGGGTTTTGGCGTCCGTAATCTCGCAGCAACGTTTTCCCGGGCGGTCGCTTTTTCTTCAGCCGTCATGGCGTCGACGTCATAGAGGTCTTTGCCGTCGCCGCCGAGGCCGTATCTGCCGGTCTCGAGCGAGCGCAGGGCCTTCTGCAGCGCTTCCTTGAACGTTCTGCCGAACGCCATCGCTTCACCCACCGACTTCATCTGAACACCGAGCGTATCATCGACGCCCTTAAATTTCTCGAAATCCCACCGTGGAATCTTGACGACGGTATAATCGATCGTCGGCTCGAACGAGGCGGGAGTTTTTTTCGTGATGTCGTTGGGAATCTCATCAAGCGTGTAGCCGACCGCGAGCATTGCGGCAATCTTCGCGATCGGAAATCCTGTCGCTTTCGAGGCAAGGGCAGACGAGCGCGACACGCGGGGATTCATTTCGATGACGAGCATTCGGCCGGTATCGGGATCGACGGCAAATTGAATATTCGATCCGCCTGTCTCCACGCCGATCGCCCGGATGATCTTTTTTGCCGCGTCGCGCATGAATTGATATTCCTTGTCGGTCAATGTCTGAGCCGGCGCGACCGTGATAGAGTCGCCGGTGTGAACGCCCATCGGGTCGATATTTTCGATCGAACAGATGATCACCACGTTGTCCTTGAGGTCACGCATGACCTCCAGCTCAAATTCCTTCCAGCCGATAACCGATTGCTCGACCAGAGTTTCATGGATCGGGCTTGCGCTGAGCGCATGTTCGATCTTGCCCCGGAACTCTTCTCTATTATAGGCGATCCCTCCCCCGCTGCCGCCGAGCGTGAACGATGGACGGATGATGATCGGAAAACCGATCTCCGCGGCAAATGCCTCTGCAGCATCCACCGTCTTCACAAAGCTCCCGTGCGGTGTTTCCAGACCAATATCATTCATCACACGTTGGAACAGCTCGCGGTTCTCCGCCTTCCTGATCGCATCGAGCTTGGCGCCGATGAGCTCGACGCCGTACCGGTCGAGTACTCCCCCTTCCGCCAGCGCGACCGCATTGTTGAGCGCGGTCTGCCCGCCCATCGTCGGGAGAATGGCATCCGGCCGTTCGCGTTCGATGATCTGTTCGATGAAATAGGGAGTGATCGGTTCGATATACGTACGATCCGCGAATTCCGGATCAGTCATGATGGTGGCAGGATTGCTGTTGATAAGGACGACACGATACCCCTCCCTTCGCAGGACTTGACACGCCTGAGTGCCGGAGTAATCGAACTCGCACGCCTGACCGATAACAATCGGCCCCGCACCTATGACGAGAATCGAGCTGAGGTCAGTTCGTTTGGGCATCGGAAATTTTTCGCACCGCAAGATAAAGAAAAATCCTCTGAGATGCTACTGACGCGAAGGTTGATATTCAAAAAAAAACATCTATATTTCTGTGTGCTTCCAGAATTACTCATCGGCCCGCGATCTTGAAAAGAACATCGACGACTGCACTCACGCTCGGGATCTGCCTCATGGCAGGAGGGATCGTCTTTGCGGGGATCACCTATCGGGACATGCGTGCAGAGCGGGCTGTGCACGAGCTTTTGAGAGTGTGCAGGACGAATCTGTCAAGAACCTCAGGCTGGCAAGTCGAGCCGCTCCCGATATTCCTGAACGGAACCTACGCGTTGTGGCTTTCTGCAGATAACCCTTCGCCGCCCAACCGCGATTCCCGGTCAATCGGAACAACGGCGTCGCCGCCGGCTATCATCTACGAAGGTCAGGCTGAGATCATTGTTGAGCGGCCGCAGGGAAACATTGTGCTGCGAAGCTCTCTCGGCCCGGGAGTGCGCGGCACTGAGACGCCGGACCGGCTCATTTGGTTTCAGATTGATTCGCTCCTTGTCACTGACTCCTCTGCTCAATCGCGGATCAGTATGCGCGTCGTCCGCCCGGACTCGCAATTTGCCGGCAAACTGGCCGAAATCGTGGTTATCCCTCCCCACGCCGGCGAGTTTGGAGAGGTTCTTCAGAAGGGATCGTATAAGCTGTTCACAGCGGGGATATTGATTGTTGCCGGATTTATGATTACAATTTTTGGAGGCAATCTCCACAGAGAGAGAATTCCTCAGGATAATTCAAAAAGTGCAAGTCGATCAAACCTTCGAAAGGAGAAGCTATGAACACCAGGAACCTGCTGTTGCTCGTGCCGCTGTTGCTCGCCGGATGTGTCTCCTCCGATTACGTCGGAAAAAGTTATCCTCCGACGACGAATGTCGACATCTATTTTTCCGAAGCGGACATCAAGAACGCATTCGAGGTCATGGGCGAGATAATGGTTGAGACAGACGACAGCTGGCTCGTCAATGGAGAGAAGATGCAGGAAAAGTTGGTCGATGAAGCGAAGAAAAAGGGGGCCGACGGTGTCATTCTGTCGGGTTTGGAGTGGCGAACGACCGGCGAAGCTGTGACGTCAAGTTCGGAGACTAAAGTCAAGGACGACAGGGTAAAGACCACGAGCAAGGCCGAATCGAGCGTGAAGGAAAAGAAAACGCTTCGCGCAAAACTCATCAAGTACAAACAGTCGCAGTGAGACCTCTTCTCCCGATCGCATTTCTCAGCCTTGGACTGTTCAGCGAAACTCTTCTAGCCCAAAGCAGCGGCGTCCATTCCAATGACTTGATCCGCTACATCAACCGGGCAATTGAGACCGTCCGGAGAACCACGGATGAAGAGGGGTTCGTTGCGTTTGATGCCTTTCGGAAGGCGGTAAGCGACGCTGCAACGAAAGAGCATGACCTTGGATCCGCCGGGGCAGTCGACCAGCTGGGAGCAGGAGCGGCCATCACTTCATCAAATCGAGCGGTCGCCTCAAGACTGCTGCGGGCCTATTTCGACGAGCGGTACAGCGACCGGCTCGCCGGGGATCTGAGCGAGATGCTCAGATTCCGTACGCTGGCTCCCGACACGGGCACGAACTGGGACGCGCCGGAATTCGTTCGCCAACGAAAATGGCTTGAAGCAAAAACCCTCTCACTCGGTTTGGAATTCAAGAGCTTTGACGGACGGGTCGAAGAGATAACGCTCAAGGGGGGCGACTCCGTCATCGCGATCCTCACCCACAGCGATGTCGTCGATGTTGAAGGCCAGACATGGTCGTCGCCTCCGTGGGAGGGTCGAATCGTGAACCGAAGAGTCATCGGCAGGGGGGCGATGGACAACAAAGGGCCAATCATTCCATCGCTCTACGCGCTTGCCGCCATGCGTGATACGCGATGGAAATTCTCATCCACCATCAAATTGCTGATCTCAAACGGCGAAGAAACAGATTGGAGCGAGATCGCGTACTACCAGGAGCGTGCGAGAATGCCGCGTTACACGATCGGGATGGACGGAACGTTTCCCGTGACTCACGGACAGAAAGGTGTTGGTCTCATCACGTTCACTTCTGATTCGATAACCTCCACTGCACCCGCGAGCTGGCGAGTCCTCTCGTTGACCGGAGGCTCGTGGCCCGGCACAATTCCCGAAGCAGGCACCGCGAGCTTGCGCTCGTCGCTCCCGCTGACTCGCGGGAGGAACGAGCTCGAGCAACGCGCCTCAGAGTGGTGCGCGATTCATCCCCCGGCAAAATTGCGTGTCTTCGTTTCCGGCGATACGCTCAAGTTGACTGCCGAAGGGAAAGGTGGACATGCCTCGATCCCTCAAAACGGTCACAACGCGCTCGGTGATCTCACTGCCTTTCTTTCAACGCTCGATCTCGAGATGGACCAGTGGGGCGCGCTGGTCGCCTTTGTGGGCACCACCGTCGGTACGGAAACGGACGGGCGGTCGCTCGGCATCGCTCACACCGATTCCGTGATGGGCGCGCTCACAAACAACCTCGGAGTGATTAAAGACAATAACGGAAAGCCCACGGCGCTCCTTAATCCGCGAGTGCCACGCGGCATCACCCCCACGCAAATCGATTCCATCACGAAGTTGAGGGCTGACGGTTTCAATCGACAGCACGGCACGCGAATCAAAGCGACGTCGGGCGTCGGGAAGCCGCATCTCGTGCCGGCCGAGGGCAGATTCGTCTCCACTCTGCTAGCGACGTGGGAGGAGGTAGTCGGAACTCGCCGGCCACCCCATGTCACAGGCGGAGGTCTGCAATCCAAGCTCTTCCCCGGCGGCGTCGATTTCGGCCCCGCCTTTACCGTCGAAGAGGACCGCAGCCATGCTTCGGACGAATACATGACAATCGACGAGCTGAAAACCATCGGGGCGCTCACTGTGGTCGCCCTCTGCAGCCTCTCCGTTGAAGAATGAGCACAAACCGCGGATGACCGAACGACGATCCCTCCCCGATTTCGCGGAAAGCCAGCTCTCCATTCTGCCGATCGAACGCTCGGAGACAATCCCTTCGAGCTGGTATGCCGCTCCGGAATTTCACGATTTCGACCGAAGGCAGATCTTCGGCGCCACGTGGCAATATGCCGGACCCTCTCCACAGGTTCAACAACCGGGCGATTATTTCCTCGCAACGGTTGCGGGGAATCCGATCATCGTCATCCGCGGCAAGGACAATGTTCTTCGTGCCTTCTACAACGTCTGCCGCCACCGCGGCGGGCCGCTTGCGATCGAGCCGGCGGGCAATTGCAGTATTCTTCAATGCAAATATCACGGCTGGACGTATCTTCTCGACGGGAGCTTGCGCGGAACGCCAAAATTCGACCGTACAGAATTGTTTGATGCAAAGGATTTTGGACTTGTTCTCGTTCAAATCAAAACGTGGGAAAACCTCATCTTCGTCAATCTGAATCCTTCACGGTCGGCCATTGTGGACCTCGGGACGGTGATGAACGGCGTCCACCGGGGAGTAGCACCGGGAAGCCTCGCGGGAAAGCATTTTTATCGGCGTATCGGGTACGATATTCATTGCAACTGGAAAGTCTACGTTGACAATTACCTCGAAGGATACCACCTCCCCTTCGTTCATCCGGAGCTGTGCAACTTGCTTGATTACCAGAAGTATGTCACTGAAACGTTTGAGTATGCTTCGTTGCAGTATAGCCCATTCACCGGCGCGGAAAATGTCTATACGGGCGGTGACGGTGAGGCATATTATTATTTCGTATTCCCGAACTTCATGCTGAACATCCTGCCAGGACGGCTGCAGACAAATCTTGTGCTGCCGGTGAGCCATAACAGCTGCCGCGTGGTTTTCGATTTTTTTTATGACGACGTGACAACCCCCTCAACCCTGAAGATGATCAACAACGATATCCAGTACAGCGACAGGGTTCAGAAGGAGGACATCGAGATCTGTGAGCTTGTTCAGAGGGGGCTGGAATCACAGGCGTACGATAAGGGAAGATTTTCTGTCGAAATGGAGCAGGGCGTATATCATTTTCAGTGTTTATTGAAACAATGGTACAAAACTTCATCACAAAAAAATAAAGGGGGGAAACATGAATTCGCCACAAAGTCACGAAGCCACGAAGGAAAAAAAACTATTTGAACCAATCACAGAACACGAAGAGTATGAAGGGAGAAACATCGTTGACGCTGCCTATTCGCTCCACACAGGTTTAGGACCTGGCTTGTTGGAACGCGTCTATGAAGTCTGCCTGTGCCACGAGCTTTCTAAAAGGCTGTTGATTTTGTGAATCCTGTGTGGGAAGCCCAATTACTTAGCCACCTAAAATTGACTCACAAACGACTCGGATATTTGATTAATTTCAATGTTCCATTAATAAAAAACGGCATCAAGAGGATGATTGTTTAACCTTTGTGCCTTCGTGGCATGAAATGATTTTGCCACGAAGATTCCAAGACTCACAAGAAGCACAGACGAGAATTTTTGAATCAGAATATTGAGCTTCCGCGCAAGCTTTCGCTCCTCGACTCGACGATGATCAATGTCGGGAGCATGATCGGTTCCGGGATCTTCATTGTTCCGGCAACGATCGCCCTGCACCTCCAGTCGTCGTTGCTGATCGTCGTGGTCTGGATTGCCGGCGGGGTTATAAGTCTCTTCGGGGCGCTGTCGGTCGCGGAGCTTGGCGCGATGATGCCCGATGCCGGAGGGCAGTTTGTCTACCTCGGCCGGGCGTACGGTCCGCTCTGGGGGTTTCTCTACGGCTGGTCTGCATTCTTCGTCATCAACACCGCCTCCATAGCCGCGGTTGCCGTCACGTTCGCCACCTATCTCGGATATTTTTTCCCTCTCGCCGAGTTTGGAATCCGCTCCATTGCGATCATCTCAATCGTGTTTCTCACGATCATCAACTGCTTCGGGATCAAATGGGGGGCGATGGTCCAGAACGGAATGACGATGCTCAAGATACTCGCACTGCTTATCCTCGTCGTCCTTGGTTTCGCGCTCAGCGGCGGATCATTCTCGAATTTCTCGCCGGTTCTCCCCACGCTCCCTTTTTCCTCATTCATGGGACCGCTTGTCCTCGCATTGATCGCCGTTCTCTGGTCATACGACGGCTGGATCGAGATAACCTATGTCGCCGGTGAGGTCATCGATCCACAGAAGAATCTGCCGCGGGCGTTGGGCATCGGGACGTTCATTGTCATTGTATTGTATGTCGTCGTATCGTGCGCCGTCTCCTATGTCCTCCCCATCCAGGCCGCCGCGCACTCGCAGATCGTCCTCTCCGACACTGCGGTGAAGATCATGGGCACCGGCGGTGCGGTGTTCATCTCCGTCGCCGTCATCATCTCGACGTTCGGAACGAACAACGGGTTCATTTTTACCTGTCCGCGGATCTACTACGCGATGGCGAAGGAAGGACTTTTCTTCAAATGGCTCGCGACGATCCATCCGAAATATGAAACGCCTCTGCCGTCGCTCATCGTCCAGGCGATCCTTGCGTCGCTGCTTATTCTCTCCGGGACATACGATCAGCTGATCACCTACGTGGTGTTCGCTTCGTTTCTCTTTTACGGCATGTCGGCAGGCGCTGTCCTGTTATTGCGAAAGAGATCTCCCGAAACTGTCCGATCGTACAAGACCTGGGGCTACCCTGCGACGCCGATCATTTTCATCCTCTTTGCGCTGACGCTGACCGCCTATACGATCATCGAGGATCCGCGCGATTCGCTCATCGGCGCGGCGATCGTGCTGCTCGGCGTGCCCGCATATTTTTATTGGAAGAAGCCGCGATGAAGATCACTCCAGTCTCTCTCTCGGGTCGCTTTGTGAGGCTCGAACCTCTCTCGCTCATCCACATTGACCGCCTTTGCGAAGTCGGCCTTGATGAAGAGTTGTGGAAGGTTACCATGACGCTCATTCGCACACGTGATGATTTGAAGAACTACATCGCAACGGCGCTCAGTTGGGAGGCGCAAGGGACAGCGCTCCCATTCGTCATCATCGAACAAGCGTCAGCAAAAGCCGTTGGAAGCACGCGCTTCGCGAACATCGACCACGACAATCGACGGCTCGAGATCGGGTGGACATGGATTGCCCGTCCTTGGCAGCGAACCGTCGTGAATACGGAAACAAAATACCTCCTTCTGACGCATGCATTCGAAAAGCTCAGCTGCATTCGTGTCGAATTCAAAACCGATTCGATCAATGAGCAATCGCGCACGGCACTGCTCCGTATTGGCGCGAAGGAGGAAGGAATTCTGCGGAATCATATGATCACGCCGGGCGGGCGCATTCGCCATTCCGTCTATTATAGTATCATCGACACAGAATGGCCGGCTCTGAAGCGCAACCTTCAGGAAAAAATACGTAAATAAGGATTGACCACATCCTCGATACGATGTCTTTCTCTGATATTCTCTAATGAAACGGCAGAATATTTCTAGCGGAACAGCGTGGGAGCCGAAGGTCGGATATTCACGGGCAGTACGGGTCGGCAATCATGTTTTCGTTGCCGGCACCACCGCAACCGGCCAGAGCGGGGAGATCGTCGGGATCGGGAACCCGTATGCGCAGACCGTTCAGACTATAAAAAACATCGAAAGCGCATTGAAAAAAGCAGGCGCCGGTCTTGAGCATGTGGTACGGACCCGGATATTTGTCACCGACATTGGTACATGGGAAGAAGTCGGACGAGCGCATGGCGAATTCTTCAAAGACATCAGGCCGGCAACAACGATGGTGGAAGTATCCCGGCTCATTTCACCCGAAATGCTTGTCGAAATCGAAGCTGATGCCTACGTTCCCGAAGGATGAGCTATCCAAGTCGCTCGGTTCGCTGCCGTCTCTTTAACATTCCGGTCTAAACCCACTTTCCCAATCGGCTCAATTCGGGAGATACGACTATCTTGCCGCCCGCCGTCTTCACAGCCATGTAACATTCCTTCATTTCTGCCGTAATTAAAGCAGTCCACCAATTGAATCAGAATCCAAAACTCTGAACACCGCAAAGGCATGACGATGAAAAAGAAAATATTCATTTCTTCCGGCGTTGTCGTAACATTGACAGTTGGAGGATTCCTCCTCTTCAGCGGCTCAAAGAGTTCTGCCGACGGTGCTCTTCCGCGTGTGAAGGTCGCCCGCGCAAACATCGTCGATAAAGCGCTCGCCGTCGGGACGATCGAGCCCGAGAATGAAATCTCCATCAAGTCGAAGGTTTCCGGCGTAGTGAAGCGGATTTATGCCGATGCCGGCACATTCGTGAAAGCCGGCCAGTCGCTGCTCGAGGTCAGGCCGGATCCGACTCCCCTCGAACTCGCCGATGCGAAGCGCCAGGTGCAGCTTGCCCAAAATGATCTCGATAATCTCACGAAAGACAAAGTGCGGCAGGAATCGCTCGTGAACAAACAATTGATTTCTGCAAAGGAATACGAGGATTTTCAGAAGCGATTCCAGGAAGCCGAGCTGAAACTGCAGATCGCCAACGAGCATCGGGAACTCCTTCATAGTGGAAAAGTGAAAATCGACAACACTGAGATCGAATCGATCATCAAGGCGCCGATCGATGGATTTGTGCTCAGCAAGACCGTCGAAGTGGGGGATCCGGTGACTCCGCTGACTTCCTTTCAGGAGGGAACTGTCCTGATGAAAATGGCGAACATGGAACGATTGATCTTCAAAGGGACTGTTGACGAAATCGACGTCGGCAAACTCAGGGAGGGGATGGAGACGTTGTTGAAGGTGGGCGCCCTTCCGAACGACACGGTTCGCGGGTTTCTCCGGAAGATCTCCCTCAAAGCGGAAAAAAAGGAAAATGCGACCGTCTTTTCGATCGAAATTCTCATACCGAAGGCCAACAATGCCACGCTCCGCGCCGGCTATTCCGCGAACGCCAACATCATCATCAGGAAAAAAGACAACGTGCTGACATTACCGGAACGCGTCGTGACATTCAGGAACGATTCGGCGTTCGTGAAATTCGCCCTTGCCGGAGGGAAAGAGGAAGAGCGATTTGTTAAGACCGGTTTGAGCGATGCGATCAATGTCGAGATCACCTCGAATCTGGCTGAAGGAGATTCGGTGTTTGAGAAGCCGGTGAAGAAGATTGAATAGATTTCGTGCGCCACAGGCGCATCCGCCTCCGGCGGAGATTGCGGATTGACCGCACGAGTGTAACCTAGGAGTCTGTCCGAGTAATAGTTTTTCATTGATGATGGAATCGGTTGATAATGTATTATATTGGTAGAGAAAAAAAGAATCATACTTCTCTGCAGACAAAACCATGAGTAAAACCTACCGAGCGTACGAACCAGACCA
>ORMF011952148.1_pt1 | contig 33138 bp, 28 predicted proteins | sample 1779871 | NCBI WGS metagenome assembly ORMF01 (sample SAMEA104232316, study PRJEB22302) | groundwater metagenome | biome: forest; feature: aquifer; material: groundwater | place: USA | collected 2011-08-07 | depth 5.4 m | reverse complement strand
TCAGCCAGGCCGGTCCCAAGCACGGTTCGGCGCCCGATGGCGGCAGCACCGACTTCCTGCCGCTCTACGTAGGCATCGAGCGCGCCATGATCAGCGGTACGCTGTGCGAACCCTGGAGCGCCCATCGTTTTTATTGGATGGGCGGACTCACGCAGATCGCTCCGGTCACCAAGGTGGATGGTAAGTTTGTCGCCAACCCGCTGGTCGTCTCCGATCGCCTGCTCGACGAATACGGCCGCCTGGTGATTGGCGAATTCAAAACCGGTGAGGCGAAGAAGCAGGCGCAGGATGTGCTGGCCTCGGCCCAGACCGACCTCAGCCTGCTCGATGAGGCGGTCGAACAGTTGTGCACGAAGTTCCTCTACACCATGCCGGATTGTCTGGTCAAAACCATCGAGAGCTTACGTAAGCACAAACTCGAGCACTGGGACCGCAACCGCGAGACCAACCGGGCGTGGTTATCGCTCAACATGATGACCGAGGCCAATGCCGGTTTTCGTGCTTTCCATTACGGTGACAAGAAGAACCGCGAAGTCGATTTCGTGCTGCTGCGCCAGCGCCTGGCGCAGGGGGCTCGCTGGAGTGAGGAACTGATCGAGGAGATCGCTCCCTGGACTGCTCAGGGCGTCACCCAAGGAGCTGTGAAATGAAGTTCGAGAAGATTCGGCTGGAGTTCACCCATCAGGAGCGGGTGGCGCGCATCACCCTGGCGGCCCCGAAGGCCAACATCGTGGATCGTGCGATGATACGCGAACTCGACGCAGCCCTTTCGCTGTGTGCCGGGCGGGAGCTGAACGCGATCGTTCTTGCCGCAGATGGCCCGCACTTCAGCTTTGGCGCGAGCGTGCAGGAGCATCTGCCCGATCAGATTGCTGGGACACTGCACGCGTTGCATGGCCTGCTGAGGCGGATCTATGAAGCTCCGGCACCCGTGATTGCGGCGGTTCGCGGCCAGTGCCTGGGCGGAGGGTTCGAACTGGTGCTCGCCTGCGACCTGATCGTTGCCGACAAGACTGCACAGTTTGCCTCGCCCGAGATCAAGCTGGCCGTTTTCGCTCCGGCCGCTTCTGCCCTGCTGCCGGTTCGTGTCGGACAGGCGGTGGCCTCACGGCTGCTGCTGACCGGGGCTACGATTTCTGCCGAAGAAGCTGTTCGTTGCGGCCTGGTGGCGAAAGTCGCGGACGACCTTGATGCCGGCGTCAATCAGTGGCTGGAAGCGGACTTCCTTCCCCGCTCCCCCTCCTCGCTGAAATTTGCCTGCCGGGCGGCTCGCCTGCCTTTGCGCCGTGCCTTCGAGGAAGACCTCGCGCAGTTGGAACAGCTATATTTGTGTGACCTGATGGCCACGCCGGACGCCGTGGAAGGAGTCCGCGCCTTCCTCGAGAAACGTTCGGCGCAGTGGAGCAAGCCGGCGATCGTAGCACAGGGATGAAATGACTCAGGCCGTTGATATTGGCGGTAAGGTCGCGGTCGTAACGGGAGGTTCCGGAGCGATTGGCCGAGCGATCGCGCACTCGCTCCGGGCCGCTGGTGCGCACGCGCTTTCGCTCGACGTGGTTGCTTCATCAGACCCGAATCTTCCGTGGGTCCATTGTGATGTGCGAGACGACGCCTCCGTCACCAATGCCGTGCGTGAAGTCGTCAGCCAATACGGAGGTATCGACATTGCGGTGCACGCCGCCGGCGTCTCCCGCGACGCCGTCGTCTGGAAACTCCCGGTCGAGGACTGGGACTTTGTGCAGGGCGTAAATCTGCGCGGCGCATTTTTGCTGATTCGCCACACATTGCCCCTGATGCGAGCGCACGAAGGCGGCCGGATTGTGCTGATCGGCTCGATCAACGGCTCACGGGGGAAGTTCGGCACCGCCGCCTACTCCGCCAGCAAGGCCGGCTTGCTGGGACTCGCCAAGAGTGTGGCGCGCGAAGCCGGACGGTTTGGCGTTCTGGTCAACGTGGTTGAACCGGGTTGGGTGCGCACGCCGCTCACCGAATCCGTTCCGCAACCGATTCGCGAAGCGGCCCTGGCCGAAAGCCTGATCGGCAGTTTCGTTGATCCCGAGGATGTCGCCCAGGCCGTCATGTTTCTCTGCGGCCCAGGCGGCCGGCGGATTACCGGACAGATCTTGCGGGTCGATGGTGGCCAATTCCTCGGCCCTGCCTAATCGTCCCAGGAGTTACTCATGAAGAATTCTCCAGTCGCAGGGGGCAAGGGGCGACACCAGTGGCCCGACCGTCGCGCAGTCCGTGTGAGGCCGATTCTTGGTGGCTTGCATCGCGAACACCACCTGGAGAAGACCGCTGCTTGAGGCAAAATCGATGAGGAGACGCCGCACCCTAATTGCATCCCCCTTGGAATGGCAGACGGCCGCAGTGCCCATGCCGCATCCCGCGATCCCCGTCCTCGCGGAACGCGGCGGCACCCAACTCAAGGCGCCACGCCCGGTGATCCTCGTCGACACCCGCGAGCAGAATCCGTTTGATTTCTCGCGCTTTGAAGGCTGGTTTGCCGGCATCGAGAAGCGAGCGCTCAAGCTGGGAGACTACTCCGTCGCGGGACTCGAGGACGATTGCGTGGTAGAACGCAAAGACCTTTCGGATCTTGTCCATTCTCTTACTACCGATCGGTCCGTCTTTGTCAATCGGCTTCGCCTCATGAGCGGCTATCCGCATCGGCTGCTTGTGATCTCAGCCACCCTGAGTGAAGTGAAGTCTCCTTATGCCTGTGCCGGCGGCAATCCGAATCGCATTACCCAATCGCTGATTGCCGCTCTCGCCGGGCTGCGGATTCCATTCCTGTGCAGCGAGACCCACGAACTGGGGGAAGAGCTGGTTGCTTCCTACCTCTATCAGGTTCACCTCTACCATTGGCTCGAGACCAACGGCTACGGTCGTTTTCTGGCCGATAACGATCTCTGAAGGCTCAGGCGGAAGGAACAGTTCGCGATTAATTAGGCGAGATTCGGCGTTCGCGGTTTGATTCACATAGCGCTGCTCCAGCACCATGTACAACTCAACCAACGGTCCCGTGTCCCTAGTGAACCAGAAACGGCGGTAGTGGCCTGGTTTGAGTCAATCGGGCGCGTGGGTAGCGATCTGCTTGACCTTCGGGATGAGACTCCACTACAGTCAGATGCGCTAGCCGGCACGGCAACCTGGGCCTTCCCAGGGCCACGCCAGCGCGGCTGGGGCGACGCCTTCCGGACCCGAGACCCGGGCAGAATTCGACGAGGCACAATTGCGCATGAGCACAAAGAGCGCCGAACCGAAAGCGACGTTGCGCGAAAAAGCGCAATTGATGTCCGCCTCGGAAATGGAACGGACGCTGGTGCGGCTGGCTCATGAAATCCTCGAAAAGAGCGGCGGGGTGGACGGTTTGGGGCTGGTCGGAATTCGCCGCCGGGGAGTGCCAATCGCGGAGCGGCTGGCGAAACTGATCCGGCAGATCGAAAAGGTTCCGGTTCCAGTCGGCACGCTTGATATTACGTTCTATCGGGACGACCTCTCGACCCTTGGACCAAAACCGGTCGTGCAGAAATCGGAAATCGGCTTTCCCATTGGGGCAAGAACATTGTGCTCGTGGACGATGTGCTGTTCACCGGCCGAACGATTCGCTCTGCCATGGACGCACTCTTTCTACACGGCCGTCCGAGCCTGGTGCAACTGCTGGTACTGATTGATCGCGGCCACCGCGAGCTGCCGATCCAAGCAACCTTTATCGGCCGCACGGTGCAAACAACCATGAACGAAGTGATCGAAGTCAAGTTGATGGAAGTGGATAAGGCCGACAAAGTGCTGCTGATGGAGAAAGAGTAAGGCCGAATCAAGAAGAGGGCAGGCAGTGATGACATCCCAAACGAGAACTCTGACACAAGAGGACACCGCAGCCGTCGCCGTGGCGACGCCCGGAGCGCGTATTCTCCAGAACTACATCGGCGGATCCTGGGTATCCGCAAGAACCTCTGGCTTAGTGGACGTGACCAACCCGGCGAGCGGGGAAGTGTTGGCGAGAGCCCCCTTGTCGGGACGCGAGGATGTCGAAGCTGCGGTGGCCGCTGCGAGCGCCGCTTGGCCGGAATGGCGCTCCCGCTCGGTCGGCGAACGCACGGAATTCATCTATGCGCTGCGCGAACAGTTCCGCAAGAGGATCGACGAACTTGCGGCGTCCGTTACCCGGGAGTCGGGCAAGGTGCTTTCGGACGCGCGCGCGGAAGTGACGCGCTCCATCGAAGTGCTCGAGGTCGCTTGCGCTTCGCCCATGACGATGCAGGGCCGCATCCTGGAAGGTGTGGCGCGCGGGATCAACTCGGAAACCATCCGGCAATCGGTTGGGGTCTGCGCCGCGATCACCCCGTTCAACTTCCCGGTCATGGTGCCGATGTGGTTCCTGCCCTTTGCCATCGTCTGCGGGAACACGTTCGTGCTGAAGCCATCGGAACAGGTTCCGCTTACGTCCGAGATCGTCTGCCACATCCTGGAAGACATCGGTCTGCCGCGCGGAGTCGTGAATCTCGTGCATGGCGCGCACGACGCGGTGAACGCCATCCTGGACAGTCCGGGAATCCGCGCGGTCTCGTTCGTCGGTTCGGTCACGACTGCCAAGTACATCTACCGGCGGGCGGCGGAAAACGGCAAGCGCGTGCAGGCGTTGGGCGGCGCGAAGAACTACATGGTCGTGATGCCGGACGCGGTCGTGGACAAGACCGTATCGAACGTCTTGGGCAGCGCGTTCGGCAACGCGGGGCAGCGCTGCATGGCCGGATCGGTGCTGGTGACGGTTGGGTCCGCGCAAGCGAAGATCATGGGTCGCCTGAAAGAGGAAGCCGAGAAGTTGATCGTCGGCGATGGTACCGATCCGAAGGTGAGCCTGGGCCCGGTGATTTCGAGCGCAGCGTGCGACCGCATACACGAAGCGATTGAAACCGGAATAAAGGAGGGAGCAGAACTGCTGGTGGATGGGCGGCGGCCGGCGCGAGTCCCCGCCGGCGGCAACTTTGTCGGTCCAACAATTCTGAACAACGTGAAGCCGGAAATGCGCGCGGCCCGCGAAGAGATCTTCGGCCCGGTGCTTTCGGTGATGCATGTGGATACGTTGGATGAAGCCATCGATCTCGTGAATCGCGATCCGCGCGGCAACGGCACCTCGATTTTCACCGAGAATGGCGCCGCGGTCCGAGAGTACAGCCGGCGTGTCGAAGTGGGCATGGTGGGCGTAAACATCGGGGTGGCGGCTTCACCGGCGTATTTCCCATTCTCCGGATGGAAGGATTCGTTCTTTGGCGATCTGCACGTTCACGGCTGGGATGCGATTGAGTTCTTCACCCGAAAGAAGACCGTGACCTCGCGCTATTTCTCGGCGGGCGAAACCGGCATGTATTTCGTCGAACAAGGGGACAAGAAGTAGCGCAGTTCCTGCTACTGCTGGGTGTAAGTCGATCTCTTTAGAAATTCCCCTGCGCCGGCCCGCCCCAGAAACTTGTCCGCTTCGACGACTACGCGGCCGCGCGAGAGCACGACGTCGGGCATACCGGTAACCTGGATGCCCTCAAACATCGAATAATCAACGCGCATGTGATGTGTCTTCACGCTGATGGTGTGCTTGCGGTCAGGATCGAAGACCACAAGGTCGGCGTCGCTCCCAACGGCAATCGTGCCCTTGCGCGGATAGAGTCCGAAGAGCTTGGCTGGAGCCGTGGAAACCAATTGCACGAAGCGGTTCACAGTGAAGCGTCCCTGGGCGACGCCGCCGGAATAGATCAGGCTCATGCGGTGCTCAATTCCCGGTCCGCCGTTGGGGATTTTCGTAAAGTCGTCACGGCCGAGTTCTTTCTGCTCTTTGAAGCAAAACGGGCAGTGGTCGGTCGAAACCACCTGGAGATGATCCCGCTTCAGGCCATTCCAAAGTTTCTCCTGATGCCACTTTTCGCGCAGCGGCGGAGTGAAGACGTACTTCGCCCCTTCGAAACCGGGCGCGTCGAAGTTCTCGATTGAGAGATACAGATATTGCGGGCAAGTCTCGGCGTAAACTGGAAGGCCGCGGTCGCGCGCCTCGCGAACTTTTTCCAGCGCCTCGTTGCAACTCAGGTGGACGATGTAAACCGGCGCTCCCGCCATTTCCGCAAGCGCGATGGCCCGTGACGTGGCTTCCGCCTCCGCCGTCGTGGGCCGCGTCAATGCGTGATACTTCGGCGCCTTTTTTCCTTCCGCCAGAGCCTGCTGCACAATTACATCAATCGCGCCGCCGTTTTCAGCGTGCATACAGACCAGGCCCCCGTTCTTACTGGTCGCGCGGAGCGCCTTGAAGATGCTGGCATCGTCCAGCATGAACACTCCGGGATATGCCATGAACAGCTTGAAGCTGGTGACGCCCTCGCGCACCAGCGCATTCATCTCGTCGAGTTGAGCGCCCGCCAGGTCCGTGATGATGCAATGAAACGAATAATCGCAAACCGCCTTGCCGGAAGCCTTTTGCATCCAGGTATCGAAAGCTGTTCTCAGCGTCTGGCCTTTGTACTGGATGGCGAAGTCAATCAGAGTCGTAGTTCCGCCGAAGGCCGCGGCGCGTGTGCCGGTTTCGAAATCGTCGGCGCTCGTGGTTCCGCCGAACGGCATATCGAGGTGGGTATGCACGTCAATTCCTCCCGGGAACACGTACTTCCCGGCGGCATCGAGAATCTTTCCTGCGTTTTCGCGCGGGAGGCTCTGTCCAATCGCGGTGATCTTGCCCTGGTTGATGGCGACGTCGCTCTCGTAGGTGTCCGTAGCCGTGACCACCCGGCCATTAGCGATGATGGTGTCGAAGCCCATGAGTGCGTTCTCCTTCGGCGAAGCAGCGATTCTATGCTAAACTGCGCAACCTTAGACTGACGATTCGCAGCTGAGGTTGAACCTCCGTGCTCCTCCGCGTCCTCAGTGGTTAAGGATTTTTTGTCAACCACGGAGGACACGGAGGTTCACGGAGGAAAGCCTAACCGCAATGCTAAGGAGCACCCATGCAGTTCGGCATCACGATCAAACCCGACATGACGGTAGAGCGCATCCTTGCGCTCACGCGCCAGGCGGAAGCGGCGGGCTTTCAATACGGCTGGATCTTCGACTCGCACGTGCTCTGGCTGGAGCCGTATCCGCTGCTCACGCTCATGGCCACCAACACGAAGACGATGCGCCTTGGCACATGCGTTACCAATCCTGCCACTCGCGACATCACAGTGACCTCCAGCCTGTTCGCCACGCTCAACCTCATTTCCGGTGGCCGTATGGATCTCGGCATCGGCCGCGGCGATAGCTCGCGGCGCGTGCTGGGCAAGAAGCCGGTTACGTCGAATCAGCTGGAACAGGCCGTGCAGGCCTTCCGCGCGCTGACGGCAGGAAAAGAAACCGAATACGACGGCCAAACCACTCGGCTGACCTGGGCGACCGGCTCTCCGCCGGTATGGATTGCGGGATATGGGCCCAAGGTGCTCGATCTCGCCGGAAGGATTGGCGACGGCGTCATTCTCCAGTTCGCCGATCCCGACCTGATTGCGTGGTGCCTTGGCTTCGTGAAAAAGGGCGCGGAGTCTGTGGGAAGAGACCCACGGACTATAGAAGTAATGGCAGCCGCGCCGGTCTGGGTCTCGGACGACCTGAAGGCGGCCCGGGATCGTGTGCGCTGGTTTCCGGCGCTGGTTTCAAACCACGTCGTGGACCTGATCTCGCGCTACAAACCAGAGGAACTCCCGCCCGCCCTCACGTCCTACGTGAGCAAGCGAGGCGGCTACGATTACCAGCAGCATTGCGAAGTCGACAGCAGCAACTCGAAGTTTGTCTCGGATGAAGTGGTGGATCGTTTTTGCCTGGTCGGCCCGGTCGAAGCCCACATCAAAAAGCTGCGCACGCTAGCCGATGCGGGCGTGACGCAGTTCAATATCTACCTGATGTGCGGGGAGGAGGAAGACACTCTGGAGAAATACAAGAAAGAAGTGTTGCCCGCGATCCGCAGATAAACCAGCGAAGACCTGTGCCTCCCGCCATAAGCCCACGATCCCACTAATAGCTTGCTTGCAAGTGTTAGAATTTGGGGTTGTGACAGCGGAGAAGAACCATGAACCGCCTGCGGCTGATTGCGCTACTCTTGATGTCCCTTAGTACCCTTTCTGCACAAAAGGTGCCAGTGTCGGCTGAGGAGGGCAACATCACGGTGTTCGGCCCAACTGGGTCTGAGCTTCTCCAGCGCTGTAGTGATTATGGACGGTTCAAAGTTGGGGAGAGCGTAGCTACTGAACAGCTGGCGGCTGCCGCAAAAAACGTAGGGCTGTGTGAGGGGTACATCCTGGGGATTTATGACGGCATGACAACCTATGCAACAGCAGTGCACCAAAATCAAATCGCCTGTTTGCCAAAGAGGGGAAACATGGATCAGCTTATACGGGTGATCAAGAAGTCATTGGAGGAGAATCCCTCGCAGCTTCACTTGCCGTCGAGCGCTCTAGTGGTTCGCGCGTTAACCGATGCATTTCCCTGTAAGTGATCGCATCAAAGGTGCCCACATGTATGGTGAATTACATCTCAATCGCGTGGCCTACAAGAAGAATCGCTCGAGTGGTTCCAAGCCCGTGTATCGACAGATTGCCGTTTCCGAACTGGATCAGTTCCTCGTTAAGATTTTCGTCGGTGAAGTAGTGCGGACGGACCCCAAGTTTATTGCAGAGTGTTCGGACGCCGAAGTGTATTTTCACGCCACTCTTAAGAAGGCAATCGAGGACGCAGAAGCGGAGTTTCAACTTAGCATCTCGACTGGCGAGTGGCAACCATATGACCCTGCGTTCCCCATCTAGCGCGCCATCTGCGCAACGCGGTCGCTTGCGTTTGCGGCTTCGCGGTCTCGGACCTGACCGGTCAAGATCTGCGCCACCGCCCTATATCTCGCGCGATCGGAACCCGATGAAGATCGACTTTTCGTGATCGATGTCCCACTTCTTCTTCAGTAGTTGGCAGACGTTGAGGTGAGCAGAGTTGTAACCAGTGTCCGCGGGGTTGACTACGATTGCCTTCTCCTCATCACCAACAATGTTGATGTCTTCCAACGTTGGCCACTTGAGAAGGCAAACCTCGATGTTGTCGCCTTCCTTTCCACCTTGGCTCGTGATGCGGTAGTAAGCCCAGATCCAAGTGGAGAACGAGTTGTCGCGAGTGTTCAGGTAGATGTGGTCCGCGACCATCATGATCGAAATTCTAGCACCCCACACGATTGCCTTTCGTTCACGTTCAAGGGGAAGCAGTTGACGATAGCAGGCCTATACTCAGTGCACCTCCTCTATCGGCCGGACCCCTATCTCACCCTGCACCCTCATCAGCCCGTAATACGCCGCAAACGCCACCGCAAATCCCACAAACCAAGAATAGTCATACAGAACCCGCAACGACGGCACGACCAATCCCACCAGCGCAGTCCCAGCTCCCAACGCCAATGCCGCCACTGCCAGCCAGTTGAACCCAGCCGAGTATTCGTACGCGCCGCCCCGCAGATAAAGGTCTTCGACCAGCAAAACGCGCCTACGGATTACGAAATAATCGCAGATCATGATGCCCGCCACCGGCCCCAGGAACGCTGCATAGCCGCCGAGCCAGCCCAGGATGAACGTCTGGTAGTCCGCCAGCAGTTTCCACGGCATCAGCGCAATTCCCATGAAGCAGGTGATCACGCCGCCGGTGCGAAAGCTGATTTTGCGCGGCCACAGGTTGGAAAAATCGTTGGCGGGTGAGACCACGTTGGCGCCGATATTCACGTTCAGTGTTGCCAGCAAGATCGCCAATAAAGAGATGACGACCGCCACGGGCGAATGAAAACGGCTGAGCAGTTGGACCGGATCCCAGATCGCGGTTCCGTAGATAACCACTGTGGCCGAAGTCACCAGGATTCCAATCAGAGAATAAAGCGTCATGGTGGCCGGCAGGGCGAGGGCCTGCCCAATCGCCTGTTGCCGCTGGCTGCGCGCGAAACGCGTAAAGTCCGGAATGTTGAGAGACACGGTGGCCCAGAATCCGACAGTGCCATTCAGCGCCGGTATCAGGAATTTCAGAAAATCCGAAAAGTTGGCGAACCGAGACTGGGCCGACAGCATGGGGCCGAATCCGCCCGCGGCTCGATAGGCCCACACCAGCAACAAGACTCCCACCGCCAGGAGAACTGGCGCGCTGATTCCCTGGAGAAAACGGATGTACTCAATGCCCTTGAGGATGACCGCCAGGTTGATCAGCCAAAAAGCCAGGAAGCAGATCGCGGCGCCGTGCGGGACCTGTTTCCAGCCGGGAAACAGGGTTGCGATCAGAGTGTTGATGGCTTCGCCGCCAATCCAGGTTTGAATTCCAAACCAGCCACACGCTACCAGAGCGCGCAGGACGGCGGCCACATTTGCGCCCAGGACGCCGAACGAAGCGCGAGCCAGAACGGGGAAAGGAATGCCGTAACGCGCTCCCGGATGCGAGTTCAACAGCATCGGGATCAGGACAATGGTGTTGCCCAGGAACACGGTCGCGACCGCCTGCTTCCAGTTCATCCCGCCCTGGATCAGGCTGGCTGCCAGCATGTATGTGAGGATGTTGACCGACATCGACACCCACAGCGCCGCAAAGCTGTAAGTGCCCCACGTGCGTCGATCGCTGGTAGCGGGCGCCAGGTCTGGGTTGTAGAGCGGACTCGATTCGATTCGCGACGGCACTGTCTGCGTGGTCATGGGGTTATCAATCCGCTGCGACCTGTCCCGTCTGCGATGTGAGTGGACCGTAGGTTTCCGGACGCCGGTCGCGGAAGAACTGCCAGGTCTTCCTGACCTCGGAGATCATGTCGAGATCCAGGTCGGCGACCAGCACTTCATCTTTATTGCGGCTGGCCTGGGCAACGATCTGGCCGCGCGGATTACAGAAATAACTCTTGCCGTAGAACTCGCCGATATTCCACGGTTTTTCCCGGCCCACACGATTGATTGCGCCCACGAAATATCCGTTCGCCACCGCGTGCGCGGGTTGCTCCAGTTCCCACAAGTGTTCCGAGAGTCCTGCGACCGTGGCGGAAGGATTAAACACAATTTCGGCGCCGTTCATGCCCAGCACGCGCGCCCCTTCCGGAAAATGGCGGTCGTAGCAGATATACACTCCGACGCGAGCGTACTTAGTGTTAAAGACGGGATAGCCGGTGTCGCCCGGCGTGAAATAGAACTTCTCCCAGAACCCGGGATGCACATGCGGGATGTGGTGCTTGCGGTACTTGCCCAGGTAACTGCCATCGGCATCGATGACGGCGGCGGTATTGAAATAGAGGCCCGGCATCTGCTCTTCATAAACCGGAACCACCATCACCATGCTGTGCTTGGCCGCGATCTTCTGCATGAGTTTGGTGGTCGGTCCGTCCGGGACGCGCTCGGTAAGCTCGTACCAGCGGATGTTCTGCTCCGCGCAGAAATAAGGGCCATAGAAAAGCTCCTGGAGACCAAGCACGCGCACTTTTTTCCTGGCAGCCTGCTCGATCAGCTTGAGGTGCTTCTCGATCATGGCCTTCTTGATTTCCGGCAGAGAGCGGTTGCCGCCGAGCACATTGCTCGCTTGAATCAGGCCACAGCGCACGATCCGGGACATGGAAGCACCTCCGAGAGAGGCCAATATACCAGACATATCCAGGGCTAAAGCCCGAACGATAACGATCGCGTACGGCACGGCTGAAGTCGTGCCATCCCGCAGACTTACTTCAAGGCCGAGAACAGCGCGTCTTTCCAGCGCTTCGTGTCGATGGTCCAACACACTTTGGCTTTGCGTTCCTGCTGCTGGACTTGCGCCCACGCCGCCTGGTTGCGGTCATCGGCGGCCACGTTCAGGCGGTCGACTACGGTCATGCCTCGGGTGAGTTCACTCTGGGTTTCGATCTCGACGTAGTGCGAACTCCACTCCGTTCCGACCGTGGGATCGAGGGCAATGCACATGGCAACCGGATCGGGCAGCGAGATTCCGTCTTCCCCCGTCTGCACCTTGTAGGCCTTGCGCGCATGGCTGTTGCACTCGATGGCAAAGCGCGCAACGTCGTTGTTGAATGTCTGAATCTGCGCGATATCGTCCTCTCGCACGACGGCGTCTCCGCGGCAGAGGTGCCAGCCGATAAGCTCTACTGGAAGGCCGCTCAGCATGACCATGCGCGCGGCCTCGGGATCGACCCAGATGTTGTATTCCGCAGCCGGCGTCACGTTGCCTTCGCAGCACGGAGCGCCTCCCATCACAACGCAGCGGCCAACTTTGGCGGCGATGTCCGGCTTCTTCGCGAGCGCGAGGGCAAGATTGGTGAGCGGCGCCAGTGTGACGATTACGAGCCCAGGATTCGCTTCGATCGCTTCGACGATCGCATCGACGGCGTGCAGCTTTCCCGGCGCGCGGCGCGGCGGCGGATAGCCGTGATCGCCCAGTCCGTCGCGGCCATGAAACCAGGTTGCGTTCTGATAGGTCCGCAAGAGTGGCTTCTCGGCGCCGGCATAGACCGGGACATCGGCTCCGCAGAGTTCGACGGTATAGATCGCGTTGCGGGTGGATTGCTGAACGTTTACATTGCCGGCGACGGTCGTGATCGCGACCACGCGGACATCGGGGGCGCGAAGCGCCATGATGATCGCGACCGCATCATCGGAGGCTGTGTCGGTATCGATCAGGAAGGCGCGCGGCATCGGCGTAGGTTCTAGCGGCTCATCAGCTGCACAAAGATCTTTTCGAACTTCTCCACATCCACTTCCATCTGCACGCTCGCGGGATGCAGGTGCGAAGGTGGCGCCAGGTGGCCTTTCCACTTCGCCGTGTCCACCGGCCGGGGACCACTGTATGCCAGAAAAAACGTAGGGACTTCGTCAAGCGGCTTCCAGAGGACCGTGTGGCCGTACTTCGGCCCGTGGGTTATGTCCACATCGAGGTACATGGTCTCTGACTTCTTGATCACCGAAGGATCGAGAATTGATGCCACGGTCAGCTCGTCCCACATCATCGACCACATGGAAGTGCCCGGCAACGGTTGGCGCTCCAAGTAGACCTGTTTTACGTGATTGGCCAGAGGGCCGCCCGCGTTCACGACTTTGGTCATCAGGGGCTGGCTCGACCACACTTGCCCGCCCGCTTCAAACGGTGTTATCACGATCTGCTTCCAGGGTTGGCGCAGAACGATGGCCGCCGCCTCCGGATCCCACCACCAGTTCAGCTCCGGGCCTCCTGCGCTGCTTCCGCCCATGATGTAAATCGCCTTGGTCAGCGGAACGATGTCGTGGTCCATCGAAACCGCGAGCGCAATGTTGGTCAGCGGCCCTGCGCAGTACAGGACGACTTCTCCGGGATGCGCGCGGATGGTGTCGATGATGAAATCCGCGGCCCGGCCCGGTTTCGGCTTCACTTTGGGGTAACCGCCCGGCGGCGCCCACGTTTCTTTTGGATTCGGCGCGTCGGGATTGAAAGAGCCGTGCCACTCGAGATACGACCCGAACAGGTTTTCGCGCGCTTCCTGCTCCCGTTGACTGTTCACCAGGGGTTGCTCTGCTCCCTTGATGACCGGCACGTCGGTGCGGCCCGTGATCTCGGTGGCCCAGAGGGCAAACACGGTCGCAGGCTCCACCCACTGGTCTCCACTGACAGTGGTAATGCCGAGAAGATCCACTTGCGGAGCGCGGAGCAGCATGAGCAGGGAAAGGAAATTAGTTCCTTCCGGACCGGCGCTATCCTGATCGGCAATGATTTCGATTTTTTGCTGCTGGGCCAGGGCGAGTGCTGGCCCGAAAACGAGGCAGGTGAAGATAATCGCGATGGCAAGTCGCTTCATGGGACGCGCACGCCTCAGGACTTTGTTCTCGCCGTCCACTCCGCATCGAAGCGCGCCCGGTCATAGAAAGACTTCTGCGTACCGATTCCGGTCGTGGAGAGTCCGGCGTAGAGATTAGCGCGGCGGACGGCTTCCCGTTCCGGCAGTCCTTCGCCCAGAAAGGTTGCGAAGCTTCCGATAAAGGCGTCGCCTGCCCCGGTGCTGTCCAAGCTCTTCATGCTGAATGCGGGCACGTGTTCCATGCCGTCGCTCCCGGCGAGCAGCGAGCCGTTGGCGCCCAACGTGATAATCACGCGGCGAATTCCGCCCGCCAGAAGTTTCTCGGCGCATTTTTTCGCGTCGTCGAGATTGCGCACCAGCATACCGGAAATTGTTTCCGCTTCGCTTTCATTGGGCACGAAATAGTCGAGATCGGCCACCGCCCCAATGTCGATGGGCTGGCCGGGGGCAGGATTGAGAAGACAGCGAATGTTGTTCTTCCGGGCAAACTTGATCGTGTAGTAGACCGTTTCGAGCGGTATCTCGAATTGCAGGACGATACAATCGGCGCTCTTGAGAGTGTCCGCGGCGGCGTCAACGTCGGCCGGTTTCAGAGCGTCATTGGCGCCTTTTACGACGATGATCCGGTTCTGTCCGGCGGGATCGACGAAAATCGGAGCGACGCCGCTCGACAGTCCCGGAACCTGGCGCACTTGCGATGCGTCGATACCGAGCTTCTCGAAATTCTTGATGGTCGCGGGACCGAACAGATCGTCTCCGACGCGCGCGACCATGAACACATCCGATCCACAGAGCCGTGCCGCCACCGCTTGATTGGCGCCTTTGCCGCCAAATCCCATATCAAACTTCTGCCCGAAAATTGTTTCTCCGGGCTTGGGGAACTGGTCTGTGAACGTAGTCAGGTCGACGTTGGCACTACCCACAACCGCAATACGAGGACGCTTCGCCATATTTTCTCTCATCCAGACCCGCGCCCATTGCCGCTAAAAGCGTGGCCGCAAGGTCGCGAACGGCGAGTTTAGTCAGGGGAGATGGAGGTGTCAACAGGGGTTGGCGCTTGTGTAGTGGGTCAGTATGAGTCATTGATCTGAGTAGAAAATTATTGGGCGAAATACATCTTCGCGATCTTTGCAGGTTCCTTTGCGATCTTTGCGGTCAAAAGCTCTTAACCGCCAAGGCCGCGAAGTGTTCGCAAAGTTCGCAAAGCAATCCACTACCGACGTTTGCACCGGATCACGCAAGGACGGCGTCTTGAGACGATGCAACGCTCCGCACCGCGGCAAAGAAACGCCTCAGCTTGGCTTCGTCGAGCTTGCCGTTTGTTCTCACGCCTGAGCAGAGATCGAGTCCGAACGGCCCGACGTCCCGAATCGCCTGGGCGACATTTTCCGGAGTGAGGCCTCCCGCGAGGAACAGCGGGATATCGATACTCTCGCGAATCGTCCGGCTCAGCGTCCAATCGTGAGTCTTGCCGGTACCACCCAACTCTTTTACCGCAAGTTTTTGATTTCCCGAGTCGAGAAGTATCGCGTCTACCTGCGGCGCCACCGCGCATGCCTCATCAACTGACTCAGGGCCTACCACGTGAATGACCTGAATAATCGAGATCCCCGGCAAAGCATCTTTGAGTTCGCGATGGGTGCCGCTGGTCAGGTGGTCGCAGATCTGGATGCAGTTGGTCCGGCAAAAGCGGTGCTGCGCGACGATTTCGTCTACGCTCTGTCTGGAGGTCAGCAGGAAAGTCCCAATCGGAGGCGGAACAGTGGCGGCAATCTCCGCGATTTGTTGGTCGCTGATCACTCCGGGCCCGCTCGGCATTTGGGAGACCAGGCCCAATGCGGACGCGCCGCACTCGACGGCCAGGGCCGCTTCCTCCACGCCGCTGATGCAGCAGATTTTTACTCGAGGAGTGACCGTCGCTTTCATGCAGGCCGCTATTCGCCGTAGGGAACCCAGATGTTCTTGACCTGGGTAGCGTGCTCGAGAAACCAGCGTCCCTCGGCCAGTTTGGGGTTGAACCAGTCGATAGCGCGGCCTTCGTTAGTGAAAACCTGCTTTAGATTGCCGATCGAAGCCGACTTGGCTGCGGCCGCCTGGGCTTCATCTCCGAAGCACCAGATCGCGTCCACGTCGTCGTGTTCACCAAGTGTTTTCAGAAGCTGAGAGGCATAACCAGTCACAATGTTGACCGCACCGCCGGGCAGGTCGCTGGTGTCAAACAGTTGATAGAGGTCGCCAGTGATCAGCGGATACTTCTCAGAAGGAACTGCAATCACCGTATTGCCCACGGCCAGAGCCGGCATCACCAGAGACAGAAAACCAAGCAGCGGCGCCTCGGCCGGGCAAATAATGCCAACCGTTCCGATCGCCTCATGCATTGCGATGGCAATATTCCGGAACGGCGGATTGTGCACGGCGCCCTCGAACTTGTCGGCCCACGCAGCGTAGGAGAAGATGCGCTCGATGCTGAGATCGACTTCTGCCGCAGCCTGTTTTTCGCCGACCGCGACCGCCAGGCGGCGCGCAATCTCGTCACGCCGCTGCGCAAGGTTCTCGGCGCTGTAGTAGAGCACCTGGGCGCGGTTGTGCGCGGTCGCTTTTGCCCAGGACTCCGCTTTATGAGCCGCCTCCACTGCATTGCGAATGTCTTTGCGATTACCGAGCGGGGCTTCACCCAGCAAGCGGCCGTCGGGGCCGCGCACTTCCATGCTGTATCCGGAATCCGGCCGCGCCTGCTTTCCGCCAATGTAGAGCTTTACGGTATGATCGATGGCCGGAACGCTGGACTCCGCCAGCTTCTCATTCCCAGCTGGCTCGGGTGCCTTCGCTGCCGGCAGCGCGGGCGCACTTTTGAACCATCTCGGCTCCAGATATTCGAGCAGACCCTCCCGTCCGCCTTCACGTCCGTATCCGCTCTCGCGATACCCGCCGAATCCGCAGGAGGCGTCGAACAGGTTGGTGCAGTTTACCCAGACGACGCCGGCTTTCAGTTGCGCGGCAGTATGTAACGCCACGTTGATGCTCTCGCTCCAGACGCACGCGGCCAGCCCATAGACCGTATTGTTCGCCAGGTCCACCGCTTCCCGCGGAGTGCGGAATGTCATCGTCGCCAGAACCGGTCCAAAGATTTCCTGCTGCGCGACAATCGACGTGGGATGCACATTGCTTAGCAGGGTCGGAGGATAGTAAAAGCCGCGTGACGGCAACACAACCTGGGGCTGCCAACAGGTGGCGCCGTCGGCAACGCCCTGGTCGACCAGCCGCCGGATGCGGTCGAGTTGCACGCGCGCCACGATGGGGCCGATATCAATGGCTTTGTCGAGTGGCGGCCCGATCCGCAAGGTGCTCATGCGTTCCCGAACTTTGGCGATCAGTGTCTCGGCGACGCTCTCCTGCACCAGCAGGCGCGAGCCCGCGCAACAAACCTGTCCCTGATTGAACCAGATTCCGTCGACTAGGCCTTCCACTGCGCTGTCGAGGTCGGCGTCCTCGAAGATGATGAACGGAGATTTTCCACCCAACTCAAGTGACAAGCGCTTGTGACTAGTGGCGGTGGCCGCGCGAATCGCCCGCCCGACTTCCGTGGATCCGGTGAAGGCGATCTTATCCAGATCGGGATGTTTGACGAGCGCCTCGCCGGTAGAGCCGTCGCCGGTCACGATGTTGACTACGCCGGCGGGCAACGCGACTTCCTGGCAGATCTCGGCGAACAGCAACGCCGTGAGCGGCGTAAACTCCGCAGGCTTCAAGACGACAGTGTTCCCGGTGGCGAGCGCGGGCGCGATTTTCCAGGCCAGCATCAGCAACGGGAAATTCCAGGGGATGATCTGTCCCACGACGCCGCACGCGACGTACTCGGGAAATTCCTGTTCGAGCAGCTGTGCCCATCCTGCATGATGGTAAAAATGCCGCGCCACCAGCGGAATATCGATATCGCGGCTTTCGCGGATGGGCTTGCCGTTGTCCATGGTCTCGAGGACAGCGAAAAGCCGGGAGTGTTTCTGAACCTGTCGCGCAATTGCATACAAGTAGCGGGCCCGGACATGGGGCGTGAGCGCTTGCCATTTCGGAGACGCCGCGCGCGCGGCTTTGACCGCCGCATCCACGTCCGCGGCTGATCCCTGCGCCGCCGACGCCAGCGTTTCTCCGTTGGAGGGATCGAGAGTGTCGAAGTATCCGCCCGCCGATGGTTTCTGCCAGGCGCCGTTGATGAAATGTCCGAAGCGCCGCCCGTGACGATCCAGCCAGGCTGTTGCCTCTTTCGGGTCCTCGGGAGCGGGACCGTATTCCATGGTCGCGAACTTCTCGGCAATGCTCATTCGTCTCTGCTCGATTCTTTCTTTCCCGACTACGCAAGCGGATGGCGATGCTCCGCCGAGTAGCGTCCAGTCGCGTGGTGCTCCAGCTGCCGCTCAATGTCTCCCAGCAAACTGCTCGCGCCAAAGCGGAACAATTCCCCACGCACCCAAGATGAACCGAGTTCCTCTTTCATCATGGATAGCCAATCGAGCGACTGCTTGGCTGTTCGGATGCCGCCCGCGGGCTTGAAACCCACCGCCATCCCGGTCTGTTGCGCGTATTCGCGGATGGCGCGGGTCATTACGAAGCCGACCGGCAGGGTCGCGTTGGTAGGCTCTTTGCCGGTCGAAGTCTTGATGAAGTCGGCTCCCGCCATCATGGCGGCCACACTCGCGCGCGCCACATTGCGCAACGTAAGCAGGTCGCCGGTTCCCAGGATCACCTTCATGTGCGCTGTCCCGCAAGCTTGCTTGAAGGCTGCAATCTCGTCGTAGAGCGCCTGCCAGCGTCCGCCGAAAACATGAGCGCGGGTAATGACTACATCAATCTCATGAGCCCCAGCCTCGACCGAGCGCCGGATCTCCGCAACGCGCTCAGCCAGCGGCGAAAGGCCGGCCGGGAAGCCTGTGGACACCGCTGCCACGTGTACGCGCGTGCCCTCCAAAGCATGCAGAGCCGTTTCGATGAACGTGTGATACACGCACACAGCGGCGACCTTGATATCGAGTTCTGCGATTCCCAGCTTCTCGACCAGATCCTGCCGGATAGGCTGCCGCGCCTTGGCACACAGACGGCGCACCCGTTCGTCGGTGTCGTCACCGGAAAGCGTCGTCAGATCCATGCAGCTGATCGCTCGCAGCAGCCAGGCAGCCTGCCAGTCTTTTTTTACCGTTCTCCGGGCAACATGCGTCTGGGCGCGGCGTTCGACTGCGCTGGTATTCACGCGAACGTCTCCGACCCAATTCAGGTCGAGGGGAATTCCCGTGTTCGGCAGCAGGGGGCGTCCGGCAAGGTGGGCAATCGCGTTTTCCGGCGCTTCGGAGTCGATCGTGTCGGGCCGCATCAGGTCGTGCTCGACACCGCGACGCTGGTCGTAATCGGCTGACATCCAGATTCTCCGTGGACTTCGTCCGGCGGTGATTCCCGTGATCGAAAGACACGCGGCCGAGCGGGCCTTGCGCTGTGCCATTTTACGGCAGATGGGAAGAAATATGTATTCCGGGTGTGGCAGTGTCACGACCTCCAGCCGGCCTGCTTCCGACCGCTCCCGTTGTGACTTTCGCCTTGACACTTGGCCATCGCGGGAATAGGTTAAGGCGCGATTCGTAACGCCGTGGGGGGTTGCTCTGAAGAGGCCCGGGATATGTGTCGCCATTAAGCGAAGATCTGTGATGTCGGTCGTTCTGGCGGCAAGCCTCGCGGCCCTCTTCGTTTCTTCTGCTTCCGGCGCAACGCGAAAAATTATCCTCGACACCGATCCCGGTTCCGACGACGCGATGGCCCTGATGCTGGCCCTCAATTCGCCGGAACTCGACGTTCGCGCCATCACGGTCGTACCGGGCAACGTCACTGCGCAACAGGGGCTGGAAAACGCTCTCCGCATGGCCTCGCTCGCGAACCGCTGCGATATCCCGATCGCGGCCGGTGCGCAGCACCCGCTCTTCCAGAAACTGATTACCGCTGAGTTCTGGCATGGCAAAAACGGGTTGGCCAACGTCGAGTTGCCGCCTAGCAAGTGCAAAGTCGATCCCCGGTTCGGTCCAGACCTGATCATCGAGATGATCCACGCGGCGCCGCACGAACTCACGCTAGTGCCGGTCGGACCTCTCACCAACATTGCGCTCGCCGTGCTCAAAGACCCGTCGATCGTACCGTTGGTGAAGGAAGTGATCCTGATGGGCGGGTCCATCGGAGGCGGAAACGTGAACGCCGCCGCCGAAGCCAATATCTACAACGATCCCGAGGCGGCGCAGATCGTCTTCCAGGCGGGCTGGCCGCTGACCATGGTTGGACTCGATGTTGGCGACAAGACGCTGCTCTCGCGCAAACACCTCGCACAACTGGGACAGACCCACGGGCCGATCAACGACTTCATGTACCAGGTGGCGAGCTATCTGGTGGACCTCTCAGAAAAATTCGGTTCCGCCGGCACGCCGATGTACGATCCGCTCGCGGTTGGGGTCGCCATTGACGCCACGCTAGTGAAAGCTCCTGCGATGCGCGTCGATGTTGAAACGCGCGGTGAATTCACCCGCGGCGAAACCGTCGCCAACCGGCACGGCTACGTAGAGCGCAACGTGCTGCGTGGAGACCGCTACGTCATCGAGGGCGCCGACAAGGTAGAGCCGAACGCCAAAGTTTGCGTCGACGTGGAAGCCGAGCGATTCTTGCAGTTGTTCATTTCCAGAATTCGCGGAAAGTAAGTTAAGGGAAACCGATCAAGGAGACGCGATGTTTACACCCCACAGTTTAGAGACTGCGCTGTTGATGATGATCATGAGCGCCATGTTCTGGGGCTCCTGGGCGAACACCTACAAGGGCGTCAAGAACTATCGCTTTGAGCTTTTCTACTGGGACTACGCGGTCGGAATTTTTCTGATCTCGCTGATTCTCGCGCTCACCATGGGGAGCACCGGAAACGACGAGTTCAGTTTTTTGAATAATGTGCGCTCCGCGGATACCAGGAACATCGCCTTGGCGATGATCGGCGGCGCCATCTTCAATCTCGCCAACATTCTGCTGGTGGCCGCGATGGACATGGTCGGTCTCGCGATCGCTTTTCCGCTGGCGATCGGAATCGCGCTGGTGGTGGGAGTGATTTCGAGTTACGTGCAGCAGCCAAAGGGGGACGCCGTTCTTCTGGCGGTGGGCGTCATTTGCGCCTTGGTGGCGGTGGTTTTCGATGGCAAAGCCTATGGCAGCCTGGTCGGCGCCGGCAAATCAGTGTCGAAGAAAAGCATCATTACCTGTGTTGTTTCCGGCGTTCTGATGGGACTGTGGGCGCCCTTTGTGACGCGCGCCATGACCAACGGCAACACGCTGGGACCCTACAGCATTGCCGTATTCCTGACTCTTGGCGCTTTGCTTTCCTGCTTCATCTGGAACATTTACTTCATGAAGAAGCCTCTCGTGGGCGAGCCGGTGAACTTCTCGGGTTTCTTCAAGGCGCCTGTTTCCGGTCATTTTCTTGGGCTTCTCGGAGGCTTCATCTGGGGCTTCGGGATGGTCTTCAACCTCGTCGCCGCAAACTTCACGGGCGTTGCCATTTCGTACGCGATCGGGCAGTCCGCGCCCATGATCGCTGCGCTTTGGGGCGTTTTTGTCTGGAAGGAATTCGCAGGCGCACCCGGCAAGGCGAAGGTGTTCCTGGCCATGATGTTCGCGTTCTATTGCCTGGCGATCTTCTTTGTGGCCAAAGCCAACGGGTAGGAACTGCCTGTCTTATTTGATCTTCAGAATCTACTGCTGGCGGTCGACGTTCTTGGTCAGCCGCTCAGCTTCCTGTTGTTCTGCCAGAGCCTGCACGCGGCGGCCGGTTTGAGTGTAGACGGCGGCCATGCCTCGGTGGGGTTCCGCTTCCTGGGGCCGCAGCTTCGCTGCTTCTTCGAAATAGCGGATGGCATCGGGGTACTGGCCGCTCTCTCCACTCTTGTAACCGAGCTTGAGAATGGAGAGGAAGAGAAGGTCTGCGGTGGCGGGATCCTGCGCGTTAAGCTCGTGTGCGTGGCGGAGCGTCTGATAAGCCGGAAGATCCTCCCCGAGCTTGGCTAGGACAGCTCCGTAGAGGGCGGTCAGAGGAAAGATATCCGGCCAGCGCGCGGCGGCGCCAGCAAGCGGGACGCGCGCCTCCTCGAACCGATTCAGCTGGTAATAAGCGAGCGCGAGGTTGTATTGCATTTGCGGCGACTGCGGCGCCAGTTCGGCGGCGCGGCGCAAGGGTTTCAGCGCCTCCTCCGGGTCTCCGTGCTGGCCGTAAATGGTGCCCAGTGCGGTCAGTTTTTCCGCGTTGTCGGGATCGTAAAGTTGTTCGCAGACGGCATGCGCCTCCTCGCGCGGTCCCTTATCCAGTTTCAGAGCGCAATCCAGCCTCAGCTTGCTTTCATTGGCTTCGCGCTGGCGCTGCTCATTCGATTGCGCCATTACCTTCTGCGCTTCCTCTTCGCGTCCCTGTTTGCGATACACAAGCCCCAGTTGGTACGGAACGCGTGCGTCGTGTGGATTCGCACGGGCAGCTTCCTTAAACCACTTTTCGGCGGTGGCCAGATCGCCCTGCTTGAAGCACGCAAACCCGAGATAGTAAGTGGTATCGGGAAACGGCGGGTCGGCGGCGGCTTTGGTCAAATTCCGGATTGCTCCAGCGAAGTTGCGGTCATCTAGGTCCAATCTGCCAAGGTAGTACAGGACATTCGGATGATCTCCCGTTTCGCGGCGGACGGCTTGAAACTCGCGGCGCGCATGCACGGGCTTGTGCAATTCGAAGAGCGCAACCGCCAGCGGAAAGCGCGCCCGCAAGACTAGCTTGGGGTCCAGTTTCAAGGCCGCTTGAAATTCAGTGGCGGCCACATCGTACCTGTCTAACTTCAGGGCATCGTAGCCCTTGCCCAGGTGGGCTTCCGGCGTGTCCTTCTTTGCTCCGGGTTTCGCGGCAGGCGCTTGCTGACACCAGGCTCGGCTGCCTACCGCGGCCGTTAACACGATCAATGCGGCCTGCCGCACCACGATTCGTCGCATGCGTTGAGTGTTCATGCCTACGGCGTTCGATTTCTTCGCGAACGACGGGATCATTATAGCGAGATCAACCGGCCCGCCCAGCCTGCGATCACCGCGATCAGTAGTGCTCTGGGCCCCGTTTCTGACTGGGCTCAGTCTCCCCCAGCAGCTCTCTCATGATTTGGACTCCGGCGCTTGTTCCCACTAAGTCCGCCCCCGCTTCCAGGAGTTCTCGCACCTGCTGCGCCGTCTTGATTCCTCCCGAGGCTTTGATGCGGACCGAGGGCGGGGCCAGCCGGCGCAGAAATCGGATCTCCTCGGGCCGGGCCACGCCGACCGCACCGCTGCTGGCATTCTTCAAGTAGGTCACGCCGGCATCAATGCTGAGTGCGACCGCCCGTTCGCTTTGCGGAACATTCAAAAGCGGAAGTTCCAGCATGATTTTTACCGGAATTCCTCTCGCCGCCTCAACCACTCCGCGGATGTCCTCAAAATATTCCTTCTCCATGCCGGAGAGCAGAAAACCGACGTTGGGCATGAGATCGATTTCCTGGGCGCCCTCCTGGACAAGCCGTCCTGACTCGTAGGCCTTTCCCGCGCTGGTCATCGTGCCGTAAGGAAAATCAATAAATGAAGCGGTTCTGATCCCCGTGCCCCGCAGAGCTTCGGCAGTCTTCTTTACCCAGGCCGGGGGAATCATGGCGGCATGGAAACGGTACTTGCGGCACTCCGCGACATGCTCCTTCCACCGCAACTCGGTCAGGCAGTTCGAAATGATTGTGTGCTGAATGCAAGCGGCGATCTCGGAAGCGCCGCTTCCGGGGAATTGCGGACCGGAATGGGAGTCGATCGAGCTCATGTTGACTCGACTTGCGTTTTCCTTGTGTGTATCGCCCTGCGCGGACGTTCAGTCCCCGCGCACCGCGTCAGCCAAAAGCCAACTTGGAGGTGTGAGACGGTTCTCGCGATAAAACTGCACGACCACGTCGCGGTGCGGCAAGGACGGGATAACTCCCTCCTTCGTGACCGCGAGGCCACCGGTGACCACGGCGAAGCGCACTGCATCCTCGAGACTTTCGCCGCAAGCAAGCGCCGTGGCCAAGCCTGCGTTGAAGGCATCGCCTGCGCCGGTCGTATCCACGGTTGGCACCCTGATCGCAGGAACGCTCGAAGAGGAAGAGGCGGTCACGATCAGCGCACCCTTCTCCCCCAACGTCATGACGACCTGTTTTACGCCGCCGCGAATCAACTCTCGTGCCACCTGCTCGGGCGCGATAGCGGCATCCGGTGCGTGGCCTGCGAGCACCTTGGCTTCAACGGCGTTGGGCGTGAGAATGTCCACCGCTTGCAAAATAGAAGAGGGAAGAGGCCGGACAGGGGCAGGATTCAGAATTGTGATGGCGCCCCGCGCGCGTCCTCGCGCCATCGCCGCCTCGGCGGCCGCAACTGGAATTTCTAGCTGAGTCAGCACGGCCGCGGAAGAATCGAAGGCCGCTGCGCACTCGGAAACGTCGGCGGCAGTCAAAAGATCATTTGCACCCGGATCGATAACGATGCAATTATTCCCGCTCGCGGCCTCGACCACAATAAATCCCACACCCGTGGGTGCGCCGGCAGTTTGCCTGACATGCGCGACGTCAATGCCCTCGTCGCGATAGAGCCCCAGCGCCGCTTCACCGAAACTATCTTTTCCAATTCTTGCGACAAAGCTGACTTTCGCTCCGAGCCGCGCACAACCCACTGCCTGATTGGACCCTTTGCCGCCGAAATCCACGCGATAGCCCGTTCCCAGGAGGGTCTCGCCGCGGATTGGCAGGCGCTCAACTTTCATTGTGAGCCCCGTCGCGTAACTGCCGACCACTGTAATTTTAGGAGCGTTCAACGGAAAAACCCCCGCAACGAACGGTAAGCCTACCACAGCGCTCAATGCTTTCCGATGCTGAGAAGCCAGTCAGCGTTGTGCGCGCGCGAGATCGCGAATCTGGTTCAAGTATCCAACGTAAATTGGGATGGGAATATCGGGCGAGTCGCCGTCGTTGAGGAAGTGTTCGAGCCGGATCTCGATCGGAATGGAGCGAATCACCTCGCCGAAGCGCGGCATCTGTAGGTATTTCACGCGCCAGATCTCGAGCATCAGAGCACGGAACTCTTCACTGATGAAACCCATCCGCTTGTCGCCGAGGTAAATGGCGTCAAAATGGCGCCACGCAAGCCTCTTCCGAATGGGATCATCGGCGGGAGAAAACGCATAGACCAAATGAAATACATCCGCCAGATCCCCCCACAAAACTTTTTCTTCAACCGCGCTGAAGCGGAAGGTTGTGCTGCCCCGCTGTTGAAGCGCGCGGGCATGATCGCCCGGCTGCAACCCGTGGCGGCCGAGTTCGTCGCGAAACCAGCGCAGCCGTTCCGGCGTCAGATTGTGGCGCAGGAACTCCACGGCATATGCGTTGGGCAAGTACACCTTCGGATCGCCGTCCAGACGCGCGATCCAGGGGCCCCAATCTTTCTGGCCCAGCACGCCGAGTAACTCCGTCAACTCAGCCAATGTAGTGTCGGAGTGATACTTCACTGCTTGCCAGAAATGCTCCGTTGAATCGTAGGTCGCGCCATAGAGTTGGATCCCCTCCGCAATCGGGTACCAGTTGGAGAGCACTCGGCCCGGCAGCGACGACGAAGCGCTCCAGCAGTTCACCGAATGCTTCCATTTCTCCTGGACCGCCAGAAACGCGTCGGCATAACCGGGTGGCGTCGGTTCCTTCACGCGCGCGATTGCCTGCCGGAGTTCGTCGCTAGTGTGCGTCAGCAGCGCTTCCAGCGGACGCTCGTCGGCCATTGAAACAATCCGGCTCTCGACTCCACGGCGCAGCAGCTCAAGCGCCAGGCGCCGTCGCTCCTCATCTGTGATGCCGCCAGGCCAGCGCTGAGTTTGGGACTCGATGTAAGGAAACATCTCGGCCAGCGACTTGAATTCGATGAAGCCGTGGAGGGCAAACGTAACCGGGTGGCCGTCTTTCAAGATGACGGTAGAGGGCGTGACGATTGCCTGCAGGGAAACCTGTTGCGCTTGCGAAGCCGTACTCAAAGCCAGGCCCACGAGCGCCATGACCACTAGAACCGAGTGCAAAAGATGGTTTTCGGGAGGGCACGGCTTCAGCCGTGCCGCAAAAGCCGCATAGAAGACGGGCTTCAGCCCCTGAGGGTTCGCTTCCCCGAATCCTTTTCTGAAGGCCGCATTCATGGCTCGCTCGTGTCCTTGCCGGCCCATCATTCTACCAATGCTTCCCTCTTCCAAACTGCAATCCAAGTTCGGCCCACCTTGACGCTCCCCGATATGGCTGTTAGATTTCGGTTCCACACGTGGTGATCGAGGGGGCATTGCTCTGAGTCGGCCCGAGAAGACGTGTCGTTCGGTCGACCTTTGCTCCGTCGATCTTTCCCCGATCGATCCCGGCCGCCGCAACTTTCTGATCCGGTGTTGCCAGGGAGCCTCGGCAGCGCTGCTTCCCGCAAGCCTGCGCGGTCTGGCCTTTTCTTTTGACTCTCAAAACGCTTCGCCGGACGGCGAGTTCCACCTGCATCCTCATTACCGGAGCCAGACACCCCTCGATGCCACACTGCTCAAGGTACGGGCGGGGCTCGACGAGTTCATAACCGAGAAATACGCCGACCAGATCGCAGCGATTCTCGCGGAATGGAGCGCGAGCCTGCTGCAATCTCCGCAAGACGTGAAGGCGGTGGAAAGAGTTCTGGCCGCGGGTTTTCTGGGATCTTCGCTACGCCCTCGGGAGTCGCGGCTGGTGCGCCCGGGCCCGGCTGTTGAAGCGCATCAGCGCAAATTCGCGCGCCAGAGTTCTCTCGTGCGCGATGCCTTTCTCCAGGATTTGCGGTCTGACCTGAGTACGTTTTCGAAAATCGTGACTGCGGAATTTCAGGTGACGAATCTCAACGCAGGCGCACTGTCTCCGCCGGTGCCGCAGACTCCCTTCCGGTTGCAGACTCGTGTTCGCTATGAACTCGTGGGCACTGGCCGCGATTGCTATCGCGAGCAGCGTGTGGGGTACTGGGATCTGGTCTGGGAGGCGTCTCCATCGGGCGACTTTCGCCTGCAAAGCTGGCAAGCGCTCGATGAGACTCGCAGCCGCTCCTTCGGCCCCATCTTTGTGGACATCACGGCCCCGGCACTGGGCAGTAACTCGTCTTACTCTTCCCAGTTACTCCGCGGAACCGACTACTGGAGAACGGTTCTCGACGGCGCGTGCGGCATTGATATCTACGGGCACAACGGAGTCGCAGTCGGCGACATCGGCGGCGATGGCCTCGACGATCTTTACGTTTGTCAGCCCGCTGGCCTTCCCAACCGTCTCTATCGCAACCGAGGAGACGGAACATTTGAAGACATTACGGAAGCATCCGGCGTCGGTGTCCTCGAAAATACGGCGTGCGCGCTTTTCGTTGACATCGATAACGATGGCCGCCAGGACTTGATCGTCGTGCGCGCGAACGGACCTCTTTTGTTTCTGAACGAAATCGGCGGCAAGTTTCGCCGGAAGCCCGATGCGTTTCAGTTCGCCACTCCTCCGCAGGGAACGTTCACGGGCGCGGCCGTCGCCGACTATGACCGCGATGGCTGGCTGGATATCTACTTTTGCCTCTATGTCTATTACCAGGGCGCCGACCAGTACAAGTATCCGTCTCCTTACTATGATGCCGAGAACGGTCCGCCAAATTTCATGATGTGTAACAACCGTGACGGGACCTTCAGCGACGTTACGAAGCAATCGGGCCTCGACCAAAAGAACACGCGCTACAGTTTCTGCTGCGGGTGGAACGATTTCAATGGTGACGGGTGGCCCGACCTCTATGTAGTGAACGATTTCGGCCGCAAGAACCTCTACCGCAACAATGGCGATGGGACCTTTACCGATGTCGCGGCGCAGGCGGGTGTTGAAGATGCCGGCGCAGGCATGGGCGTCTGTTGGTTTGACTACGACAATGACGGTGCCGGGGACCTCTACGTTGCCAACATGTGGACGACCGCCGGCGAGCGCATCACGACGCAGGACATTTTCAAGAAGAATGCGCCGGAAGAAGTCCGGGCACTCTATCGCAAACACGCGATGGGGAATTCGTTATTCCGGAATAGCAGTCCTCCGTGGTCCTCTGTGTCCTCCGTGGTTAAAGGGTTTTCCTCAACCACGGAGGACACAGAGGGCCACGGGGGAAAGCCGGGGTTCAGAAACACCACTGAAACTGCTGGCGTTGGCCAAGGACGCTGGTCGTGGTCGAGCGACGCCTGGGATTTTGACCACGATGGCTTTCCCGACCTTTACGTCACCAACGGCATGGTGTCCGGCCCATCGCGCGACGACCTGAACAGTTTTTTCTGGCGGCAAGTGGTTGCCCATTCGCCTGAGGAAGCCAAGCCTTCGCACGAATACGAACAAGGATGGAACGCGATCAACGAACTCATCCGCGCCGACGGCACCTGGAGCGGGTTCGAGCGCAATGTTTTCTACGCGAATAATCGCGATGGAACGTTCTCCGATGTTTCCGGCACGGTGGCACTCGACTTCCTGGAGGATGGCAGGGCATTCGCGCTCGCCGATTTCGATCACGATGGCCGGCAGGAAGTGTTCCTGAAAAACCGCAATGGACCGCAGTTGCGCATTTTGAAGAACGTGATGGACGATCTGCCGCCGTCGATCGCCTTTCGCTTGCGTGGCAGCAAAAGCAATCGTGACGCGATTGGCGCGGCGATCACGCTGGAAACCGAAGCTGGCCGCCAGACGCGCTTCCTGCAAGCTGGATCGGGGTTTCTCTCGCAACACAGCAAAGACGTGTTTTTCGGATTGGGAGCGGCCAAGGGCAGCGTGCACGCGTCCATCCGCTGGCCGAGCGGGCTGGTGCAGGAACTGCACGACCTGCCGGTGAACCATCGAGTCTGGGTTGAAGAAGGTTCTGCACCATCACGAATGGAACCGTTCAGCGTGGAGAAAGCTGGCCCTCGGGGGCTAAAGCCCACATCTTTTATGGCGGCTGGCGGCACGGCTGAAGCCGTGCCCTCCCACGAAACTTCTGGCGGCATTGTCCGGCACAATATGACGCCCACTCGGATCACCGTGGAAGAGCGGCCCTTTAGGGCCGCGTTACGTGATTCGAATGGTGGTGGGCTTCAGCCCCTGATCGAAAACTCGCGGCGTTGGGTGGAGCAGCGCTTCAGCGCTGCACCAGAGCATCTTCTATCAGGCGGCGCTTTAGCGCCTGAGTTCAGGAAGCCGCAAGAACCCGAAGCGCTCCCCACGACAATCGAAACCTGGCTGTTGGCGCCGGTTTCCGCGCCGGAGTTCTCTCTCCCCGACTTGGGTGGACAGGTTCGGACCCTCGCTTCGCTTCGCGGCAAGCCAGTGCTTCTCAATTTCTGGGTCACGCAGTCGGCGCGCTGTCAGGAGGACCTCGCGGTTTTCAACCGTGTCCACGCGCGGTGGGCGGCCCAGGGTCTTCAACTCATCACAGTGAACGTGGATAATACTGCCGGCGCCGAAAGCATTCAGGCGTTTGCCCGCGAGCGACATTTTACATTCCCCATCCTTCGCGGATCGGACGATGTGGCCGGAGTTTACAACATTCTCTATCGTTATCTGTTTGACCGGCACCGCGACCTCGGCTTGCCGACATCGTTTCTGATCAACGAAGCGGGGGACATCGTCAAGGTTTATCAGGGCCCGGTCAGCCCGGATCACTTCGAACAGGATTTTCGCCACATTCCTCAAACTGCGGCGAAACGGCTGGCGAAGGCGCTGCCCTTTCCGGGCGTGACCGACGCCGTGGAGTTTGGGCGCAATTATCTTTCCTACGGTTCGATGTTCTTTCAGCGCGGATACTTCGATCAGGCGGAAGCGGCCTTCGAGCGCGCCCTGCACGATAACCCCGAAAGTGCCGAGGCCCTTTATGGCATGGGCAGCGTGTATTTGAACCAGCAGAAGACGGCCGAGGCGCGGGAGAGTTTCGAGCGCGCCACGAAACTTCACGCGAGCTATCCGGACACGCTGGCGAATGCCTGGAACAACCTCGGCCTGCTCTCCGCTCGCGAGGGACGCACCGAGGAAGCGATCGCATACTTTCAGCAGGCCCTGCGGCTGAGCCCCGATCACCTGGTCGCACTCGACAATCTCGGCAGCGCGTATCGCCAGCTCAAGCAGTGGGACGATGCCCGTAAAGCTTTTGAGCGCGCGCTGGCAGTCAGCCCCAATGTTCCTGAGTCGAACTACGGGCTGGGAATGGTCTTCGCGCAAACCGACGACACGGCCCGCGCCCTCGAACATCTGACGAAAGCCTTGCAGTCGCGTCCGGCATATCCCGAAGCCCTGAACAATCTCGGAATCCTCTATCTGCGAACTCAGCGGCGCGACGAAGCGGTCGCGAAGTTTGAAGAGTGTATCCGGGTGGCGCCGGAGTTCGATCAGTCTTACCTGAACCTGGCGCGGGTCTATGCGCTGGAAGGCGCGCCGGACAAGGCGCGGGCGGTGCTGCTGGAACTGCTTAAGCGGCATCCGGGGCATGCGGAGGGGCAGAAGATGCTCGATCAACTGCTGCGATAGACGCGAGTTTCGTTTCACAGCTGATCGCCGTAGTCCTTAAATGCAACAGCAAGAGCCGCGTCAAGCCACCTGCTGAACGCATCTGCGACTTCATTTACTTTAGTCTTATGCGTGAACACGAACGGTTCAACTGAACACAAAGAGAATCTTTCGGACACAGAGTCCCTGTCATCCGAGTCTTCGTAGGAAACGAGCTTCGAAAAGGCGGTAGCTTCCATGATGCCCGTTAGCTCGCGTCCAACATGATGAAACGAAATTACGAAGATCAAGCGTTCCCTATTTACCCTGATCGAGCCCTTGATGAAATAGTGAGCCTCGTCAAAATTCGCAAACTTGCCTGCCTCCTTTGCTGACTGCACGACCTCAAACCTGTAATAGTGGGCATTGTTCCAATCCGGACCGCCCTCATAAATGTGGATGTCCGGCTGCCCCACCTCGTTAAGGATTGATCCAATCTCAGAGAAGGCTTGCTCAAGCATGTTCCGGGTTCTCGCCCTGAGATCGAGAGCTGCCGAGTTCACTTGGCGAAGGTCAGCCAATTTCTGAATTCGACGCTTCCCGAACTTATCGGCAAGATTTCCAATGACCGCTGCGGTCAAGCTCCTTTGATGCGAGATCTCTGCGTCGGCGTCAACACTTAGAGCCTGAAGGATCGCGTTTCGCTCTAAACGGGCGAACATTTCTGCAAGTTTAGAGAGCTGCGTCTGATCGGCAAGTTCTAGAGCGTTGATGTACTCGACCCTAAGATCACGGTCCACAACCAGCGGAAGTAGATCAGCGCGAAGAAGAATCAAGGTCGTTAGGGCGCGAGCTACCCGTCCATTTCCATCCTGGTAAGGATGGATTTGTGTGAAGCGATGGTGAAACCAGGCGGCAGCGATAATCGGATCTTCATTACCGTACTCCGACAGCCATGTGAGGAGGTTTTCTACCTCAGAGTCAACATGAATCGGTGGGCAATATTCATGCATAGCCCCATCTGGGCGCTTCGGGTTGTTGGGCTGCTCCTTGAATTTCCCTTTCAGGAGTGGAATTTCATGTCGATTACCAAATTGGTCAACGGCTGCGGTTGTATCCTGATGCCGAGTCAAGATTGTGTGAAGTTCGTGGATCAAACTCTTGGTTAGTACTCGATTGTTTGCGACACAGTCCATGACAAGTTGAATCGCTGCTTCCTGGTCACGAAGAATGTCAATAAGTCGCGACGGTTCAATATTAGTGCTGGTGTGAGAGACCAAGTCTTCGGCGAAGCCATGGGCAACCAGTGCTTCCGTCGTTCCACGATCCAAGTCGTATAAGCGTTCCAGGATACCTGTCTCGACGCTCAAGCGACGGATCAAGCGCCTATTGAACTCCGCAAGCTGTACCTGGCTTGATTCTTGGAGGCGGCTCTTCGATGCTCGCCAAGTTTCGTAAAGGGGGCGCATAGCGGCGAGGTCGATTGTTTTTTCCTCATCGGAAAGAGGCTCGATGGATTTCCATTTATAGTCGGCCATAATGTCCTTAAGTGTAGAGCAGTTTCATAGCCAACGACCGTTCCGTTGCTATTTCCCAGGTGTCTCCCCCTTCAGCAACTCCACAAACATCCCGTAAAACCTCTTCGTATCCAGATCCACCTGTATTTCCACCGGTTGCAACGCGACCTTAGGCTTATCCTTATCGTTCCAGGTCAGCATGTTCCCGTAATTGGCGCCGCGACCCACGTCCACATCCATGAAGCGGGTTTCTTTCTTTGTAATCAGGCTGGGATCGAGCCACGCCGCCGCTGCCAGTTCGTCCCACAAGTAGTTGTACTCGCCAAACAGACGGGCATAGGTGCCGACGTAGCGTGCCGCCGGCGAGTTACCGGCTTTGATCCGGTTGATTAAATCCTGCGTCATTCTGGTCTTGACGGAAATATCCACCGTCGTGCAGACAATCTTCTTCCACGGAGCCCGCAGCACAATGTGCGCGGCTTCCGGATCGAACCAGATGTTGAATTCGCGCCGCGGAGTATTGATGAACTCGGGATCAGTGGTCAGCGGATTCAGGCTGGCGCCCATGAAGACCAGCTCTTTGGCCAGCCCCGCAAATTCGGGATCGATGGAGATGGCCAGCGCCAGGTTGGTCATCGGGCCGCCGGCGTAAATCGTTACCTGGTTGGGATACCTGCGGACCATGCGGATCAGGAAGTGCGCGGCGTCTTCGTCAGCCGGCTTGGTGGTGGGCTTGCCTTCCGGCATCTCTCCTAACTGGTCCGGCGGATGATAGAACCTTGGAGTCCATGCTCCCAGCCAGGCTACGGAGCCATAACGCTGCTCCCAAAGTTCCGTCTCTTCTTTTGTTCTCACCAGCGGATACTCGGCTCCCGGCACAACCGGAATGTCGGTGCGTCCGATCAGTTCGAGCATGCGCAGAGTGTGAGCGACTTCCGACTTGAGCCACTGATCGCCAGTGACCACGGTGACGCCCAGGACTTCCGTCTGCGGAGACTGAATGAGAAGCAGTGTCGATTGCAGGTCGGTACCGGCGGGTCCGGCGGCGTCCTGGTCGATGATGATCTTGCGTCTTTCCTGGCCCCACGATGGGAGGCAGGTCGTTAGCAGGAGTGCGAATATCAAAACCCGGATTCGGCCCGGTTGCATCGTTCACCTCAGAATTTAAGAGCGACAGCTTGTTTGGATAAAAGCTTCTCCGATATCGGTCTTGGGAGGGCACGGCTTCAGCCGTGCCGCC
>ORMF011114724.1_pt1 | contig 33200 bp, 34 predicted proteins | sample 1779871 | NCBI WGS metagenome assembly ORMF01 (sample SAMEA104232316, study PRJEB22302) | groundwater metagenome | biome: forest; feature: aquifer; material: groundwater | place: USA | collected 2011-08-07 | depth 5.4 m | reverse complement strand
CGGATTATCAATGACGTCGCAACCGGCCTCCAGCAAGCGCTTCCTCGGCGTCTGGTCCAGGGCGGCGAACGACGACGGCCCGATCAGAACTTTCGTCCCCTTTAAGGACTTCACCGGTTTTTCTGTTGTGGAGTTCGGCTCTGCAACCACGTGTACACTTTGATCCGCGTCACCACATCATTCTTGCTCCGCGATCGTTTGATCTACTCAGGGCAGGGAATGTGATAGGTTTCCCGCCATTCCGGATCGGCCCAATAGATGCGATAGACGAGTTTCATCGTGGCGAGCGCCTCGGTACTGTTGCCGGAGCGGATGACGCCGCCATTGCAGATCGCATCCCCAAACTCGTTGATTTCGTCGCGCCACGAGTTGTCCTCAAGGTAGGTGATGACTTCCTCCCGCGCCGTTCCGGTGTCGGACTCGTCACGCCGGCCGATGATGAGCTTCTCTTCCCCATAGCTTTTCGACCCCGACAGGATCCCTCGCAGTTCGAGATAGCCTTCGGTCAGGGCGATCTCCAGCGCAAAGCGATGCTGCCATTGCGTCGCGCTGGAATGGAGCACGGCAATCCGCCCCTCTCGATCGCGCAGCAGCGCATAGGCATTGTCCTCCACATCATGGTTCCAATAGCGGTTGGACACGCAACTTTTGACCTCCAGGAACTCGCCGCAGAAAAGGCGGAGCAAGTCCACCATGTGAATGCCCTGATCAAGCAGGATGCCTCCACCAGCGTATTTTCGTTCGGCGCGCCACCCCCCCGAGAAGGGGATGATCTTGCTCTTCCCATAGACCCCGCGCAGGTTGATGATCTCTCCCAATTCCCCCGATTTGACAAGACGCAGCGCATGGCGCACAGAGTCGTGGTACCGATGGTTAAACCCGTATTTCAACAATATCCCCGGGCATCGCTTTTCCACCTCCACCACCCGCTGAACGTCTGCGACACCCCGGCCCGGCGGTTTTTCGCAAAACACATGCAGGCCCCGCCCTAGCCCCGCGATGGTCACTTCCGGGGCAAGGTAGTTGGGCAAACTCACAAATAAGACATCCAACGGCTCCTCGAGCAATTGCTCGTAGGTCGAAAAGCAGCGGACGCCGTCGAGCATGGTCTGCGGCTCCGGATAGTTTTGGTCGCAGACCGCCACCGTCTTCAAATGGGGGTGTTCGTCGATGAACTGCCGCCGGCGTTTCCCCACGACGCCGTAGCCGGCGATGCCCACCCTCAGTTTGTCGCCCGTCATCCCTTCGAAGACCCCCGATGCTGACGGGACCAGAAGGCAGCCCCGTCATGGATTTTCACCGCAGCCATCAGCTACAGAACATGGAGGGGTTAAATTGTTCCCCCATTGACGTCCACAATCGCGCCCGTCATATAACTGGAGTCCTCGGAGCAAAGAAACGCGCATACCGACGCTATCTGTTCTGGACGGGCAATATAGCCCAAAGGAATTTGCCGAGCGATATCTTCGACAGTTTTATTCGTTTTGGCTAAGCCCTCTCGCAGCATTTCCGTGTCGGTTTGGGCGGGAGCGATGGCGTTGACCCGTATCCCCAAAGGGGCACCTTCGAGGGCCAACTGGCGGGTAAACCCAATGATCGCTGCTTTGCTTGCGGTGTAGTGCACCCCCGCCACGGAACTCCGAAAGCGCCCCGCGACAGATGAAATATTGACAATGGTGCCAGAACGTTGTTGTTTCATCGCGGGGAAGACGTGCTTGGAGCACAAAAAGACGGTTGTCAAATTATTCCGGAACACCTCGTTCCATTCCTCGATGGAGATCTCCTCAATAGGTCCCCCCCCGCCGACACCGGCGTTGTTGACGAGGATGTCCACGCGGTTGAAGCGATCCAGGCAATCGGCTACCAGAGCCTTCACGGCATCCGGATCGCTTACGTCGGCCTCCATGCCGCAGACGGTCAGGCCTTCCGAGGCGAGTTTCTGGGCAGCCTGGCGGACCCCCACACCGCGACTGATCAACACCACCGTCGCCCCCTGCATTCCCAACTCGCGTCCGATGGCCAAACCGATGCCTTCCCGGGCCCCGGTGATCAGCGCGACTTGATCTCTCAGTTTAGAAGTCATCCGGCGCGGGATCCACCTCCGGATGGAAGTGAGGAACATCGGGCGGGCTGATCGCCAGGCGAATGGAGCTCTCCTCGCCCTCCGTGCGAATCTTATGCCGCTTCCCTCGAGGCACAAACACGATATCACCTCGTTGGGCATGAATGACGCCCGCGTCCTCGATCCACCACTTAACCTCCCCCTTCAAAATGCCCCACCACTCGTCATGGTCCTTGTGATAATGGGTACGGCTGCCGGTCCCTGGCCTCTGACAAATGAGGACCCCACTCATCGTCTCGTTATACACAATTCGCATAGCCCAGGGTGGATCGCCCATTGTTGCGAGGTACTGTTCATACGGGTAGTGGCATTGATTCTCACGGCCGATGATGACTTCCGCAATGCCGTCTTTGTTCAGCACATTCTGAACGTTGGCCTCACGAATGATCTTTTCCTTGGTGTCGTGGTTCAATGCGGGACCTCCTTGATCGTCCGCGGAGAGAAACTGACCGCTTTCATGATCATGCTCTCCTGGCTTTGGTACAATTTCTTTACCTTGGCGGTGTATGCCTTGGCCTCAGCCAGCGCGTAAAATTCCTGCCGGACGCGATCCCGATGTTCATAACTCTGCCAGACGTAAAGGTGCACGACTTGATTCAAGCGACCCGCGTCGGTCAGCCAAATACCGATACATTCCATGTACCGATCTATGAGAGGTTTGCCTTCATGCTCCCAGAGTCGGAGCAATTCATCCACCTGATCAGGCTTGACGGTGTAGATTCGCAACTCGTAGATCATGGTTGTCGGGCGGCCTTTCAAGGCTGGAGGCCTGTCTCCTCGGCAATCAGCGCTCGATTGTCCCAGACATACCTTTCCGCTGCCACGAGATCGGCCGGCACATCAATGCCTTGGGTGCCAGGCATCAGAATGACCTGCGCCCAGAACTCATTCTCCAGCAGCCGCAACGCGTGGGTGTCTTCGCTATCCTCGATGGGCCCGGGAGCGATTTCTGCAAACCGTAACAGGCTCTCTCGCCGCCATAGATAAAGGCCCGCATGGCGAAAAAACGTGGCCATGCGTCCCCCAAAACATGACGGGATCTTGGACCGGGAAGCCCAGAGAAGCTTATCATCGGCGTTTTTTATGATTTTCACGAAATTGGGGTTTTCTACATGGGCCGCCGGCAATTCGGACGCGGAGATAAAGACGTCAATCTTCGTTGTGCTTCCTAAGAGCGGAATGGCCCGTTCCAACCACCGGTCAATCGTTGAGGCCCACAAAAAAGGTTCGTCGCTCTGGACCTCGACGATCCACTCCCCGCTCAAGGCTGAGACCACCTCAGCCGTCCGATTGGAACAGCAATTATGCTCTCTGGTCATGCAGACCGCCCAATTGCGTTTCTGGCAGTGATCCCGGACTTCTTGGGCGTCCGTTCCGACGATCACTCCGCCGCAGAACCGGGAGCGGCTACAGTTGTTGTATACCCAATCCAGTACCGCTCTTCCCCCCAATGCCTTCAGCACCTTCCCGGGGAACCTTCTGGAAGCCATCCGGGCGGGAACAACAAAAGTGAACCGGTCCTGTGGAGTCTCGTTCATGCGGTTCTCATCGCCAACGGCGCCTCGCGCACCCTGCGCTCAAGCCAACCTCGTCCCATGACTCACCAGAGGGGATAGATGTTGTCTTGTCCTGTCACGTTGTCGCTGTCCGCATGTTTGACCCGCTCAGCCGTCTTCTCGTCGGTCGCCATGGGAAGGGGATCCTGCGATCGCCTGCCCCAGAAGCGCCGGACCGACGCAATCCAATAGACAAGCCTTTCGAGCGCACGCATCAGTTTATGGCCTCCGCAATTCTCCTCGCCGTCTGCATATACCCGTCATCCGTCATATGCGCACGATCTACGTAGGACCATCCTACGAACTCAACGGCGTTCAGGTCAAGAAACGCAATTCCGTCATTGCTGCACATGGCTCGCAGTTCCGTGACGTACGACGGCCAAAACTTTCCCAGCGACGTCTTCAAGATTTGCCAGTGCACGCCCTGCATCCCGTCAAGCAGTTCGAATAATCGCCCTTCTTCGGGGCTGAGATGCTTACACGACACATCGGCGAACGGCTGAGCGGCGAAGATCAATCGGGCGTGCGGAGAGAGTGCTTTCGCCATGATGGACAGATCACGCCTCTGCCGTTTGAGCGCCTCTTCGGGAACGCTCTTCAGGTCACGATCACTTATTGGGGCCTGGCCGGCGGTTCCGCTTTCCGCATGCGCTGAGCGCTTCCGTGTCCGCAGGAGCTTCTTCAGCATCCGCGAGCTGACTTCACGCAGAAGCAAATGCCATCCCACACGATCCAGTCGAGAGCGCGCAATGGCTGCCAGATCAGATATCGAACAGGCTGCCAGTTCTTCGAAATCGCTCTCGGCAAATAGCGGCCCAAACAGCGCGTTCTTGCCAAGACTTTGCAGACCGACAACCAGATTGTTGATCCCGCTGCAGACGACGACCAATTCCACACTGTCTAAAAAAGGGATAGACGCAATCAGTTCTTGGGTAGAGTTCGCCGCGCGAATGCCGAGATTCAAAAATGAATACGGCGTCAACGAGTTCAGCACCGATGCGAGAGTATGCTGATCGGCCGTAGCGCCTACCCCGAATGCGAAAGAGTTGCCGATCACCAATCCTCTATGACGCTGATGCCACCAGGTTTGCGTATCGATGGGTCCGCTTGGACCATGCGACACCCGAAATCCCAGGTCATCCGTGTTCACGACTTCCGATCGAAAGTCCGGCCTCGAAGTCGTGCTCACATAGGGCGCCAGGACCATGGGCAGTTGATCGTACACCCGCATCTGCGGCGCAATGGCATATCGCTGCCTCTCTGTCTCACCAGTCATGCCGCGCCTACCCCAGCAGCTCCACGATCTCGTCCGTGACGCGCGCCGAGGCCCGTGCAGGATCGGGGCCGAAACACTGGTGAAGCACCATCTCTTGGGCCCCACGCGTCGGAGCGAATCCCGCCGGATTTTCAAGAAAGGCTTCGAGGGCGCGTCGCAAGGCACTTACTGAATCGAACACCGGAATTACCGGAATGTCAAGAAACACGGAGGCATTGACTCCCGCCCATCGCCATTGCCAGACCGGGATCCCCAACAGCAATGCCTCTTCCGCAAGCGCAGAATGTGTGAACACCACCAGATCTGCACTGGCGAGATCTTCGTCCGCGGTCCCGGCTGTCACCACAACGTTGCGGCGAAAGGCTTTGAAGCCCGTATGATCGCTCAACCGATAAAGCGGATGGTCCCGCAACCGAACCTGAAGTAAGGGAAGGTCTTGCGTCGCCATGGTGACGGCTTCGCACATCTCCAGGTCCGCCGCCTGCGTCATGCTCGCGACCAACAGCACCGCCGCCCTCCCCTCCGTCCGCAGCCGGGTCTTCGGCCCCTCCATGCGCACGTGCTGGTAGCGCAAGCCTCCCGTGACGATGACGCGCTCGCTCGAGAACCCATTCCGCTCCCAAATCTTGCGCGCCAGCTCACCCATCGCAAAGACGCCTTCCGGGGCCGGCACCGGGCAGGCATCCGGCTCACCCTGAAGCTCAAACTTCGGGTCAACCGTCCCGAAGGTCCTGTCGCTGCTGTAAACCGTATGTTGCGCCGCCCACAGCTTGATAGCGGGGGCCCCAAGGCGAGCCCCGACATACAGCGCCCGCGAATGCAGAAAGACTTCTAGAAAGGTCAACAGCATCCTCGGCTGAATTTGCTCGCACGCTCGCCGCATGGCGGTTACCAGTAGCTCCCAGCGACAGAGACTTGCGCTGCACAGCAACGGCACGATCTGCTTCCGCATGAGGGGATACAGGTCGAACCCCTCGACCCGGCAGAGTTCCCTGAACGCCGCAACCCTCTCAAACCGCAAGAAGCGCAGTAGATAGCGAAAATCGGCAGCCTCCCGCAGGATGTCACCTGGACAAAGAAAGCGCTCCAGCAGCACGACACCTGGATACTTGACGGACTCAGCCGCCAAGCCGGCCAGCGTGCGCCGCCCGCGCCATAAGGCCCTCGCCGGTTCGCACCAGGCGGCCCACCCGACTCTGATGCCGGTTTGTTCCAGCTTTGCGGGTAGGTCGGAGAAATAGCGGTCTTGTAACGCGCCGGTGGCGTCTGGCATTACGCTCCAGTTCCAATGCGCCTCCAGGAGAACATCAACGTGTTCGGCCGGACGTCGCGGGAGAAACTTCAGGGTCCACCACAAGCGCACATAGAACAAGATGACCGACAGCCGCCCCAGAAGCGCGATCCCGACTGCCTTGCCGAAGGACGTATCGGGCCACCGGTATCCGGAGGGCGCCATCGTAAACCGTCCAGCCACAGCCGCCTCAAAATCCGAGAGCGCTCCATACAAGCGGACCCGCTGAATTCCATACTTGTCGGCGACACGCTTGATACATATCAATCTGAGGAGAGTCGTGTAAAAGTCCCCTTCCCAGATCGAATCCTTCTCAGAGGTTTTGAGGAACCACCAGCGACTGTATCCGTCACGCCCCTTGAGAACCTGTCTCAGCGTCTTGCCGGCGATGGGTGTCGCTCCCACGCACACAAGCAGATCGAGATACAGTCTCCGCGCGTCGGGCCGAACGTCTTCGGTCCATGCACGACCGTTCAAAAGCCGTGCACCCCATCGTTCCTCTGCTTCGAGTTCCCGGCGAGGCGACATGAAACTCAGGACCACCGCGTCCTTCGGAGGGTCCTCCGGCGGCAGATCAAAACAGATCCACAACTCCGCAGATTCCGAGACGGATGAACTCACGTTAGGTGACATTCAGGAGCGGGATCCGTCGGAACAGAGCCCCATATAATAGGCGGCCCGAGGTTCCTGCAAGTTCAATCCTTCCGAGAGAGCCTAGACCTTTCGTCCGATCACGACAAAAAAACTTCCTTTCCGATTTCCGGAAAACATCATCCCAACCTCAGCGGCAATCCGTTCAATCCTGTTCCCTAAGCGTTGTGGCATGAACAGTTGTTCGCGTGCAGAAAACTGGGCAAAGAGTCTTGCCTTCGGTATGCTGTTGACGAAGGCAAATCCGGTCTTCTGCAACCAACCCACCACCTCTCCGATCGTATGTTTAGATTCCTGGGGATGCTCATACTGATCCTTGAACCAGGTCATCCTTTTAGTAGCACTTATTCTCGCATCCACAAGCTTGCCGTCCAAGAACTTGAATCGATCGCCTGATATTTTAAAAACAACGCGACGGGCATCCGTAATCAGCCGACCGTATTTATGATAGAGTCCCACCATAGATATGCCCATTCGGCTTTACAAGTTTGGCTATTGTTTTAAACCCAAGATACGGGTCGGAAGTATGATGAAGAACCCCGTTACAGATGACGAGATCGAAACTGGCTGGCCTGAAGATTGGGCGAAAAAGGTTCATTTGAAGAAAATGCACCGTTGACAGATCGTGTTTTTCTTTGAATTGTTGGGCTAATTTCAAGGAATTGATGCACGCATCTGTTCCAAAGACGCTTCGGCCTTCCATAGAGAGGAAGTTGCTCCATTGTCCAGTGCCACAGCCGCAATCAAGGACACGCGCCTCCATGGGAAGTTGATCGGCCAACAGTTTGGGGAACATGGCCTGTCCGGCTTTTTCAGACAAGGCTTTCAGATCATCCAAATCGTCGTAATTTGGGAACGGAGTCGCTTCATAGAAGGATTTCACGACAGCCGTTTTGTCCTCTTTCGAGGCATCCCATTCATTTGGCCAAAATAACAAAGGAATATTGGAATCAACATCGTAAGGTTGCTGACAGGCGGAACACCTCAGTCCGCCGTTTACTAGCGACAATAAGCCCCGACATTTGGGGCAGCAAAGAATGTCCAGGTTCTCATGAAGGTACTTTTCTGTTTCCTCATTCACGACAGCAATGCTCATCTTGGGTAATGCTGATGAGGGCACTGAGAGGCCGCATCACCGTACCGTCTCAGCAACGCGGCAACGGTCTCGGCGACTGCACGGTGATACGGATAGAGCCAACGGAAGTAATGATAGCGCACGAGATGCTCCCGGCCAGAAGAGAGCAGGACACTCAGAAACATCCGCGCTTTGGCAAGATCGGCCGAGCCGGGGATGTGACGGTAGACCCAGCGTTTCCAGTTCAGATCGGATGTCTGGGACGGCGGTTCAAACTCACGGGAAACATCCGTGGGCGCATCCAGCAACGCCAGGATCGCATCGCCTATCTCGAACGCGGCCGGCCTGGCCCTCGGCCAGTGATGCAAGTCCTTCAAATATGTGTCGAGCCCGTCGGCGCAAGGGACGGGAGCCAACCCACCGCATGAGGCCTTCTCAATCCACTCAACGGCCTCCTCGACGGTTGCCGGTTTCCAGTAGTACCGCATGTAGGGCGCATGATACAAACCGCCTCCCTCCCCGGCAATATGCTCTTCGATCCTGGGGATCAGTCTTTGTATCGAAATGACGGGGATGCCGGCCACTAAGGCCTCGATTCCGAAACTGCTGCTCTCATCCACCACCACAAACGCATTCCGGATGTAATCATGCTGCAATTCCCAAGGCTCAATGGCCACATGGGGAATGCGCCGGGACAGGAACTTGTACACGCCGTAGTGTTCCCAGGGGCCCGGCCGTACAACCATCCTCACATCAAATTTCTTCGAAACAGCATCGATAAGTTTGAACATCTGCCTTGCCGCTGCGACAACGTGCCAGATGCGATCCTCGTACTGCGCCCGGCTCGGATACCCGACCCCGTGCAGGCCAGCTATGGCAAACTCAAATAAGCCCTCCATGATGGCCATTGGCGAGGCGGTCAATGGGTCATATCGGAACGTGAAGCCGATATGCCTGCCGCTTCCAGGCGGCGTTTCTAGGGGAAGCAGATAAGGATCCAGTTTGGCTGAACCCGTCACCACGATTTGCTCTTCCTTTACAACGCCGAGTTCGAGCAGCCATTGCGCCTGTAGCGCCCCCCACACACAAATCTTTTTCGCGAGATGGCCCCACTTGGCCTTTGCCCTGCCCGAAGCCTCAAACGAACGCTTGAACGGCTCTCTTCCCATTTTGGCAGATTCCTGATCGATTAATACGACCTGCGTTCGAGAGTGAATGCGCTCCAAATGCTCCATGAGAACGCCGGTGGATTGCCACGAGGCAAAGACAACATCAGGCCGATATCTTTCACAAGCAGAGATAAATGTACCTTGGTTCGCAACATAAACCTTAACGCCCTTGCTCCTCAAATAATGGACTATTAGGAGTTGACCAAACCCATCGCGAGTGGCTTGGTCAATCAGAACCAGCACACGGTTCTTTCTCACTGCCGCGCGTCTCCTGCTTCAAAGGTGGCGACAGCCCATAAGGTATCGGCATAGCCTGCTCGGATGAGGGCTTCGGCATACGCTTCCTGAACCACGCCAGTCAACACCTCACGGTAATACCCTTGCCCGCCCGGTTGACCGGTGATCATCCACCGCAGATGATTGGAGAGATCATATCGCTGAATGCCCGTGATCACGGCACGGCCGCCGGCTGCCTGAACCGCCTGCTCCAAGGTGTGCGGGGAAAAGTAATAGAGATGCGCGCGCTGATAGTAGAATGTGGCGAACGCTGGCAGTTTGTACAAAGCGAGCAAGGCATCGTTCACGTTGGGCACCTCAAGCACAATTCTTCCGCCTGGCGCCAAATACCCGGCTAACTCTCGCAAGAAACCTATTGGGTCCAATACATGTTCGAGCGTATGGAACAGCGCGATCAGATCAAAGCGACGTCCTCGTACATCCGTTAGAGAAGGATAGATGTCAAGCCCCTTCGCCGAGCACGCCCATCGGCGATGAGCCTCGTCCGGCTCAACCCCGATTGCTGACCGCACATGCGACCTCACCGCATCGAGAAACTGTCCGGCCCCCGCTCCTACTTCCAATAGCTCCATCGCGGGCGTCATCCACGAGAGTAGCCTCTTGACTCGCTCGCGAGCCTCTTCCACACCCTTCTCATAGGTGTTTTCAGGGGCGATGGTCCCGTGATACTCCGCCCGGTAATCCTTCGCATAGTATGACGCCAACTCCTCCTCCGAGGGAACGGGCCACAAGGACACGAGGAGGCAGCCAATGCAGCGACGGACAACAGTATGAGGAGCATAACGAATCCCGATCTGGACTTCCTGGCTTTCGCCTGCCCCGCAGATGATGCATTTGATCGTCGACTTCTTCAGCATGGACGCTACGGAGCATTATGGAACCGAGCGGACGTCGGACCCTCCACCCTCCCGGCAGGGTATGACCAGGTCGGCCAATCGATCCGCAATCAAGAAATCTGTTTCGGTATCAATGTCTAGCGCCTCGATCTGGTCCATCGGGAAGCCGTAGGGATGGCCGTACTGAAACGTTCTATGCGCCAGCAAGGGCTCGACCGTCGCACAATAAATGGCACCGTTGATCGCAAACACCTCCGGCAGGTCCTGGGTCTGAAAGTTGTACGTGACCTCGTTCGTCAGGCAACGCAACGTTCCATCCTCGCACCTCGTTCTCAAATGCAGGGGAGTCCGACCGGTTGGCGTGACAGATAAGACGTTCAGGTGCAGTCGTTTGGAAGTGTTGACGATTTCATCGATCGTCTGCGCAGTTTTTAATGGGCTACTGGCAAGAAGCTGGACGCAATAGCCATACCGTGTCGCCCCACCAAGTTGTTCCAGCATGTGAAGAATTGGGACCGACGCATGCACGTCGTCACCGCACAGTTCTTTCGGCCGAAGAAATGGCACTTTGGCTCCGCAGGCTTCGCTATACTCTTTGATCTCGGGCGAATCTGTCGAGACATAGACCTCATCAATCGTCCGGCTCTTCAACGCCTGATCTATAGTGTAAAAGAGCAGCGGTTTTCCATGAAACAGGCGCATGTTTTTCTTTGGAACCCTTCTCGAATACCCCTTGGCTGGAATGATAGCGATAACCCGGTCGGGCATATCAGTTACCGAGCGCCGTGTGCCGGGCCAAGGCTGGCATGACCAACTCGGTCACAATACAATCGTTGAGATAGCAGTCCCACACCAAATGCACACGTAATTCATTGCCTTCATTGGCAACCCCGTGCATACATGATTGGTTGAACAGATACGCCCAGCCCTCCTTCATTTGAAACGTCTGCCCATCCATGATGAACCGCACGCCGGGGTTGGTGACGATGGGCAGGTGGAATCGCAGCTTATAATGGTGTTCACGATTCGGTATGGCGATAATCCGTTCACGGTGTTGTCCAAGATCACCGCCGCCCACGATGGCTTGAGCCCGAAAGTTCTGCAATTCGGAGTCCCCCAAATATCGCCGCACAAATTCGGGCACATAGGTGAGCATCGGGTTGAACCGTCGACCCGGAAACCAATGATGATCCTCGTCAAAAAAGAGCAGATCGTCCTTTGAATTAAAGAGACTATATTGAAAGACGCTGCCCGGCTTCGGCTTCCAATTGGGATCCCACCGAGAGATGTACTCGAAGGTCGGGTGGCCCGCCTTCAAGACCTGGCCGCTATGTCCGGTTACGATGGCCATGACCTCTCCCTGCAGCTTCTCGAAGAGGGCGGCGTCGCACTGGAAGAGCGGCAGAATCTTGATATCGCCGTTGATAAGTTTTCCCAGGATCACGTTGGATTCGGGTGCATTCACTATCAGATCATACGAGAGCGGCTCGAACTTGTTCTTGACCATGTCGCGCCCCCTTCCCCTATGGTTTCACGTCCAGCACATCCAACAGTCTTTCGTTAAACGCGCGCAGCCGCTGGAGCTGCGCAGTCAACGACCGCTTCAGACACTCATCATACTTCTCATCCCGCAGACAGGATCGTATTTTCTCAAAGACCCTGTCAGCGGTATCTTCTTGACGATCCACGAGTGCGACGCTGTAGTCGGGCACGTTCACATCCTGCAGGAAATATCGCAACTTCGGATGGCTTCCCAGAGGGATAAACTTCGTCTCCGCGCCGAAGGCCAGCACGCACGCATGCAACCGCATGCCAATTACTAAATCTGCCTGGCGGTAGATGTTCGTGAAAAACGGCACATGCGGGTAAAGTATCTCTCCTGGGGGAGGATACAGGAACGGCAGCTCTTCGTGTGTGGCAAACATGCTGCCCGAAGGGAACCCCTCAGAAAACTCTTTGTAACAATCTGAATCTACGTGCAGGAGATGGGGGAGGAACATAATTTGCGCGTCGAGTTCCTTCACGCATCTGAGAAGGCCCGTCTTCACCACGTCCATGAAGTGCCGCGCATTCTCCTCCGCCGGAACGGGATACCGGAAATGGGGGCGGTCACCTGCCCAGTTGATTGCGATGACCGGTTTGTTCTTGCTGCGGGCTGGAATTTCAATGGGGCGGTCGTACAGGCATACCCCGGCGTCCGGGATCACCTCAATGCTCTGCGCATTCAGTCCAAATTGCTCAATGAGAATTTGTCTGGTCCCATAGTTCCTCACAGAAAACAACTTCGCCCTGGATTGGAGCTGACGAAGGTGCCGGTCGGTAACCTCGGGGAATTCATTTTGATCGTAGAGAAACTTATTGTAACCAATACCATACACCACGATGGGGCATCGAATCCGATCCAGATCAGAAGGAGCAATATTGAACGACCACCCGGAAACGCTTTGGTCTTCCGGCCTGAAAAAAATGAGCCCTCCCCCCCCCACCAAGACAAGATCAGCTTCCTCATTGATCTGATCCACCATGGCGGGATGGAAAAATGTCCGCTGGCTGTCAACCAGATAGAACGTCAGGTGTAAGTTCCGGGTGCGCGCTTGCTCATTTAAGAGACGGTGCATCTGATACGCGAGCGCCCAGTCTCCGACATTGCGGTTCCAGGCCCCGATATGCCAGACGTTGAACACTCGCAATTTCTTTTCTCTCATATTTTGTTTACTCAAAAGCACTAGCTTCTAGAATTTTGAGAGCTTAGCGCGAGAGACTTATACTCGCTAGTAAGGCAAGGAACCTAGTTGCGCCTGGCGGTCGGAGCCTAAACCTCTCGCGCAAATCTGACTCACATAAATGCCAACAGGTTCCGATAGATCACCACTCTGCAGACTAGACTGAACTCTTAAGCGCTGGCATTATCGATAGCCTCTTGACGCTGTTTGGCTTCGCTTCAAAATAAGCTTTTGCCATTCGTTGAGATGGCGAAGACTTTTGAGATCGAATTGACAGCCATGCAAGTACCGTCCTGCCGAATAGGTACCGACCACTATGTCTCTGATCAGGCCAAGATTACGATTGCCTCGATGGATACCATTGGTGTCAAACACAATCACCGACCCCGCAGGCGCCGAGCACTCGATAACCTTGCCATATCTTCGAGCTTGCGCATCAGTAAAGCGCGTTTCCTCATATGTGGTGAATGAATGCTTGATTGTGTGAGAACCGACGATATAGGACATCCGTTGGCCTGTGATAGGGACATTAGTTAACAACCACATCGCCTTGACGTACTTGCCCTTGCTGTCGTGATGCCACTGGAACGCCCTGCCTTCGTAAGGTTCAATGGGATCTAACCGCTGGATTTGAGACGTAACCAAGTAAATTGGTCTCGCATAGTAGGCTTCGACGGCCGCAAGAATTAACTCGTCAAGGATCAAATCTGCAAAGATTAGGATGCTGTGCAAAGTCAATGCAATGGCTGTATGCACCAGGGGTATCACCTTGGTTGGGAAAATCCAGGATTAGCGAGTTTAGTACATCCCGACAGCTGCACACCGCCTTCTCATCAAGAAAACTTTCCAGAATGCAGATCCCATCGGCCCTGAGCCGTTCTGCAACTGTAGCCGACGAAAAAGGTCCCTTCACAACCTCTTTTTCCTGAAACCATGGCATTGGGCGGTAATGGAAATAATCTCGAAGGGTGCGGGTACTGCTTCGTATCGATCTCGGCACCAAAGACCGAAGGATATCCGCGTTCATTTCTTCACCTCGAAGATGATTTCGAAGCCGTGCGGCGATCGCGCATTCATGTATTCGATATCTCTAAGATCGAGCTTGTAGAGTTCGACCACTCCATAGGCTCCCCCATCGAAGAACCGAAGGGGAATCGGCGTCGGTCGGAAAAGCGGGACGCCTTCTGGTGGTCGGTCACCACAGATCAGAACCCGAGCACCTCGTTTCGCGACGCGCATGATCTCATCTCTGGTCTTCTCAGGGTTCCTTGATTTCTCGAGACAATGAGATGCCACAATGACATCAAAGGAGTTGTCCTCGAACGGTAACCGGACCGACATGTCCCCCAGCGTGATTTTCTGGCTAGGCGAGACGATGTCGACGCCGACAATGTTCTTCCACGAAAACCCGAAGAACAGCCAGAGGTAGTACAGCTCGATCTCCGTGCGAGGACCGATCGAGAGCACCCGGAGGGAAGCCAGATCCGACACCGGGCTGAAATTAGCCAACAGGTCGAATACGCGGTGATATCCGTACTTCCACAGTTCTCTGAAATCTTCACGTATGTGGACATCAAGATATGTATCCGAGGAATCATGGCTCAGACACAGCGGAGTCCTCCGACTCCGGAGGCAAGCTAGTATCATGAACGCGACCCTAAACGGCAGCGATGTTCGCCGGTAGAACGCTCTGGCAAGCCTTGTCCGCATCAGTGCATCGCCTCCAACTCAGTTACTTCTCACAAGGAAAAGAGGATGATGGGGCAGCGCCTTGCTGCAAAGCGTCACCTGCGCAGCTCATGATAACGAATCTTGGAGACCTGAGATTACGTATTCACCTGCTGTCTGCCTCGCGTGCTTTCCGTCACTCTCATCCATGACAATGGCGTGCCGAAAGAGCTTGCTCACATACAGTTTCATTAAAATGCGAGAGATTCCAATGAGTGTGTTTCCGTAGATTGTGAGGTACCGATTGATGACGTCCTCCTGGGAGGGATCGAGCACGAAGCTGAATTCCCTCGCGGACGCAAGCGCAAAGTCGGCGATCCGCTGCGGCTCACGCGCACTCTCGAAGGCCGGGATATCGTACAGTAGTCTCGCCCGGACTGGCTCGTCTCTCGTGGTAAAGACATTCTTGAGGCGGCATACCATGTAAGCCAGCGCATCGCCGATAAAGTCGTTGACTTCCTCGGTCAGCTTCCCTTCTTGTTGCAGCAGGAGCCTAACGGTCTCACCGGCAAAATCCGCGACTTCCTGCGTATAGGCGGTAAGAGCCATGCTCCTGTGGATAAAGAGCAGGTTGTTGCCTATCTCGCCGTTGATGTACCGCACCACATTCTCTTTGCGGTCTGCAAAATCTGCCAGCTCGTCGAAGTCATCCCACAACTCCTCTCGGGTCTGCCGCTCAAAGCTCTCAAACACTTCGCGCAAACGGCTCTCTACGGGATGATTCGACATTAACTCGATCCAGCGAAACGGGGAGATCCCGTGCATCTTGAGTAGCTTGATCAGTGCACTGAGAACGGTGTCATTGTAGAAGACGCCGATAACCAGGTGAAGCCGGCGGCATGCCAAATAGTCGTCGAACGAGAGTGTGTTATTCGCCACACAGACTTCCTCGATCTCCGAGGCGACCACTGGTTCTGACCGCACAGTGAAGTGCCCGTAGCATCGCGGCAGCGTACGGTACTTGGTGACCATCCCATATTTCTTTCGTTCCACTTTCGTGCACAGTTCTGATCCCCGAAGCAGCATCAACTGCCAGGTGTACACATTCTTGAACCCAGCATTGACGATCGTCCGAACGGAGTCGAAGTGGGCCCGCTTCGAATCCCCGGGTAGACCTAGGATGATTTCGCTGTAACTGTTGGTGTTCAACTCGCTAGCCTTTATGGCCAGTTCAAGGATCTGTTCCTCGGAAATATTCGAGCGCTTCACGTTTTTCAGGACTTCTTGATCAAGGGACTGCACAGAGCCAGACAGACGCAAGGCCCCCTTCACCAGCTTGGCCGCCTCCAGGATGCGCTCTTTCTGGTTTTTCCCTGTCGTCGCGTTAATGTATTCTGGCCACCCATATTTTTCCATCGACGCGGCCAGCGCTGTGCAGATCTCCAGGTCCTGCTTGTACATTCCGAAATTCGAATCGGAAATATACAAATCCCTTCGCCACCCTCGATTCCTACCCTCCGCCATCATGTGGCCGATATAGTCGATTTCCTCAGCTACCTTTTCATAAGAGTTCCGGTAGACCTTGTTGTAATAGGACAAGCCCTCTACGCAGAAGGTGCAAGCGAAGGGACATCCCCTGTTCGTCTGCAGTATCGGGATAAGCTTGCCATCGAAGAATTCGTCCAGCCGCCCGGTCGCGTATGGTGACGGGATGACGGTCAGGTCTTGCAGGCGCGCGACCTCGTGTGGAAGGGAGGGCCGACCATCCGGCCTCACCCAGTGAACGGAGGGCAGTTCGGCCCCCCACTTGACTTCTTCAGCATCGTGCCCGTGCTGGATCAAGCTGGTCAATAACTGCGCAAAGCCGAGTTCTCCCTCTTTGATGACGTAGAAGTCAATGACCGGATGCGTTTTTAGAAACTCTTCCTGTTCTTCTAGAACCGTGGGGTAATTGGGTCCCCCGAACACGACAATCGTCTTTGGGCTGAATTTCTTAACAAGGGTTGCGAACTTGTAGGAGATTCGGAAGTTCCAGACGTAGTTGCTGAAACCGATGACATCAGGCATTTCCTGATCAAGTGCCTCGGCCAATCTTTCCGGATACTTGAACAGGCGTATCCGGTTCCCAAGACTGACCCGCGTCTCGGTAAAGGTCGCGATGCTCCCGATCGCCGCAGGCATCACATCAGACGTGATGACCTGTTGCGTATGGGTGAGGTCCGCCAGCCAAACTGTCGGGGTCGTTCTCACCTGTCCGTGGCTCCCAGGAAAATATTATGCCTCTTCATCACCGGGCTTGGATGACTCGCCCTTCCATTTCAATTTCTCGCGTTGGGCTTGCTCAACGGGAAGAATTTCGGGGTTCTTCAACGTGAGGCTTTCCACCAACTGGGCGAGGTTCCGATTGAGGCGGCGCAACCCATCCGGTTCCAGCGATGCCGCATGGTCCGTGCCCTTCCAGGTGCGATTGAGCGTGTAGTGTCTTTCGATGTAAGTCGCCCCCAAGGTAAAGGCCGCGATATCCAGCGAGATACCATTGTGGTGCCCCGAGTAGCCGATGGCCAGGATCTCGTCCCCATACGTTTCCTTGAGCCGCTTCACTTCGAGCAGACATGCTTCGGAAGAGTCGATCGGGTACCCGGACGTACACGCATACAATACAAGATCTTTGGCCCGACCATGGGCTCGAAACCTCTCTAGTATCGCGCGCTCTTCGGCTCTTGTGGTCATGCCCAGTGAAACATGGATAGGACCGGAATGTTTCTCACAAGCATAGTTGAGAAGTTGGAGATGGGTATTCATCGCAGAGGGGATTTTGATGTACGCGGGCTTCAGGCTGATGATCTCTTTCAACGCCGTCACGCCCCACACCGAGCAGGAGTACACGGCCCCGACCGCCTCACAGTAGGCCTTCAGCTCCTGATGCTGGGCCAGGCTGAACTCGAGCGCCTCACGATGCTCCCCGTACGTGGAACCATAGGAATGGTGCGGCACAGGGTGAGGTCTATTGAAGTCCTCTTCGCTGAGGATCTCGAAAATCGACCGCTTCTGAAACTTGATGTGCCGCACCTCACAAAACGAGGTCGCCACGTCAATGGATTTCTTGGCGATGGCCAGATCGCCTTTGTGATTACAACCGACCTCCGCGATCAAAGTGTATGCTTCCATCGTCTCCCTATAATTATATTGCCGTCCATCCACCGTCTATCACCAAGTTGGCCCCGGTCATATAGGCGGAGGCGTCCGAACACAGGAATAGTATCGCTCCCTTATAGTCATCGCACCGAGCCATTCGGCCTAGAAGAGTCCGAGCTGCATACGCCTGGACAAATGCAGGGTCATGATTGTTGAATACCCCTCCTGGCGTCAGACAGTTCGCGCGGATATTCGTTCCGGCATAATAGGCTGCCAGATATCTCGTGAATCCAAGTAACCCTGCTTTGGTCGTAGAATAGTCCGCCGGCTTGGTGAAGTAAGGCTCGTTCCGACCTTCCCGGTACAGGCGCTGGTCGGGCCCCACCAATCCGTAAATCGAGGAGATGTTCACAATGACCCCTCGGCCGCGACGCTCGAAGCCGCGGCAGACCGTTTTCGTCACCAAAAAAATCCCGGTCAGATTGACTTCCATGGACTTCCGCCATAACTCGACAGGGTAGTCGACAAACCCTTGCCCCAGCCGCGAGAAGTCGGCGCTGGCATCGGCTTTGGGATCAATCGCCGCGGCATTGATCAGAACATCTACTGGCGCGAGAGCTTCGGCTGAGGCGACGGCAGCTTCTACGCTGATTTCATTCGTAAGGTCACAGTGAATGGAGGCGTAGCGCTGACCGAACCGCGCCCCCAAATCGTCCTCACAGGCCTTCAGGCGGCCCAGGTTGATATCCATAATGCTTACTCGTGCTCCCGCTTCAAGCAGGGCTTCGGCGAATGATGGACCAAGCAGGCCCGCCCCCCCGGCCACGACCGCATGATGCCCTTCGAGCTTGAACAGATCAAGAACCGTTGTCGTCATAAACGATAGTGGCGAGGGTATTGGTAGTGAATGAGGCGCGCACAGCATCCACCACGCGCAAATCGGCGATCCCGTCGGCCAGGGTTGTGCGCGGCGGACATCCCGCCGCCATACAACGGAAGAAATCCCGCATGGCGCCCAGGAACATGCCATTGCGGTCGAGGGGGACGCCCTGACCGACTTCCTGCTCTGGCTCCGCACCCGACACCATCCGCACCGAATTGGCGTCGTAGTCCCAATAGAGGGAGCCCCACTCGCCCGCGATGGTGAGGGCACGCCGTCGGGGACGCTGCAGGAAATCCATGTGCGCGGCCACCCCCACGCCGGACCGGCTCCGCAGAAGGAAACTCACGTTGTCCTCGACGTCGATTTCAAGGTCAGAGCTTTTACCTCCGACCGCGTAGACGGTCTCAAAGCGCCCGAACAGCCAGTGCAGATAATTGATGTCATGGATCTGCGTGCGGAGAACGCCGCCTCCCAGTTGCGCGCGCGCCGCGTAGCTTTGCCGGTAATCCTCATCAGGGTGGTAGTCCGGCAGGAATTCGCCCATCTGGGCGTGGACGTATACGATGCGCCCAAGCCGACCGCTGCCCAGAATCGCCTTGATGGATTCCAGGCAGGCATTAAAGCGCAACTGACACCCGATCGCGACCGTGACGCTCCTTGCCCGCGCCAGGTCCGCCAGGGGAAGCGCCTCGACTGCGCTGAGGGCCGCCGGCTTGTCCAGATAGACATGGCAGCCGCGTTCGATGGCCCGCGCGGCGTAGGAGGCATGAAGGTTGGTCGTGTTCGCGATGACGACCACATCGGGGCGGGCATCGAGGGCGGCCTCGTATTCGTGAAAGACCCGCAACGAGACATCTCCGACGCTGAATTCCTGCACACAATGCCGCTCACTGCACACTTCGACATGGGCGCACCCGAGCGACACTAAATTTTCGGCGTGCCTTCTCCCGACCGAGCCGAGGCCAACTACCAGGACTCTCTTGTCCGACCCAGCTTTCACCACGCCGGCGCTTGCGCGCGTATCCCCGAGGGCTTCCCTAGGCATGGATTTGCAGATCGAAGAGTTGCTTGTAGATCCCCCACTCTTTCAACAGCGTATCGTGATCACCCTGCTCGACGATGCGCCCGTTGTCCAGCACAAGAATTTGATCAGCCCTCCTGATGGTGGACAAGCGGTGGGCCACCACGATAACCACTTTATCCTTACTCAGCCGGTCCAACACAACCCGAATGTATTGTTCCGACTCGGCGTCCAGGGCGCCGGTCGGCTCGTCCAGCAGAAGAATATCCGGGTCCTGGAGGAAAATGCGGGCCAACGCGAGACGCTGGCGCTGTCCCCCCGACAAGCGAATGCCACGGTCCCCAATCACCGTGTCGTAGCCCTGCGGCAGGGCCTGGATGAATCCGTGCGCGTACGCTCTGCGGGCGGCTTCCTCGACCCGCGCTGGGGTTACCTCCTCCAACCCGTAGGTGAGATTATTGCGGACGGTGTCGTTGAACAGAAATCCGTGCTGGTCCACCACCCCGATCTTCGAGCGCAGGCTCCTCAACTCGAACGCCCGGATCGGCGTGCCGTCGAATCGGATTGTCCCGGCCGTTGTCTCGCGAAGCCGCGGAATGAGGTCCAGCAAGGTGGACTTGCCGGCGCCCGAACGGCCCACGATCGCCGTCAGGCTCCCTTTCGTGACCCGGAAGGAGATATCACGCAACCCCCAACCTCCGGGCCCGCCGTCGGGATAGGAAAAACTCACATGGTCGAACTCAATGGCCTCCCGGAGTCCGGGGAAAATGCGATCGCCCCCGACGATCGAAGCCGCCGTCCTGGCCCGCTCGATCATCCTCTGGATGTGATGCAAGCTGCCAATGTGGGCGCCCACCTGCTGCCGGGAGACGTTGACCTGTTTGATCAAAGGAAGGACGCGCAGAAAGATGAACAGAAAGATGCCGAGACTGGCAAGAGTGAGCCCGAAGGACACCACAGCGAAATACAGCGTCACGAACGCGCCGAGCATCAGGAGGGGTTCGACCATCACCTCAATTGCCTCCCGCCCGCGAGCGATGCCGAGGAACACCTCGCTCAGCCGATCAATGATCCCGTTAATCCGCTGAGCATCAGCCCGCTCCTGTCCCATCATCTTGACCAATCGAATCCCGGCCAGACGCTCCCCGACTGTGCCGTGAAGCAACTCGTGGATGGACGACACCCGTAAGCCGAATTCACGCGACTTGTCCACCAGCCTCCGCACAAGCAGCGCCACGGCCCCCATGGCCAATAATGCGATGGGCGCGACCGCGGGCGACAACGCGAAGAGCAAGACGAGATAGACGGTCAGCAGCACGCCGCTCGCCCATAGGTTGAGCATGTGCGTCAGCGCCGTGCCCCCTCGCTCCGTCTCCGCCATGAGCGCGCTCAGCAACCGGCCCTGGCCTTCGGATACAAAGAAGGGCAGATCGGCGTGGAGGAACGCTTCAAACCCACGCCGGCGCAACGCAGCCACGGCCCTGACACGTACCGCCGCGACCGCGATCTGATGCTGATAGCGTACGCTCTGTCGAGCAAGGATCGGCACAAAGGCCAAGGCCAGAAGCACCAGCAGCGTCGGAGTCAGGCCGAGAAAATCCGTCACCCCTAACACAAGGCGCCAGATGCCGGACGGCGGCACCTGGACAAACACTGCCGGGCCTTGCTCCACAAACTGCAGGACAGGGAACAGCAGCCCCACCCCGACTCCCTCCAGCGCGGCGTACAGAAACCCCGTGAACGCCAGCCATGCGGCCTCCCGCCCAGTAATCCCCAGCCCGCTGAAGGCTGCCTTGGCCGCTTGAAAAGATTTCACCATCACGCTTCAGCCCTCGCCCCGGTCGCCTCAACGGCAGAGCCGGCGGCGCTCGCTTCCGACCGCAGCGCCTCCGTCCAGAGCTTTACCCAGTCCGCGCGCGCGTAAGCAAATCTCTCCACAAACCGACGCCGGGCAGCCTGCACCTCCTCGCTGCCCCACCACCGCCACGGATCATCATATACGGCACTCGCGTGCGCGGCGGCGGTTTTGGGATCGTCATGCAGAATGAGCGCTTTGCGCAATTCCGCAAAAAACGGCCGCGCGGGCTCGCGTTCCTCCCAGAGAGAGGGGCGCCAAAACAAAACGGTCGGCACGTTTAGCGCCAACCCTTCAAGATAGGTGGTCCCGGGGTGGTCGAAGACGGCCAGCCGACAGGAGGCCAGACGTTTCTCGCATGGGACGGCTATGTCATCGAATCTCAGGTTCGCGCAACTTTCCACCAACCGCTGCTTGGCGGCCCAGCCGTAATCCGTCGGGTACAAGCGCACGGCTGCTTCGTTCTGCGCGCTTCCGCTAAGACCATTCAGGAACATGATCCGATCGTCGAGATACTGTTCAACCTGATCCCCGATGGGAGCCGCATGGAAGCGATAGGGAAACCGAAGATAGGCGTTTGCAATCAGCAAGAGACCCTCTCCATAGAATCCAGGTCTTCGCGCGCTTTCAGCGAACCGGCAAAGACGTGGGTGCGGCATGTTCGCAAGCCGGCCATCGCGCTCCGACTCCGCCCAGCCCCAGGCGAAAAATCTATCGGTGATCATTCGCTCGTGCCACTCCTGTGGCACCATCGCGCTGGTCCCATAGCCTCCTCCATGCTGCATCCCGAGAAGGCGGGCGCCGCCCTCGGCCCATTCGGCCGCGCGAAACTTGAACGACTCGTTCGTGTACCAGCCATTCTCGCTCATGACAACACGCGGCACTCGGCGCCATCCTTTCAGACACCGCCGACGAAACTCTTTATACCCCTCCAGGTACAGGGTCGGCAGGTTGATCGCGAGAGAACACATCAGGATCTTTTCAAACTCATCGCGAGCTTTGAGACTTGAGAGCCCGGCGCGTAGATCCGAAACCGCTATGGTGTCTTCCGGCTCGGGAGGATCAGCGGCCACCGGCCACACCCTGAACCGACCCTCACGGATGATCTCCCACAAGCTTCCGGCGCCGATGCTCATATTCGCGATGACGGCCTGGGAGGCAAAATGCGCTGCAAGACGATTCACGAGGCGTTTCACGGGCAGCCCTGTTGTGGACACCCTCGACGTGCCCCGAACAAACACGGGCGCCACAGCAACGCTCCAGGTTTGGGTGGGCATGTCCTTGCCCATCAACCCAATCACTTGCGAGTAGAGTTGAAGATTGTATGGATCATCTGGAGACCACTCCCGAAAGTCACGCAGATTCCTTGGAGTGACAAAACACTCCGACGCCAGGCACATAGTCGTCAGCCCGGGGGCTTGCTCCAGTGCGGCCCGCATATGCACGTAGCGATCGTAAAGCGCCTGGATGTATTCCAGCAGCCAGGGCCCCAGGAGCACGCGCCAGTAGCGGGACGAGTGTTCCACACCGTGGACACCATTCAAGTACTCGGTCAGTTCAGTGAGGGTGTGTTCGAAGACCTCTGTGCAGTATCGAAAAGCTTCTGCTACCAGACGACGGTCCGCCCAGGGGTCTTCGAGCACACGGTATTGAAGGTTCTGCCATTCGGCCCGCCGATCATAACGCAGGCACCAGGAGCCCAGGAAAAGGATTTCCTGGTCCTTGTCCCAGAACTCGCTGAGGGCAGTGGTCGCTAAGAACACGTCATGGTCTCAGGTTTTTTCCAAGCAGACAAAGTGGTATCCCCCTGGCTCGGGGCTTTTCCGGTCGAGTTCGTAAAGCTCGGCGAGAAAGGGCCGCAGGATTGCCATCCATTCGGCCTTGATCGCGAGGCGATCGGCGGCTGTCAGCTTATTGGCCATCTTGATGAGTACCGGAGAGAGGGGACGCAGCCCGATCTCCCAGGCCTTGAGCGTGAGCGGCGAGAGATAATACGCGTGCGAAACCACTCTGAATCCGAGCGACCGGGCAAGGGCCATCAGCTCGTCATATGAGATAGTCCAGTGGCTCGACTCGCTCCGTCCCCGGTTCAGCAGTCTCAGCGCTTCGGAGTTGAGTTCCCGCCACCGGCAGCTCGCGCAGTACTCCTTGAACTTATGGTCCTGAAGGCAGAGGAGGCTTCGCCCGCCGGGCCGCAGCACCCGCCGGATTTCTCCAGCAAAAAGGTGTGCCAGTTGTCGTTGCCCTTGCTTTTCGCACGGTCTTCCAGGACATTCGCATAGACCACCCTGAACGTTCCGCCCTCCAGAAAGAATTCCGCAAGACGAGCGGGCGTCGGGATGACGTCTTTCCCGACAAAATTGCCCTCCAAGTCCGGAAAGTTCTGGTGAATCAAGAGACAGCCGCGGTCTTTGACCCAGGCCGTGACGTTCGCCACAACCTCGCGCATGCGCGGAAAGACGTACCAGAACAGCCCTCGACACACGACCAGGTCGAAGTCGGAGCTGCCGGGAAAGAGCGGGCGATCGCCCTGCCTCTCGGTGATATCCGCCACGCGCGCCTCGATGTGGGGAAAGCAGGCCTTCAGCTTCTGGATCGCGGTCGGAGAGACATCGATCCCGTAGACGTTGCGGCCCAAACCGGACAGCTCGTGGGCAAAGTAGCCGAGGCCGCACCCGACGTCCAGGATCGTGTCGTAGGGCGAGCGGACCCGCGCAAAGGACTTGGCAATGGACAGATCCAGTTCATCCGCGATCTTGTCCTGATGCCAGGGGATCTCCTTCGCCTTGCGATACATCTGCTCGAACTCGCCGACGAGCTTGCCCTGCCGGAACACGTAATCGTGATAGTCCTCCGAGTCAATCTCCACGCCGGCGCCCTCCACTCACCCCCTCACCAGCACGTCCGTCCGCCGTCCACGACGAGCGTCGCGCCCGTCATGTACGAAGAGGCATCGGAGACCAGGAACAGCACCGCGCCCTTGTATTCATCCTTGCGGGCCATGCGTCCCAGGGGAATCCTGAAATGCACCTGCTCCTTGAATTCGTCCGGCTGTCCCGTGTCGACCCCGCCGGGACAGAGCGCATTGACCCGGATTCCCTGCTGGGCCCAATAGGTCGCCAGGTAGCGCGTCAGGCCGATGAGCGCGGTCTTCACGACGGAGTAGGACACCGGCTTGACCGGCTGGCGATCCGGCGGCGTTCCCGCCTTCTCGTACAGCCGCTGATCCGGAGCCACAAGGCCGAGGTCCGATGAGATGTTCACGATCACGCCGGAGCCGCGCTTGGCCATTTCGCTTCCGATCACCTGAGCGCAGAGAAACGCGCCCGTCAACCCCACGGCCAGGTCCTGACTCCACGCCTCCAACGGAAAGTTCTCGAACCTGGTCCAGGCGACATCGCGCATGCCGACCCCCACCTTGGGATCGTTGGTGGCGTTGTTGATCAGAATATCTATCTTCCCGTACTCCCGTATGACGGCATCGCGCAGGCGCTCGACCTCGACCTTGCTGGTAATGTCCGCGCGGACTCCCAGCACGGACACCGGAAACCGCTTTCTGATCGCTTCGGCAGCTTCTTGGGCAAGATCCTCCTTGATATCCGCCAGGACCGGGCAACCACCGGCTTCCGCGATCGCCTCTGCATGCATCCGTCCCAGCATGCCTGCCCCACCAGTGATCACGGCCACGCGGCCGGTCAGATCAAACATACGGTTTGGGGGCCTCTCCCTTCATGCGTATCCCTCATGCGAACGTCCGCGTTTGCCCTCCATCAACCACCAGACAGGCGCCGGTGATGAAGGAGGCTTTGGGCGAAGCAAGGAAGGCAACTGCGGCGGCCACCTCTTCCGGTCGGCCGAACCGCTTCAAGGGCACTTCGGACTCGATCATGGCCATGGTCTTTGCTCTTTCGGACCGCAACGTGTCGTCCCACGTGCTGCCGGGGAAAAGGATGTTGCCGGGAGCCACGGCATTGACCCTGATGCCGTGAGGTGCCAGCGTCCTTGCCAGATGCTTTGAGAAGGAGATCATCGCGGCCTTGGCCGACTCATACGCGGCCGGCGCCCCCAGATCTTCGATCCCCGCTATGGAGCCGATATAGACGATGCTGCCGCCGCCCACACGGATCAGGTGCGGGATCACCGTGCGGGCGGCCCGAACCCCGCTCAACAGGTTGACATCCAGCAGCCGGCTCCATTCCCGATCGCCCGCCTGCCATCCGCGCTCGCCGCGCCCGCTGCCCAGGTTGGCGACGAGGCTATCGATCCTTCCCCAGGCTTTGACAACGCTCTCCACGCACGCCTGGAGGCCCTCCTCCTGCTGCAGGTCCCCCACAAACTGGTGCGCGTACCCTGTCCCTCTGATCGAGTCGATTTCTGCCGCCGTCTTCTTGACATCCTTCTCGTTTCTCCCGGTGATCGCGACCCTGGCCCTTTCCCTGGCGAACGCCAACGCGATGGCCCGTCCGATCCCTCGACTCGAACCGGTGACCAGGACAACTTGATCTTTGATTTCCAGATCCATGAGGGGAGGTGGGAATGAGTAGTTAGAAGTATTTTTCCAGATAGCGGCGGACGAATTGCACGTTCCGCTCGGCCAGCAGCGTCTCTTCTCCGTCTCGCGCCGCCTGCAAAATGAAAGGGCCCTGGTAGCCGGCCCCGGCAAGCGCCGCGAACGTGGCATCAAAGTCCGCATCGCCCGTCCCAAGCGGAACCGTCCCGCCGCCCCGCTTGCGATCCTTGACATGGATCGTGGCGATCCGTTTCCCATACGCTTCGATTTCCTCGCGGGTGTCATAGCCCAACGACGCGCTGTTGCCGATGTCATAATTGACCTTGACGTTCGGATGATCGAGCCGTGCGAGCAGTTCCGTGAACGTCGGAGGGTCCAGCGAGGTTTCAAGCGCTAACTGCACGCCCGATCGTTCTGCGAGCGGCAAGCACCCGCGGAGATAGCGCATGACCTCCTCCTGTTCCTCCTCCGTCTTGATCGCCGATGCATCCACAAAGGGCATCCCGAGATACTTCACGCCGAGTTGCTCCGCTCGGGCAATCAATTCCTTTAGCATATCAAGGCGGGTCTCCTGATCGGTCCTGGAAACCCGTATCAACGGCAGGTCCATGAAATAATCGGCGCACATGGAAACGATTTGCACGCCAGAGTGCTGGGAAAGCCGCAGGACCTCTTGCAGAGCCGAGATAAGCGGGTTCTTTTCCCACTCATCCGCTTCAAATATCCACTCGATGAGATCGAGCCCGCAAGCCCGCGCCTTGCCGAATTCATCTCGCCACGTCTGTTTGGGAAACGCTTGGATGCGGCCGTTGATCGGAGGCGAAAGGCGGCCTTGCATGATACCGATCTGGTTCGACATGAGTACCGCCGCTTACCGTTTGAATCTGTACGGTGTGGAGCCGACGGATGCTTGGGAGGTCGAGCGCTGATTCCACCGCTTGATTTGCGCGGGTATATCGACCCCCACATTGTCGCTCCACTGGGCCAGGAGCCGCTTGGTGACGGCTCCCACCTCCCCGCTTCCGATCGGCACCCCATTCAGTCCGGTCACGGGCAGGAGACAAAAAGGCGTTCCGGTCATGAACGCCTCATCCGCTGCCGTGACATCATACGGCTCGATATTCCGCTCAATACACGGCAATTTTAATTGCTTGGCCAAGTCAAAAATGTAGCCACGGCTGATTCCACGAAGGATGTTGCGTGGTTCCGGGGTGATTATGGTCCCTGCCTCGACTATGAAAAAATTATCTCCGGTTCCTTCCGCAATAAACCCGTCCGGATCCAGCAAAAGGGCCCAGTTGTTGTCACCTATCCAGTTGGAGACCTCGATATTCGCCATCATGTAATGGATCCGGCTTCTGTTCTTGACCTTCGGCTCGAGGAGATGAGCCGGAATGGCACGTTGGGAGGGAATCACAGCATTGATGCCAGTGTCGAACAGCTTCCCCATCCCTGCCACCGTCCACTTGAGCGGAAAGTCCGCAATGACGACCGTCGGCTCCAATTTGCCGCCGAAAATGTCCGCATAGATGGCCAGGGGGCCCCGACTGACGTTGATCATCAACCGATGCTCGTCGTCTTGTTCGAAAACCGGATCGTTTTTCGCCACCACGTCATGGCAGGCCTGCTCCATCTGATCGATCGACATCGTCAAAGGAATATGGACATACTTTATAGACGCATAGAGACGGTCCAGGTGCTCCCGCAGCTTGAACTGCTGCTTCCCGAAGGAACGTGTCATCTCAAACACCATGTCACCGAACATGAGCGCAGAATCGTAAACAGAGATTTTCGCCTCTGCCTCGGGCACCAATGTCCCATTCATCCAAATCACACGACCGCTAGCCATAACTACCACTCAACCTTTCGTCTGACTTTCCAGCGGGATATGTGCCCGCAGCTTTTGCGCCACGCTGGCCTCTTTGGGGCTCATCTCAAGTGTGCCGTTCCCCATGGCCTTCTCGATTTTGCGCACCGCCCCCACCAGCATGCGGTAGCCGGCAGGTTCCACCGAGGCGGACTGGTCGGAGCCGTACATGGCACGGTCCAGCGTGATGTGGCGCTCCATGGAAGTGATGCCCAAGGCAGCAGCAGCGTAGGACACGGCTAGGCCCACTTCGTGGCCGCTATAGCCGATGTCGCAATTATAGCGCCCGCGCAGAGTGTTAATGCGATTCAGATTGGCGTCCTCCTCATCCATGGGGTAGGTGGAGACGCAGTGCATGAGTTCAAAGGGACAGCCGGCATCGCGGAAAATGGCCACTGCGCGGTCAAGGTCTGCCTGCCTGCTCATGCCGGTGGAGATGAAGGTGTGCTTTTTCTCCTCCGCCACCATCCGCAGCAAAGGTTCGTAAACAAGCATTGCCGAGGCGATCTTGTTGTACTTGCCGTTGAACTGGCGCAGGAACTTCTGGCTTTCCAGGTCCCAGGCAGATGCAAACCACTCGATGCCCTTCTCGCGGCAATAGCGGTCGATCTCGCGGTATGCATCAACTCCAAATTCCAGACCCTCCTTCTGCGCACGCCGGGTCTTTCCCCATGGGCTCTCACGCAGGGAATCGAGCATTTCTTTGGTGTAGACAAGTTCGATGGTGCGCTTCTGGAACTTGACCGCATCAGCACCCGCATCTTTGGCAACATCGATCAGCTGCTTGGCAATATCAAGACTGCCGTTGTGGTTGATGCCGATTTCGGCAATCACAAATATGGACATTGACTTTTCTCCTTGGCTTGAAAAGATTTCTCGTGTTGGCTTACGCCAATAACAATTCGGAAAGTTCTTTGATCACACCCTCGCCCCCGCAGGCGCGGGTGATATGTTTAGCCAGTGCCAGCACCTCGGAGTGGGCATCGGCCGGCGCAACCGGGCAACCCACCAAGCGCATGGTCTCAAGGTCATTGACATCATTGCCCACGTAGAGCACCCGCTCCAAGGCAATGCCATGGGATTGGCAATAGGCCGTCAAGTCGCGGGCCTTATCGCCGCTGCCATGCCGCACTTCCAGTCCCAGTTTTTGGGCTCGGGCCGAGACTACAGGGTTGGTTTCAGTACTAAGGATAATCTGCCGAAATCCAGCTTTTCGCAGTTGGCCAATGCCCCAGCCATCGGCCCGGTTGGCAAGCACGGCCTCGGTGCCGTCTTGCAACACCAGCACGCGGTTGTCGGTCATCACCCCATCAAAGTCATACACGATCAGATCGGGCTTGAAGGTGCCGATGCTTGCCTCACGCGCACGCCAAAAAGGGAGTAGGTGTTTGCGGAAGTAATACTCGCAGAGCTCTACATTCTCGAGGGTATCAATCTCGAAGGACTTCCAGTAATCCATCGTGTAGCGCGCGATCTTCCCGCCAAGGCGATTGCCGGTATTCCTCAGAAGAGCCGGTTTGAAGACATAGATAGAGCCGTTTTCGAGATAGAGCGGCTTGCGATCCTGACGCCGCCCGCGATTGAAGGGATCGAAAGTCTTGCCCTTTAACATCCCATCTTCCTCATACCAGGCGCAAAGGTCATCCAGCACGGCGTCGGTGAAGAGAGAGTCCGCCCCTTGTGATTGAAAAGCCGCCACGGCGCCGTCGATATCGGAAGGCTCCCGCAGTGGGGATGTCGCCTGTAAGAAAACGACGGTGTCCGGCTCGGTGCCCTGTCCCTCTGAGATGGCATGAAGGGCATGCACCAGAGCCGATTCGGAGGTTTCAGTGTCGGTGGACAATTCATCAGGCCGGCGGATGGGAGATGCGCCGTATTGAGCGGCCACATCCAGAATTGCAGGACTATCAGATGAAACAAAAGTCGCATCAACCGCCTTCGCTGCGAGCGCCTGCAGGATCGTCCAAGCCAACAGGGGCTTGCCAACGAAATCGAGCAGGTTCTTGTTGGGGATGCCTTTTGATCCGCCGCGGGCCAGGATGATGGCTATTGTACGGTTGGCCGTCATGAAGTGGTTCTTGGAAAAAGTTGTGCGCTGGCCTTGCTTGTCAACACCACCGCACCGCGCCGCTCAGCGGACGTGAGCAGGCCCCAGATTTTACGGGCGGGGGCGGGTTTGTTTGAAGATTGATTTGTCATCGGGGGTTATGATGGCCAGCACTCTGGTGTTGCGCAGGTCCGGGCAGTTTGTTTGTTTGGTTTATCTGGTTGAAGAAAGAAGAGCGTCTTCCGCAGCGCACCAGACAAACGAACCAACCAATCCTAGATTGGCATGACGTCGGCGTCATCAATTTCAACGGCGGCGGATTGCTTGATGAGATGCACCGAGATCACCAGTCGATACCGTTTCTCTTTTCGAAGGAGGACTCCTCTGATGCCCTCCAAGGGACCTCGGGTGACCTCCACCGCCATGCCTTCACGTAGATACGGATGTGCATCAATAGGGGAGGGTACTGAGAACACTGAGGCGAGTAACGGTCGGGAGGAGTGGTTCGATCTTCAGCCAGGCAAGCCGATCGCGGACCAATTTTTCGTGCCGTGACCGTGTCTGAATCGCATACCAGAGAGGGATTCCATAATCATCGGGACACAGCTCCGCTTTCTCACTCACATCGGAGAAAAACTTCTCCCCTTTACCCAAGACTCCGACACGGCTCAGGTACGGGGAGTATTTAACGCTGGTCCCCACCGGCCAGCACTTACAGTCCAGAGATGAGTAGGCCAACCCGGCAATTTTCAACAGCCGACTCGTGTGGGATACATTCTCTCTTCCAAATAGGAAGACAAGAAGGTCTGAAAACCTTAAAATTCCATATGTTAGAGTTCCAATCTAACCAAATTATGCGCAACTGAGTCAAGTCCGAAGATTACCATTCACCCCACGAGGTGACCGCTAGTCTTCGGTTACCGCTATGCCTCCCGTCGAAGCAGTCGGAGCCACACCTCGAAGGTCAACAGGGCCCACAGCCGGTGGCCGTGATCCCTGACGCCTTCTGTGTGTTCTCGAACCAGGCTGGCGACATAGGGCGATTCAAGGTAGTCGCGCGAGAGGGCGTGGGGAGAGAGCAGGAGGTCCTGGAGATATTCCTTCAGCTCGCCCCTGAACCATGCGCCCAGCGGCACCCCGAAGCCCTTCTTGCCGCGGCGAAGGATGTCGGGTGGAAGCAAGTCGGCGAAGGCACGCTTGAGAATGTACTTGGTAGTTCCCCACCGCAGCTTAAAGTGATCCGGAAGGCCCGCCACGTACTCGGCCAGCCGGTGATCGAGAAACGGCGACCGCCCTTCGAGGCCGTGGGCCATCGTGGAGCGGTCCATTTTCACGAGCAGATCATCCGGGAGATAGGTCATGAAGTTCACGTAAAGAATTTTGGACAACGGCGAGAAGGCGGCTGTCTTCGCCAGCATGTCCGCCGGATAGCCGATGCCGGTCACGGGAATCCCCGCGAAGACGTCCGGACGCAACAGCCTGGGGAGATCCTCGCCGAAGATCCCGATCCACCGGCGCAGCCGGTCGAACAGCGGACTCGAAGACGCCGCGAAGAACCGCTGCGCCCGCCGCAGCCAGTGGTGGTACTGCTTCGGCTCGGGGAACGCGCCCAGCGCCAGGCTGCACAGCCTGGAGAAGCCGGGGTTCAGGCGCTCGGCGGCCAGACAGGCCTGGAACCGCAGATAGCCCGCGAAGAGCTCGTCACCGCCGTCGCCGTTCAGCGCCACCGTCACATGCTGGCGCGTCAACTGTGACACGATGTATGTCGGGATGGCGGACGAATCCCCGAAGGGGCCGTCATGGTGCCGGACGAGGGTCTCGATCAGGTCGATGGCCTTGGGCTTGACGATGAACTCGGTATGGTCAGTGCGAAAATGGGTCGCGACCATCCGCGCGTAATGTGTCTCGTCAAAGTCCGGATCCCCTTCAAAGCCCAGGCTGAACGTCTTGACCGGCCTGTCCAACAGCCGGCCCATGAGCCCGACGATGATGCTGGAGTCAATCCCCCCGCTCAGGAACGCGCCGAGCGGCACGTCCGCCACCAGCCGTTTGCGAACCGCGTCGGTGACGAGGGTCCTGACCTCGGCCGATGCCTCGGCGAGCGAGGGCTGCTTCCCCGCTGCGCGCGAGAAATCCAAATCCCAGTAGCGGCGCAGTTCGATACGCCCATCGGCGTCCACTGTCATGCTGTGCGCGGGCGGAAGCTGGCGAATGCCGTGATAAAAGGTCTGGCCCGGCGGGGGGGCCCCGAAGGTAAAGTAGTGTGGCAGAGCCGCGAGAAGCGGCTCCCGGCCGACCGCAGGATGCCGCAGAAGCGCCTTGACCTCGGAGCCGAACACGAACGTCGTTCCGACGCTCGCGTAATAGAGCGGTTTCTTGCCGACCCGGTCGCGGACGAGAAATAGCCTATGCCGTCGCGCGTCCCAGAGCGCGAAGGCAAACATCCCTTCCAGTTGCTCCACACATTTTTCTCCGAGTTCTTCGTACAACCGAAGCACCACTTCGGTATCCGAGCTGGAACGGAACACATGGCCGTGGTCTTTCTCCAGCCTCTTGCGGAGCTCCTTGAAGTTGTATATCTCCCCGTTGAAGACGATCCAGAGGGTCCCGTCCTCGTTGGACATCGGCTGGCTCGCGGCCTCCGAGAGGTCAATGATTTTGAGGCGGGTATGGCCGAGCCCGACCGGACCGTCCACATGGAGGCCGGACCCATCCGGTCCGCGATGACGAAGCGTCGCCGCCATCTTTGCCACGACGTCGGCGGAGGCTGGTCCCCCGTCAAGCCGAAACATCCCGCAGATGCCGCACATGAGTTTAGCTAGCGCTCCATCTCGTCAGGACTCGAACCCTCTATCTCAGCCCCAGAAGACCGCGCAGGAAGGCATGGTGATAGGTAGCCCAGGCCAACGGCCAGGTAAATTTCATCTGCATGAGGGATTCTATGATGAAAAGGGCGACGCCTTGCATGAGGCCCGTTCGAAAGACTTTCAGCTTGTGCCGGACTCGGCCGAACTCTTCAGGGGTGAGACGATAATCCAGAATCTCGAAAAGCGTCGGCGGATCAGGGCGCTTCGCCGCCAGCGCGCTTTCCTTTCGAAAGTGCAAGCCGAGCTCGAAGGCCAACGCCCAGAACAGATACCGCCGGATCGACGCCCTCCAGTGATTCACCAGCTCGACATGGTCCGGCCATCGCGTCAGGTAGCCGTCGCAGTAGCGCG
>ORMF011499521.1_pt1 | contig 33210 bp, 33 predicted proteins | sample 1779871 | NCBI WGS metagenome assembly ORMF01 (sample SAMEA104232316, study PRJEB22302) | groundwater metagenome | biome: forest; feature: aquifer; material: groundwater | place: USA | collected 2011-08-07 | depth 5.4 m | reverse complement strand
TCTTTTCCTTTGGCGGGCTTAATTTCACATGCGTAGGGAATGCAGCCCCGCCCATGCCTACAATCCCGGCCTCTCTTATAATGTTCCTTATCTCTTCCTTTGAGAGAGATTCCAACTCAAGGCCAATCCCCCCTCCCCCCCAATCCTTTACTGACCCGTCTCCTTCTATTATGACAGACAAGACCTTGCCGCCGCCGGGATACGGAAGCCTTTCTATTTCCTTAACCTTTCCTGAGATTGAAGAATGGACAGGGGCTGTAACAAAGGTGGTTGCCTCTCCTATCTTCTGCCCCTCTGCTACCATATCGCCCTTTTTAATAAGCGGCTTGCAAGGCGCGCCAATATGCTGTTGAAGAGGGATGACAACCTTAGATGGAAGGGATGCCTTCTCTATCTTTTTGCTTTGAGTTAACTCTTTGTTGTAAGAAGGATGTATGCCGTGATTAAATGTCTTTAAACCCATGTCTTTAAACCCATAAAGATATTATGCCTTCCAATAAATAAAACAAAACGAAACGGTATCAACTTTGATATATATTTGTCAAATCTTTTTTTATCTTTGTATCACATATAAATTTACCACACTGTCAAGCCACCAGAAAATCATTGACTTTGGCTCCTCTGAGGTTTTAAAATACGACCAAGATAATTTCACAAGGAAGTGACTATGGATTTTATACCTTTTCTCATATCCTGGAATATAACAAAAAGATGCAACCTGAAGTGCAGGCACTGCTACCTTGACGCATCAGAGTTGGAACATGGGAACGGCGAGCTGTCCACCAGTAATGCAAAAAGGGTCATAGACGAGATAACTGCTGTCAACCCGCAGGCAATGCTCATCTTTACAGGCGGCGAGCCTCTGCTCAGGGATGATTGTTTTGATCTTTTTTCCTATGCGGCGAAAAAAGGGTTGATGGTTGTGCTTGGAACAAATGGAACGCTCATTGATGCCCCGACTGTAGAAAAAATGATAGAAAGCGGTGTCAGTGGCGTTGGGATAAGCCTTGATTCAATAGGCCCATCATATCACGACAGGTTCAGGGGAGTGGAAGGGGCTTGGGAAAAGACCATTGCGGGAATGGGTATCTTAAAGAAATACAACCTTGATTTTCAGATTCAGGTGACTGTAACAAAGGACAATTATTCAGAAATACCGGATGTGATAGAATTTGCGTATAAAAAAGGGGCCAGGGCCGCAAACATATTCTTTCTTGTCTGCACAGGCAGGGGACAGGAAATGACAGACATAACACCCAAACAATATGAGGAAACCCTGACATATCTTGTAAAGGCAGAAAAAGATTATGAAGGGAGGATGATGGTAAGGGCAAGGTGCGCGCCGCATTTTCTGAGGATCGCTCATAAACTTAATCCTGAAAGCCAGCTTTTAAAAGGCGCAACAAGCGGCTGCATTGCAGGCACAGGATATTTCAGGATTACCCCTAAAGGCGATGTAACGCCATGCCCGTATATGCCGACAAAAGTGGGAAATCTTATGGAGGCAAGTCTGTCTCAGATATGGACAACATCACCGGTATTTCAGTCTCTCAGAAATCCAAATTATGAGGGGAGATGCAAGGATTGTGATTATAAAGAGGCCTGCGGCGGATGCAGGGCAAGGGCGCTTGCAGCGACTTCCAGTATTATGGGAGAAGACCCATGGTGCGAATATGAACCAGAGACGAAAAGTCAGAAGCCAGAAGTCAAAAGTCAGAAGTCAGAAGAAATAATCTGGACAAACGAGGCGTCTGAACGGCTCAGCAAAGCGCCTTTTTTTTTAAGGACAATGGTAAAAAAGGGCGTTGAACGGTATGCAAAAGAAAAAGGGCTGAAAGAAATAACCCCGGATATTATGGCTGAGCTTAGAAAAAGGGCAGGGAGATAAAAGCCCTGTGAGCGGGCCGTTGGAGGCGATATGCTCAGTTACTTTTCAAAAGTAACTACACAGGGAATCCCGTTAAAACCTGGAGCTGTCCAGCAACTGTAAAGGGAACTAAATCCATCAACCACTGTCCCGATATAACATCGGGGTGGGAAGGGATGGAGAGTTCTCTTCGGAATGGATTTTTTATTTTTATGCAAAGAGGACTAATTCATATCTATACCGGCGAAGGAAAGGGCAAAACAACAGCCGGCATCGGCCTTGCTATAAGGGCGGCAGGCCAGGGAAAGAAGGCGCTTTTTGTGCAGTTCTTTAAGCTTGATGATGCGCCGTCAGGGGAGAAGGAGATATTCAAGAAGATCCCTGAGATAGAGCTTATCCGCTCTAATGTAAGACATCCAATATTTACAAAGGAAAATACAGATAAGGAGTTGGTTAAAAAGTCTATTGCAGATACCTTTGAAGCAGTAAAGAAAAAAATTGATAAGGGCGATGTAAACCTCCTTGTCCTGGACGAAATAAACAGTGTCGTTGCAGGAGGCTGGCTCTCACTGGATGAGTTGGTAGCTTTTTTAAGAAACAGGCCGGAAGGGTTGGAGGTGGTATTAACAGGCAGAGACGCTCATGTTGAACTGGTAAAGATGGCAGACTATGTTACAGAGATGCTCAAAATAAAACATCCGTTTGACAATGGTGTAAAAGCGAGGAAGGGGATTGAGTACTAAACTTATCTTCATAACAGGTGGGGCACGTTCGGGGAAGAGCGCCTTTGCATTAAAACTGGCAGAGTCAATTCATGGAAAGAGATTATATCTTGCCACTGCCGAGGCATTGGATAATGAAATGCTGCAAAGGATTAAACGGCACAAAAAAGAAAGGGGAAATAACTGGAAGACAATAGAGGAACCCTTAAAGATTGCTGATGTTATTAAAAAGAATATGGGATACGATGTGATACTGCTGGACTGTTTGACAATATGGCTCTCCAATTTGATTGCGAATTACGGATTACTAATTACGAATTTAGATTCACAAATCGCAAAACATATTATCTCTCTCGTGTCTGCGTGCAAAAAGACAAAGGCAAACATTATCGTTGTTTCCAACGAGGTTGGCCTTGGCATCGTGCCTGACAATCCGTTGGCAAGAAGATTCAGAGACATCGCAGGCATCTCAAACCAGAAGATGGCAGAGGCTGCGGATGAGGTCTATTTTGTAGTGAGCGGGGTGGAGATGAGGTTAAAATAAATACCAATACAGGGGGTCTCAAATGTCCAAACTTGAACAAGCAATAAATTCCATCAAGCCGGTCAATCCTGCCTTTTATGAAAAGGCGCAGAAGAGGCTTGATAATCTTACAAAGCCGCAGGGGAGTCTGGGAAGGCTGGAGGAATTCGCGGCGCGGATTGTTGCCATCACTGAAAATACGCGGCCTGCGCTGAATAAAAAGGCGATATTTACCTTTGCAGGCGACCACGGTGTTGCAGAGGAAGGGGTTTCTGCATTTCCAAAAGAGGTTACGCCGCAGATGGTGTTGAATTTCCTGCGGGGCGGCGCAGGGATAAATGTGCTGGCAAGACATGCGGGCGTGGATGTGGCGGTTATTGATATTGGTGTTGATTATGATTTCGGCAATCTGGATGGTCTCATACATAAAAAGATAATCAGGGGAACAAAAAATATCCGCAAAGGTCCTGCCATGACAAGGGAAGAGGCAATTAAGTGTATTGAAGTGGGCATTGAACTATCAGAGGAATATGCTAAAAAGGGTTATCATATCTTCGGCACAGGCGAGATGGGGATTGCAAACACTACGCCTTCCAGCGCCATTGCCGCGCTCTTTTCAAAAAGGCCTGTGGCTGATGTTACAGGCAAAGGCACAGGGATAAATGAGAGCGCCTTTCAAAACAAGGTAACGGTCATAGAGGATGCGATTAGGATAAATAGGCCCAATCCGAAAGACCCGATGGATGTGCTGGCAAAACTCGGCGGTGCAGAGATAGCGGGGATTGCCGGCCTTGTGCTGGGCGCAGCTGCTAATCGCATACCTGTTGTTATTGACGGTTTCATATCAACAGCAGGCGCGCTCATTGCTTATGAACTTGAGCCAAAGGTTAAGGAATATATGTTCGCAGCGCACACGTCCGTTGAAAGAGGACACTGGATAATGCTTGAGAGGATGGATTTGAAGCCGATACTCAATCTTAATATGAGGCTTGGCGAAGGAACAGGCGCTGCGCTCGGCATCTCTTTGATAGAGGCAGGCGTAAAGATTTACAACGAGATGGCAACCTTTGGAGAAGCGGGCGTGTCAGAAAGCCACGATACACAAGATGATGCAGGTAAAAGCAGGATGGCATGAAATATTTCACCCTCACCTTAATCCCCTCCCGTCAAGGGAGGGGGATAAAAAAATCTAATTCCTTCTGTTCAAGGGAAAGGCGAAATATTGATACCCTCTCCCCTTGCGGGAGAGGGATAGGGTGAGGGGTATTTTCCTGATGAAAGGTTTTATATACGCACTGCAACTCCTCACGATTATCCCTATCAAAATCAAAGACACTGTTGAAGAAAGGGAACTGGGCAGGAGTACGTCCTTCTTCCCTCTGGTCGGCGCAGTTCAGGGATTGCTCCTTGTTGGAGCTAATCTCGTTTTTTCAATATTCCTGCCAATAGAGATTGCAAGCGTATTCATATTAGTAACCTTAATCCTTAGCAACGGCGGTTTTCACCTTGACGGCTTTGCTGACACCATTGACGGCCTTGCAGGCGGCAATACAAGGAAAGAGAAACTTGATATAATGCGGGACAGCAAGATAGGCGCTATCGGTGTTGTGGCGCTGATTCTTTTGCTCCTGACAAAATTTCTTGCCATAAACAGCCTGCAGGCAGAGATAAAAAATTACATCCTCTTTCTTATCCCTGTTATAGGCAGGTGGTCTATGGTTCCAATGGCATACTGGGCGAATTATGCGAGACCAACAAGCGGCCTCGGCAGGGCGTTTACAGAGAATACAGGCATAAAAGAATTTTTACCGGCAACGTTCCTTGCATTATTTTTCTCCACAATCTTTTTAGGCTGGCTTGCGCTCCCCTATTTAGCTATCATGCTTTTTATGGTATATTTAATAACAGTATTTTTCAGAAAAAAATTAGGCGGCGTAACTGGAGATGTGTTCGGTTTTCAGAGCGAGATGTCAGAGGTGTTATTTATTTTAATTGTAATTGCAGGGGGTAATATAAAAATATGAACAGCACCAGGCTTTATCTCATCCGTCACGGCCAGGTGATAAACCACCATGAATTCCGCTACAACGGCCACTTTGATGTGGATATAACAGACATAGGCGTTCTGCAGATGGAGAATATGGCGGCATTTCTTGCAAAAGAGCCGATAAAAGCAGTATATTCCAGCGACCTTCAGAGGGCATTCAAGGGGGCTGAGATTATAGGAAAGTACATGGAGATAAAGCCTGTAAAAGTTCATGCCTTCCGTGAGCTTCACCTCGGCAGGTGGGAAGGGCTTACAAGGGAAGAGGGCGCAGCAAAGTTCCCTGAAGAGGCAGATTTCAGATTCAGAGATCTTGCAAATACAAGGGTTAAGGATGGCGAGAACCTGCATGATTTAAAGGCAAGGGTTATGCCTGCCTTGGAAAGTATTTTAAATAAACATAAAGGCGGGCATATTGTCCTTGTTGCACATGGCGGTGTGAACAGGGTTGCCCTTTGCGATGCCATGCGCCTTCCTATGGAAAATTTTTTCAGGATTGAGCAGGATTACGGCTGTCTCAATGTGGTTGATTATTTTGACGATGGTGTTAAGGTAGTAAAGCTTCTAAACGGCGGGCCGAATCAGGAATTAATGACAGCGGAGATTTATTGATTTCATTCTGATACCATGTTCCCTTTTTAGGAAACTATAACCACAAAGATACCATTCTTTTCCATAGCAATGATATAAGATGCCGATGCTCAATGAAAAACAGAAACTCACACAGATAATAAATCTCGGGCTGGAGGTCGCTCAGGTTAAAGATATAGATGTTCTACTTGAGAGGCTTCTTACAGAGGCGCGGCAATTTGTCAATGCGGATGCAGGCTCAATCTACATAAAAGAAGGCGCTGAGTTAAAATTCAGCTACACCCAGAACGAAACCATTAGAAAGAAACTGCCTGAAGGCAAAAAGCTCATCTATTCCACCTTTGCAATCCCAATAAATGAAAAATCTATAGCAGGACATGCTGCCCTTACCGGCAAGACATTGAATATTAAAGATGTTTACAATCTGCCGGACGGGGTCCCCTATTCATTTGACAGGCAATATGACGAGATATCAAGATACCGCACCAAATCAATGATTACCTTCCCTCTTAAAACCCACAGGGGAGACGTAATCGGTGTACTTCAACTTATCAATGTCCTTGACAAGGACAAAAATATTATCCGGTTTGCTGAAGAGGATGAGCCATTTATTATGCACTTTGCGAATAATGCGGCTATTGCCGTGGAGCGCGCCATGATGACGAGGGCTATAATCCTGAGGATGATAAGGATGGCCGAACTCCGCGACCCCAAAGAAACAGGCGCCCATGTTAATCGTGTGGCTGCATATTCTGTGGAGATTTATGAGACATGGGCTTTGCAAAAGGGGATCCCGGAAAAGGAGATTAACAGTAACAGGGACATCCTCAGGATGGCTGCGATGCTTCATGATGTTGGAAAGGTGGCAATTTCCGATGTTATATTAAAAAAGCCTGCCAGACTGGATATCAATGAGATGGAAATCATGAAACAGCACACTTATCTTGGCGCAAGGCTTTTTTCTGACGCATACTCTGACTTTGACGAGACTTCTTGTCTTGTTGCGCTAAACCACCATGAAAAGTGGGATGGCAAAGGATACCCAGGACATATTGACATCATGACAGGCAAACCCCTCCCTAACTTTGAATCCGGTAAAGGGGCTGCGCTCGGCAAAAAAGAAGAAGAAATACCGCTTTTTGGCAGGATAGTTGCTATTGCGGATGTATATGACGCATTATCCTCAAGAAGGGTATATAAAGAGTCCTGGGACGAGTCAAGGGTGCTGGAAACCCTTAAAGAAGACTCAGGCAAGCACTTTGACCCTGATTTGATCAGTGTCTTTTTCGCAAGCCTTGACGCCATACGCAGCATTGCAGCGCGATATCCTGATTAAGAAAAACAGACAGGAGGTTAGCGATTTATTTTGAAGAGAAAAGATTATATTTCCTCTGCAAAAAAGATTGTCGTCAAGATTGGCAGCGCCGTGCTTGCGGGCGGACATAATGACGGGCTTGATGAGGCAGTGTTTTTAAATCTTGCCAGGGGCATATCGGAAGTAAAAAAGTCCGGCAAAGATATTATTCTTGTTACATCAGGCGCCATTGCAATAGGAATGAAAAAGATGGGGCTTAAAAAAAAGCCGGCAAGCATCCCTGAAAAACAGGCAATCGCAGCCCTTGGACAAGGAAACCTGATAGCATTGTATGAAAAGGCATTTACGCCGCTGGGCGAAAAGGTTGCCCAAATGCTCCTGACGCATGATGACCTTGGCAACAGGCAGAGATTTTTAAACGCCAGAAATACCCTCTCTACCCTCCTTGGCTACAATATAATCCCGATCATAAATGAAAACGATACTGTGGCAGTGGATGAGATAAAATTTGGAGACAATGACCATCTGGCTGCGCTTGTTACAAATCTGATTGAAGCAGATTTATTGGTCATCCTGACAGATATAGACGGATTGTTTGATAAGGATCCCAAAAAGGATAAGACAGCAAAACTTATACCTGTGGTAGATAATGTTGACCATCTTGCCGTAGTATGGAGAGGAGAGACAGCAAGCGTATTCGGCACAGGCGGCATGGCGTCAAAGGTAGAGGCGGCAAAAAAGGCTGCACACTTCGGCGCGCCGACTATTGTTGCTAATGGAAGAGATGCCGATATATTGAAAAAGATTTTTAGCTGCGCGGATGTTGGGACACTATTTCTTCCAATGGAGGACAAGCTTACAAGCAAAAAACACTGGATTGCATTTTCAGCCAGGCCAACGGGGCGGATATTTGTTGATGAAGGCGCAAAGGATGCTATTCTAAAAAAGGGGAAAAGCCTGCTGCCGTCCGGTATAACAAAGATAGACGGCGTATTTGAGGCAGGTGAGGTTATTCACTGCGTAGACCAGCACGGAAAGGAATTTGCAAGGGGTGTTGCAAACTACAGTTCAGTAGAGATTGAAAAGATAAAGGGGATTAAGACCACAGAGATTGAAAAAACTTTAGGCTATAAATATTATGATGAGGTGATACACAGGGATAATCTTGTGGTGCTGTAATCATAACGACTAGCCAATCTTTTTCTTCTAAATTTGGTCGGGGCGGCGGGATTCGAACCCACGACCCCTGCGTCCCGAACGCAGTGCTCTACCAGACTGAGCCACGCCCCGAAAGAATATAATAATGATTGAACAGCAATTAGTGTATAGTAAAAAGATATGAAAGGCAAATTATTCTTAAGACAAAAACTCTGCCCTGTTATTTACTTATTACTGTTAACCTCATTAACCTCCTGCGCGCCTGTCATATCGCCGGAGGTTTTAAAGACCGTTGACCAAGCAATTACCTTTGAACAAATCTTAACAAACCCAGATGCCTATAAAAATAAAATGGTTCTCCTGGGCGGCACAATTATCAAGACCACAAATCTGCCGGATGAAACGCTTATTGAGGTTGTCCAACAACCATTAAACAGGAGCAATATGCCAAAAAATCCTGAGGCATCAAAGGGTAGATTCATTATACTGTTTAAAGAATTTAAAGACCCGGCAATCTTCAGTCAGGGCAGGCTTATAACTGTGGCAGGTGAAGTAACCGGCTCTCAGCAAAGGCCGTTTGGTGAAACCAATTATAATTATCCTGTCATATATCCAAAAGAATATCACCTATGGAAACCCTATGGAGGCCCTGATATTCACATAGGCATCGGTGTAGGAACAACCTTCTAAAAATACTCACGCAAATTTACTCTCCTATCTCCAGCTTCATTGACGCTATTGTCTTCTTATAGTTTTCGCTCCCAAATACAGCAGAGCCTGCAACAAACACATCTGCGCCTGCCTTTGCCACAGCGCCTATATTAGAAACCTTTATCCCGCCGTCCACCTCAAGCTCTGCATTGTAATTACCCTCATCAATCATTCTCCTGAGACGTTCTATCTTCGGAAGGCATGAATTTATAAAACTCTGGCCGCTGAAACCCGGATTTACAGTCATGATCAAAACCAAATCAACATCTCCCAATATATGGTCAAGATGGCATAGAGGAGTTGTAGGATTCAGGGATACGCCTGCCCTTATACCTTGTTCTTTTATATACTGAATAGTCCTGTGCAAATGCCTGCATGTCTCCGCATGGACCGTTATAATGTCGCTTCCCGCCTTCGCAAAATCCTGAATAAACTTATCAGGGTTTTCTATCATCAGATGAACATCCAAAGGAAGCCTTGTCGCCCTTCTGACAGCCTCCACAATAAATGGCCCTACTGTTATATTTGGCACAAAGTGGCCGTCCATCACATCTATATGTATATAATCCGCCTTTGCGTCCTCAACAGCTTTTATCTCCTTTGCAAGTTTTGTAAAATCTGCAGACAGGATAGATGGCGCTATCTTTTTCATTTATTACCCCTCCGGAAGGCTTATAGGCTATAATATATTCTAACGGTTTGTCAACTGTTAGGTATTTGTATGTATATCTTTAAAAATCTTTTCAAGCAGTTTGCCTGTTTTTGTTGCAGGAGAGATTGACATCAGATTGTTCCTTAATTTCTTAAGGGTGTTTATCTCATCCACATCATACCATTTTGGCAATATAGCTGATTTTAATCCGGCCTTCTTTGCCTTTTCCACGGTCTCTTTAAAAACCGCATCTGTGCTCCATGGAATGTCTTTGAATATTTCCCTGTGATCCCTTGACATAGCAATAAGATAATAGCCGCCGTCTTCAGCAGGGCCGAGAACAAACTCTGTTTTTCCTTCAAGCAACAAAAAAGATTTTTCAATGTATTCAATTGGCAGGTCAGGACTGTCAGCACCTATTATTGCAATCTTTTTGTAACCTATTGAAAAAAGATGGGAGAATATATTCTGAAGACGTTCGCCGAGATCTCTGCCTTTTTGAGGGATTATGATAGCTCCTGATGGCGCTAATCTTTTTGCCCTGCTTATGAGATGTTGAGGGGTGTATGCCGCAATAATGTCTATATTACTTAATAAACTTATGCGGCTAAAAGTATCGTGTATAAAACACCTGTAAAGTTTTGTCGCATCTTCTTTGCCAATCTGCGTCGCAAGCCTTGTCTTCACCTGTCCAACAACAGGAATTTTTAGCATTACCACAAGGGCATGAAAAGATTTTTTTTGAATAAATTGCATTGGTGAAGCCTAACACAAAATGACTGGCTGAACAAGAAAGAGGATTGATCCCTTGCGTTACAGGTATATGCTTCATTGATTTAATTCCACTCTTTAAAGGTAATTTTGTATTTCAATTCCTTTTGCGCTGCCAGCCATTCCACAGCCTTTCCATCGATCTCAGCATATGGATACATAAATCCGTATGGCAGTACACCGTCCTTCTGCGCCGGGCTTAAGGAATAACCCTTTGCCCCTCTGGTTAAGACAATCCTGTACGCATCAACGGCCCCAAAGTAGTAGTCCCGATACTCTTTTGTTTTTGCGTCCTTTATTAACTCCAGTTTTTCCGTAAGCATTGCCTTTCTCACATCTGCAGGGTCAACTGGAACCCAGCCATAGCCGGGCATATAAAACTCAGCCCAGCAGTGATGCCCGCCTGTCATATCCTCTTCAGGCTTTTTGCCGAGTCTTAATCCCCAGACCTCTCTTGCAGGAATCCCGGCTGCCCTTGCAATAGCCACATATACACCGCTTATGTCAGCGCATTTTCCTCCCTTTTCTGCAAGTATCCTCTCCACATCGCCTGTCCCGCACCCCTTAATATCCGGATTCCTGACTGTATTTTCAATAACCCAGTCATAGACAGCCATTGCCTTATCTTTTATATTTTTCTTGCCGCGGATTGCTTTAAGCGCTATCGCCTTTATTTTCCCGTCTATTGGTATAAACTCGGAACCTTTGACATATTCTTTAACCTCAACAGGTATGCCTGACTCCTGAAAAGGAATTTTTGACGGAAAATCTTTTTTTATCCTTTCCATTGCCTTTGCCTTGAATGTCAGGGTGAGAAATCTCTCTTTTGCAGGCTGTGTCCACTCAGCATAAAGGGCCATATCCCCTTCCTGCTTCTGACCGTAGATGCCGCTGTAATAAAAATTGCCGTCAATCTTTACATCCTCTATAGTCTGCTCCTTGTCAGATACAGGATATGGAAGCCAGAGCCTTACATCTTTACTGTCCTCTGGCGCCTCAATATTTATCTTAAAGGTAACTTCTCCCTGTCTTTCCTTTGCATATAATAATCCCTGGATAGCAAAAGAAAATAACAATAAAAATAGAGTCATGGTAATTCCTCTAAATATACGCATGGTCTTCTTGCCTCCTTTGTTTTATTCTGCTATTAAAGCAAGTTATATAGATATTATAAATATGTCAAATTCAAAATTTGAATGGCAAAAAGGTTTTCTATAGAGGGGCAGGACGTCTGTCCTGCGACTATTGGAGGTGTCAATATTGATTTTGGTTTCATCAAGAACTTGTCAGGTATCTACCTTTGTGGTATGTTAATTTTAATAGACACCAGACTCCTGTTTACCATCTACTATTATATGATCCGGAGGTTATGATTTATGAGCAAAAAGACAATGACAAATACAGAAAAGGCGATATGCGCAGCGGTTCAGTATGACATCCCATTAGAGCCAAGGCCTTTTGAAACACTTGCCAGAGGGATTGATACATCAGAGGGAGAATTTATAAAAAAGGTTCAGGAACTCCTTGATAAGGGATATATCAGAAGATTCGGCGCTGCGCTTAGCCACAGGAAGGCAGGCATAACTGCCAATGGCATGGGGGTATGGATTGTACAGGAGGCGGACAGGGAAAGGGTTGGAAAGATTATGGCGTCTTTTAAAGAGGTAAGCCACTGTTATGAACGGCCAAGCTTTGAGGGTTGGCCTTATAACCTTTTCACAATGATACATGGAAAGACAAAAGAGGAATGTTATGAAACAGCAAGAAAGATTTCTGAGGCAACGGGAATAAAGGATTATAAACTTTTGTTCAGTTCGCAGGAATTTAAAAAGGAGAGCATGGTATATTTTTGAGCAGAACCGTGGAAGAGGCATATAGACTCCTTGATGATTTTTTGAATTTCTTAACTGTAGAGAAAGCTCGTAGGTTGGGTTGAGCAACGCGAAACCCAACAATTTATTGCAAGAAATCGTTGGGTTGATAAAGCCAACCCAACCTACTTGCTGCCTAACGTAAAGATAACCCGCCGGGCCACGGGTTTGGCCTTAGCCAGCTGGCGTTGTTCCCGGTCGGGTTGATTGATTGGTTAGATGCTCGAGTCTATTGGGTTGTGATTGTGCCTTTTATAACGCCTATGTATCTTGCTTTTTCAAACGATTCAGCAGGCGAAAACGACAGAACGTTACTTTTCGAAGCCTTAGTTGCAGGTCTATCCACATCGTTCGAAGCCTCAGTTGCAAGTATATCCACATCGAAGGCATCAAAACCTATCATTACACTCTTGATCCCGTCATCATCTTTTCGATAGACTCCGGTTTTTACACCAGTTACGTCACCCATCTGCCCTGATGCATTTGCATCGATTTTTGTATAACTGTTATAAACCCTTCTACTCAACACGACCGACTTTATCCATAATCGGGATGAGTTCGGATTTCTTTTCGGATGTCCTTGAACCCAAGCAATAATCTTATTCTTAATATCTGTCCAAGTTGCCTCATCTCGTAGCTCGATCCCGGCGCGGGCGATGTCATCGAGAGTTAATTCTGCCATTTCCTCAGCTGAGAACTTAGCAGCAAAAACTAAGTAAGAACCTTGAGCTTCTGCACCAGCTTGTATTCTAGAACGATAAAAATTGTTGGAATCTGTTATTGGTATTACTGCGTTAACATGACCTGCAGGACGGATCACATCAATACGTAGAGGATTTTGGCCGGTTTCAATAAATAGAATATTCCCCACCAGATCATGAAACTCATACCCGGCAACGATTCCTGGATATATAGTTCGTTGTGTAAATGCTTCTGGAATCTGTCTATTTACGGATGTGGCGGCAAACTTCACACCACCACAACCACAAGTCAATGCAACAGCAACCAGTATGGCAATTCTCATTGCTTTCATGATCTCTCTCCTTTCGTTGTTCGGTGATTATTTATCTAACGTAGAATTGAGTGCCGAGTGCCACTGTATCATAACAACATGCCTGAAACCAATTTGTACATCTCAAAACAACACTATCTAAAAAAGCGTCCTGTGGCACTCGTCCATCTCCAATGACTTGTTATAGGCTCATTCTGGTTTACGTTTAAAAATAGCTTCTTCTGGATTCTTAATAGCAGATAGTACATTTTCAGCCACTTTTTCTATTAGTTTAGTTCCCCAAAAAGGATCTGTGACATCATAGTAAATTACTCTGATATGGTGAAGGTCAAATGGAACGTCTTTTTCATTGGATGAAATAAGCACTACAGGTTTTTGTAATGCATGCGCTAAACCTAATTCATAAAATACATTAGCGTTCCTAGATGTCAGTTCTGCTATTAATACTTTAGCCGAGTTGATTCCAGACCAAATCTGGTCTATGATTTTTCCTGTTCCAAATATTTCGTTATCTGCCCGTATAGGAGTTAAACCAGCTTTTTCTATGGCAGGTTTATAGATTTTCTCATAATATGAACCCAATGGATCAGCAAATTGCATCATAACAAAGCATGTGTCACCGCTTTTAACCTTTGTAGTTTTCTCCAGCTTTTTAAATGTTTCTTTAGTTTTCTCATGAGCAGAGGACTCTGCTGAAACATCTATTACTCTATATTTCCCATCATGGTCAGAAAGCAGTTCTGCCGTTTTCAGGCTTTCAAAAAAAATAGCTTTAAACTCACTTAACTTGTCTGAGGGTATTTTGAACTTTTCGGTAAGAGCGTTATCAAAAAATTCAGCATCTGGAAGGTTTTCACCTCTATAATGCGAATAGATTTCTGAAATTACTGGAGCCGTCAGAACTGCATCTCGTAAACTTGATATTTTATCACTTTTTTCTTGTGGTTTTAATATGTTTCGGGCTATTTGAGTAAGCTTAATCTTGCCCGCTTCCGGCCGTTCAAGTAATCCAAATTTTATGGATGAATTTAATTCAACGATATAAGGGCCTTTATTGTACTTTACTCCAACATACGTGGCTGACTCTTGATCAGTACATTCTTTTCCAGCATTTTGCTCTAATATACCCTGCGGAATACGAATAGCTTTCTCAAGAGAATGTCTCGGATATGGAGGAACTTTTACATTGTTATTTTCTTTTGGTTTTTTATCTTTTGTTTTTTTCATTCCTTCCTCCTATAACATTTTATTTTATACCGCATACGTCTTTTTGTACGAATTTTAGATAAAACTATCTGGTTTGTCAATGGGAATTTATAATTTTTAATGTTTACTTATCGAAAAATAACGCAATTAATATTTTGTTGAATATTATGTCGCATACGATATAATATGTTACTTAATTATGTTAGACGCATTTAAACAGTTTTTAAGCGCAAAAGAGAGGTTACCTGAAAAGAATCTCCATTATTATCTTAAATGGGTTTCTGACTGCTATCATTATTTTAATATTCCTGAAAGCCAGCTTCTATCCAATGATCAGAATTCTAATTTTCTTAATTTCCTGTCCAAAAAACATGAAGACTGGCAGGTTCAACAAGCAGACAGGGCATTAAAACTATACGGCTATTTTCTTTTTTTAAGAAACCGAATACTTATTTAATATTATAGGGATAAGGCATGTAACCGCCAAACGAACACTATCATGGAAGAGTCAAACATACTCCTTGATGATTTTTTGAATTTCTTAACTGTAGAGAAAGGCCTGTCCAAAAATACCATTGAGGCATACAGCAGGGATATTATTAAATACCTTTCTTTTCTTGACGATAAGGGCGTGTCGCCGCTTAACGCCGCATCTTCCCATATAATTTCTTTCCTATCTAAACTCAAAGAAAACAATATCTCCGTGAGGTCTTATACAAGAAATCTGGTTGCCGTCAGGATGTTCTACAGGTTTCTTCTAAAGAACAGTAAAATAGCAATCTTACCAACTGCAAATATTGATATGCCGAAGCTTGCAAAAAGGCTTCCAAGGGTTTTAAGTATCGAAGAAGTGGAAGCTATTTTAAATGCGCCAAAAACAGAAAAATATCTCGGTTTAAGAGACAAGGCAATGCTTGAGACCCTCTATGCAACAGGAATGAGGGTTTCTGAGCTGGTTTCTGTAAAATTGAACGACCTAAATCTCCAGACAGGGTATATTATTGCTTACGGCAAAGGCTCCAAGGAAAGGATAGTGCCTATAGGAGAGGTAGCGATAATATACATTAAAAAATATATTGACTCATCAAGACCCGTATTTCTAAAAAACAGGAAAAGCGAATATCTTTTTATAACAGCAAGGGGCCGGAGGCTTACGAGACAAGGCTTCTGGGCCGTTATAAAAAGGTATAGCCTGACAGCCGGAATTTCAAGAGACAGGGTTAAACCCCATGCCATACGTCATTCCTTTGCAACTCATTTGTTAGAGAGGGGAGCTGATTTAAGGGTTATTCAAACAATGCTCGGCCATGCAGATATATCTACCACACAGATATATACCAGTGTAAAAACAGAACAACTTAAGGCAATACATAAAAAGAGTCATCCGAGAGGGTAGTGGGTTTATATGCTTATCACACCCACCAGTTATAGTTCTCAAAATCCTCTGACGGCGCTGTAACAGCCACATACCCTTTTGACGGCCACCTTTCAAGACCTCTTTCACCGCCGTCTACTGTTATGAAAAATCTCATTTCATCGCCCTTTTGTATGTCAAGTTTTTCGAACTGGATCTCAATCTCTACCACATCCTTTGCCGCAATGGATTCTATCTTTTGTCTTTCTGCAATCGCGCCTGCAGCGCCCTCCTTTTCCAGCATCCATGCGCCGGCCTTTTCACCCTCCACAGATATCTTAATCCGCATTGTCTTTGGAAAAATAAAGTTTATAAGCGCATCCCATTTTTGTTTATATGGGGTAATCTCATGGATGTAGTCAAACCTTAAAAACAGCGATTTTAGATTGAAACCATAAGAAATGCCGCCGACAACGCCGCCCGTTGCCCCTCTGTGCATCGCAACGCCATAGTCTGTTCTTTCAAGCCTGCCTACTGAAAGCCATTCAAAATAATTGGAGACCTCTCCGTCAATAACAGGATTTATAAATGCAGTGGGCTTAACCGCAGGCTCGTAGAGCTTTTCCTCCAGCATTATCGGAACATCCAGATACAAAGGGGGTTCTTTTCCAATAAGGGAATACACCTTTTTTATGTGCCTTCTGAAAAGTTCATCAAATTCTTTATCGCTCATGGATGTATGTTCATCGCCATACCACCAGAACCAGTCGCTCCCTTCCGCCGCATAAACTTCTTCCCATGCCAGCGTTATTTTATCTTTACTGCCCTTAAACTCGCCGGATTGTTTTGCAATGGCGGCGTATTCAACGAGGGCATCTCTGGCGTCTTTTAAATAATCCCATGCGGTATTATCTTCGCTGTGGCCTATCCATATTTTGAAATTGTGATTTATCCATGAGCCTGAATAAAGCATCGGCAGCTCTTCCGTTGGAGGATATTCGTTCAAATGCTCGCTTACAGTAACTAATCTGAGCAATGGGTTCTTTGACAATCTCTCATAAAGGGCGTTTAAAAAATCCCTTCCGTCATTTTTATAATACTCCCATGCATTCTCGCCATCCAGTATTATGCTTACCAAAAAGCCTTCTGGATTTTTTAGCGAGTCGCGTATTTTAACGAGCCTGCCTATAAAATCTTCCGCTGCCTTTTCCGCATCCCATGTCGTATATACAAATCCTATAAGGTCGGAAAGGACATGGTCTCTGAATATAAGGGAAAGCCTCTTCCCATCCGCTGCCGCTAAATATGGTTTGTATAATATTTCCGGGTCAAGGCAGTGCCCTTTGCTGTCCCTTCTTATGACTGTTTTTAAAGAATTTGCCAATATTTCTTCATCAGTAGCAATCCAGTTTATGCCTTCATTCGCTATAATGGGTATAATGGCCTCGCTTACCGACCCCTCAGACGGCCACATCCCCTTCGGTTTTCTGCCAAATGTTTTCTCGTGAAGTTTTATGCCGCTTTTAACCTGCTCTTCAGCATCCTCGGCGCAGATAAATCTTTTTTGAGGCAGCTCTATGCCAGGCATGGCTGCCTTTGCCGAATAGCTGTCGCAAAGCAGAGGGAGTATCGGGTGATAATAAGGCGAGGTGGTTAATTCAATAATCCCCTTTTCCTCCATTTCACGATATTTAGGCAGTATCTGTTTGATTATGTCTTTTTGTTTTGCCGCAAGCCGTACCTTTTCTCCTTCTGTAAAGCCCTTGCCTTTTTCTGCAAGCCCTTTTAAAAATCCGTCATTTTCTCTTATAACAGGATCTATCCATGCAAGATTAAATAACACCTGCAGATCCAGAAAATCCTGAAGAGAAAAATAGCGGAGCGCATTGTCCATCTCCGCCTCGTCATGATAGAACCCTCTCTTTTTAAGGAGATCCCAGTAACCAGGAAGAGGCTTTATCATATGCTCCCAGTTTGCAAGAAAAAAATTTCTGATAATAAATCTCTTATCGTCCCGGGTTAAATCCGCTGTCGGTTTCAATGTCAGGCTTAAAAATCTGTCAGATGCCGCTCCGTCTGCGTAATCATTTATCTGTTCTATTAAAGAAGGCACAATATTAAAGGTCTGATGAAGAGACGGAAATCTCTCAAGTATTGCGACCATGTCATAGTAATCTTTTGTTCCATGAAGCCTTACCCACGGAAGGATATATTCGCCGGTAAAGGGGTCTTTGTATAATGGCTGATGCATGTGCCAGAGGAAGGCTATGTTGAGAGGTTTCATAATCTTTTTCCGCCATTCCCGCAGCGCTTCCTCGCTTAAGACATGCGAGGACAAGTTTGAGCGGGAATTTTGCAAGAGACTCGCCTTATTATATGATTATTGAACTGAGGGGTAAAGGAAATTATTTATTGTAGTTTTCAACCTTGTTTTGTCCGAAAAATGCTTGAAAAAAAGATTGACAAAAGAAACGGGGCGGTATAATTTACAGTAGAAAAAAGAGGTAGATATGTCAGAAGTTCAAACTGCCTTAAATAGTGTTATTTCTCGGGTGCATAAGACTACACAAATTGCCCAGCCTCCAACTCTGAAAACCGGCTTATGCTGCAAAAATCACAGTATAAGACAAATCAGCAAAGTATGATTATTTTAGTATAACCTATTGGAACTTTTAGAATTATTAATTTAACAACATGAAATATACGGATGACAAATACTGCAGAAATTGCAGTATTTGTCAGATTATTTAGGCCGTATAATACATGTTAGCCACTCATACCACTATGGCCGAATCACTGCCCATCAATGCCGAGTTTGTTGGCGCGCTGCTCGCAGAAGACGAGGTGGGCTCAGTCATCCGTTCGCACCTCTACGTCGAGGCTCAACTCACCGCGTTCTTGGAGCTGACGGTCGTCGAACCCAAGTTCCTTGCTGACCTTGATCTCAGCTATGCGAAGAAGGTCGAGCTTGCTTGCTGCCTCGGGTTTGACCCAAAGTTCCGAGGAGCCCTGAAGCGCATTGGGAAGCTGCGTAACGTCTTTGCTCACGATCTCTCATCATCGCTCTCACAGCAAGTCGTCTCGGACCTCTACAACGCCTTGCCGGAGTTTGGCCAAAAGGCCGTCCATGTTTCCGCAGGCTTGCTGCACCAAATGTGCAAGGTCGTACCGCAGCCGTCGAAGTACGAGCAGCTCTCCCCAAAGATGCAGTTTGTACTCGTCGCGCTCAATCTCGAGCGCATCTGCTTCGCCGCGTGCGAGCTCGTGCGCGGGGCCGGGGGCAACCGTGGCTAACCCTTTGTTGCTGCGGACGGGCAGCCGCCAGCGCCGTGCCAGTTCAGGAGTCGTAGTGGCCCGCCACAGAACAACACGTTACACATAATTACATTATAGAAAAAGGTATAATTTATGTAGATTGCCAAAAAGCACACAATGTGTTAACTTGTAATAAATGAAATATATAAACTGGAGCACAGAAAAAAGTCTAACACTTAAAAAATCAAGAGGAATTTGTTTTGAGGATGTTATTTTCTATATTGAAAATGGTGATATATTGCATGACTATGAACATCCAAATCAGAAAAAATATTCCGGACAACGGATAATGGTAATCGGCATAAATAATTATGCATACCTTGTTCCTTATATTGAAAATAAAGAAGAAATATTTCTGAAAACAATTATACCGAGCAGAAAAGCAACAGAAATCTATTTTGGAGAAAAAACATGAAAAAAATATTAACCAATAAAGAGAAAGAAATATTGGATAGTTTTGAAAAAGGAGAATGGGCTCCTATTAAGAACTGGGCAAAGAGGAAAGAAGAACTAATAAAATATGCAAGAAATACTTTAAAAAAAGACAAAAGATTAAATATAAGAATTTCCAAAAGAGATCTAACTGAACTGCAAAGAAAGGCTGTTATTGAAGGATTGCCATATCAAACATTTGTTTCAAGCATAATTCACAAATTTATTAATGGGAAATTAATAGAGGCAAACAATTAATCAACTAACAACCAATATGTAATGTTTGATTAGATTAGGGAGGCCCCGAAAAGTCCAGGAATTCAAAATACTAAAACCACTTTGCCGCTCTTGTGCAAAAACAGAAATGGAAAAAGGGGATGGTCTGTGGTCTTGAGTCCTCAGTCCGGAATTTGACTTTTGTAAATACGGAGATACCCTTTGTCAGTCACCAGAAAAAGATGGTTGTATGCAGCGGCCATGGAAGCAGAAACGGTTGAATCTATATTTTCGTTCCATACCTTTTTCCCCTTATCCATATCAAATATGTCCACATAACTGCCTGTAGCGCTGGAGAAAAGGGTTTCAGTTTTATAGTTTGATGAGGTTATAATATAATTGTCTGCGGCAATCATAGAAACCGGAATACCCTGACTGACTTTTTTCCTCCAAACAATCCTTCCGCTTTTGTTCATCGCAATGATGCTGCCGTCATATCCGGCAGCAAACATATAACCTTTGCTTAATGTAAAGTCAGAGATTTTTATTATATCAAACCTCCATCTCTCTTCGCCGTTTTCCGCATCAAGGGCAATAAGAAACCCATCGCCGCTTATAAGATAGACCAGACCATCTTCTATTGTTGGGGTGAATCTTGCAGCGTCTGCATGGTCTTCTCCAAGAACCCTCTTCTGCCAGACTTCACGGCCTGAAGACTTTTCAACAGCAGCAATATAGCCATCGGTAAAATTGCAGTAAATCTTATCGCCATGTACAGCAGGCGAGGCAAACATCCGCTTATTAATTATCTTTTTTACATATCTCCTGCTGTAATGCCACAGCTTTTCACCGGTTTCAGCCTTCAATGCATAGAGTTTATCATCTGCGGAATTAAAATAAACCGCGTCTCCCTCAACTACCGGAGAAGATATAATCTCTGTTCCGGCCTGAAACCGCCATATCTCACGGCCGTCTTTACTGTCTAAACAATACAATATGCCGTCGCCTGTTCCAAAATATACCCTGCCGTTGTGAACTGTTGGAGAGGATTCTACCGCGCCTGAAGTTGAAAATTCCCATATTACCCTCCCCTTTTTGAGGTCAATGGCATAAAAATATTTATCTGAAGCGCCGACATATACTATCTTGTCAACTATTGCCGGAGATGAATACTCTGCAGGGACATAGGGAAGGAAAAACTTAAATATTGCTGCGCCGGCAATTCTGAAATCAGCGGAAGAACTGGGCAATTTCATTGTATCTTCAGTTTTACCCTCTCTTTGACTGTTAAACAGATAAGTCTTCCACGGAAGGCTTTTAATCTCACCACTAACTATCTTGTCTCCGGCGCAGCCTGTAAAGACAGTAAGAAGTAAGCAGGTAGCCACAACCTTTAGGTTGCGTTGTAATCGCAGGCTAAAGCCTGCGGCTACCTTCTGCCTATCGCCTGTTGCCTGTTGCCTTCTATAAGACCCTCTGCAATATCTCTTCAGCATTTTTACTTATTCTCCTGAAATCTTCTTCTGTAAGACCTGCCCCGATAACTATTTTCATTGCCATTTCGTCGCTTATAAGGTCAGACGGAGAATGGGTATCTGTATTTAAGACCATTTTTACGCCAAATTTTTTAGAAAGTTTGGCCACATGGCCGTTTGAAAGACTATGTCCTTTTCTTGCCGAGAGTTCCAGATATACTGACCTTTCTGCTGCAAGCCTTGCATCCTCCTCGCTGATAAGCCCCGGATGCACTAATATATCAGCGCCTGCATCTATAGCCGCCCTGTTCGTCCCGGGGGCAACAGGCTCTGTAATTGTCTCGCCGTGAACCAGAATAAGCCTTGCGCCAAATGCCCTGGCCTTTTTCACCATCTGCTCAATCTGCCGGGGAGGTATATGTGTCAGCTCCACACCAGGTATAACAGGTATCCCGCTCCCCTTGAGTTCATTGCATACATTAACCACCCTCTCTATGACAAAATCAAGATTAGAGGCATCGCTGTGGTCAGTAACTGCAATCGCCTTATATCCTGCTGCCTCTGCCCTTCTCACTAATTCCGATGGTAGTAATTCGCCGTCGCTTAATAAGGAATGTGTATGAAGGTCTATCATGCCGATATATACTCATCCTTTAGAAGATAGCCAAAAAATGCATTAAAGATATGAAAAACCTTTTCTCTGTTTGCAGGCTCAAATATAAACATCTGTTCGTCCCTCCTCATCCCCATTATCTTTCTAAACTCTTCCTCCTGCCTTTTATCAATATCATGGTCAGCGGCAAAGATATGCAGAATAGGGAGCCGTCTTACAGACAGGATTGAGTTTTTAATATAGGCAAGTTGTCTTGCCTCTTTCATGCCTTCATTATCACACAACAGCATCATGCCTATCATGTTCTTAGAAAATGCCTTCCACATAGGCCTCATCTTCTCATTCAGAGGAACGGCAAAAAGAACCACATCCATCCCTCCATACAGCTTTAGAGTCGCTATGTCTCCAAAAGGGTTTTCCCTATGTATTGGAGATGTAATAAACTGCCTGTTTACCGAGAAACCGGGTATATCCTTGCATGAATCCACAAGGCTCACAATAAGATTATCATTGGTGGATACTATGAATATCTTTCCAAAACTTGCAACCTCCATATCTTTCCATTTGGCGGCCACCTTTTCCCTTATCTTTAATGCCTGAGCGGATGTGAGTATTTCCCGCTGAGACCCGGCTCGCTTATCCCCAATTCCCTTATCTTTAACCTCTTCCAGAACCCCTTTGCGCATTAAGCCGGCCAAGGTCTGGTAAACTTCATAATCAGGAAATGTGCAGTGATCTACCAGATCTCCGATAACAGGATAATAATCCACCAGAAAAAGAACCTCGTATATGATGGGTTTCAATCCCTTTGGCAAACTGGAAATATCAACCTTCAGCTTTATCTGCGAATCAGGCCTTGGCAACTGCCCCTTTGCCTTATTCCACTCATCGTACTGGCGCATCCCCTCCATAAGGAGATTCCCTGCTGAACGATGGATCTTTTGAGGCGCATCAACAGGCTTTGGCGAAAACTCAAACTTCCCGTCATGCCATGACAGGAGCCTGAAGAGCGCTTTTTCCTTCTCCATATTCCCTATAACTGCATTGTATATAGCCCCTTCCTTTATATAAATGAGGCCTTCTCTATTCTCATAGGAAACCTTTAAAACGCCCTCTTTCCTGTTCAGATGGAGTATCTGCAGCAGGTCTCCAAGCGAGATATGGGACAGCCTTCCTTCAATCTCCTTATCCCCGATAGCGCCCTTAACCTCTCCTTTTTGATCAGCAAATGCCCTGTTTACTCTTCTAAATATTTCTTCATCTTTTATTGGTTGCAGCAGAAGAGAATCAATATCCCTGCGGAAACCTTTTATCTCAACAGCCTCTGCCCCCATAAAAATAAAAGGTATCTCTGCTGTATGGGGATTGTTCCTGAGTATTTGAAAGACCCTCTCTCCATCTATAACAGGAAGATCGGTCTCTATTATTATTATTGAAGGTCTCTCATTCAGGGCAATCTCCAGAACAGACGCCCCATCCATTGCGGTAAGTATATTAAAGCCCTTATCCTTCACATACTCGCTTAAGGATGTCAGGCTCCCACTGTCGCCGGATGCTATGAGAATTTTCATATTATCCATCTGCGCTTACAACTGCTCCTGAAGAGAATACTCCCTTTGAAATTTGTTTATCAACCCCTCTACAAGATACGGGCTAGCGGTATGAAAACATGAATATTGTTCTCCCCATCTTTCCTTGCATACAACTGCATAGGAAAAATCTTCTCCCAAAAAGAATATAAAGAAGGTCTCTAACAGACGGGAATCAGACAGATATACCGGAGTTGCGTTGGAGAGATTCCATTTTTTCTCTTCCCCTTCTCCCACTATAAAAATCTTTGTGCCGGTAGCGCCTAAGGTGTCTACTGCCTTTAAAACAGGAAGGGTTGGCGATATCTTTCTCGCCCCAAGGTATAGAATGCCCTTTTTCTTCGGATCCCGCAATATCTCCTGAAGTATCATCTCCTGAAGCCTGTCAAGAAAGAAGACCGGAAGGTCAAATCCTTTGCCGATATCAAAAGGCTCCGCATCTTTTTCTTCATAGGCCTTTCCGGCAAGGAGTATGGAAATAATCTCCCAGAATGGCTTATTCTCAAATCCTGATTTCAGCCACAGCCCGTCTTTCTGCTCCTCTACTCTTTTATCAGCGGCAGCCAGCAGTTCGCCGTATCCTTTGCCGTCTCTTGGGTATGAAACATTGGAAAATATAATAGAGGCGTACGGTTCGCCTTTTGTTGTAAGATTCTCAATGTCCTTTTTAATCTTTCTTATAGCTATGCACGAACCAAAATAGTCGGTCTCCGGAAGTATTGCAACAATCTTCTTGTCTTCCACCATCCCGATAACATCGCAATTTCTTAAGGTATCCATCATAGCCTTTATAAGCCCTTTAAGGAAGTCCAGAAGTTCTTTTTTTTCCAGTTTTTTACTGAGGGTATGGAATCCTTCTATGTGCGTGAGAATAACAGAAAAGTTTTTATTATACCTCTCTGCCCTTAATGTCTCTAATTTGCCGTATTCTGTCACAAAGAAGGCATTATAAAACCGGCTTGGAAATACTTTTTTAGATTCATCAAGTGTAACTGAGTCTATAGACTTTTTAGCTCCTGAGACAGGCGCAGCCGGCTTTGGGGACTGAATTTCTGAAACAGGGCGCTCTTCCTCACCAATAGATAGGTTCTTCTCATCAACCGGCTTTTTAACATAACTGCTTGCGCCGGACTTTAATGCGAGAGAACGCTCTTTGTCATCATTATTGTTGCCGGAGATAGCTGTTATCCAGAGTCCGGGATAAAGATGTCTGATGCCGCTTATAACTACATTGAACCTGACAGTGTCGTCAATATCAACAATAACCGCCTCTATCCCTTCTTTCTTCAAAACATCTAAAACACCCTTTTGTTCTGCATGCTCTATAACATATCCCTTGGGGAAGAGGATTTCCTCCACCCCCAAACAAGAACCAATTGCTACCACCTTTTTAATCATTACAACAACCTCTTGAAAGTAGAAACAGGGCTTTAGCCCTGTTAGAACAGACCTGAAGGTCTGTTTCTACAACTCCTTAACTTTCGCAGTTTTTACATCTTGTATTTCCCAAAATTCTCAGGGGAAAGCCTTTCCAGCATATTCAGCCATTCATCCTGCCTGTCCCCTTCCTTATCCAGTCCATTCTTCTGACGCCCTTTGGATGAAACAACCTTCTTTCCAATATCAAGATTTTTTGATTTTTCCAAAACCTTATTTTCAACAAATATTGGAGAGTTCGCTCTTAGGGCAACAGCGATCGCATCGCTTGGCCTTGCATCTACAGTATAGCTATTTTCCCCATGCATCAAATGGATGCTGGCATAATAAACATTATCTTCGAGGTCTGTTATAGCAACTTTAGAAACAGTTATACCAAGGTTTTTAAATATATCTTTTAAAAGATCATGAGTCATGGGTCTGGCCAACTGTATCTTTTCCAGTTCTGTTGCAATAGCGCTTGCCTCTAACGGCCCTATCCATATAGGAAGGGCATTTTTGCCTTCCGTATCTTTTAAAATGAGTATAGGCGCATTGGTAACCGGATCTATGGCAAGACCAAAAACCCTCATCTCTAACAGCATATATTTGGTTTTTCCTCCTTATCTTCTGAGTAAAGCCCAAGCATGGAATTCGGAGCAGCGCTTATTATTCTTACCGGCACAATCTTTCCAACGAGTCTTTCGTATGCGGAAAAATTGACCACCTTATTACATGATGTCCTGCCTGTAAGCTGAGCGGCGTCATTATTTAATCTAACATCGTGACCCGCCTCAGGCGGGCGAACCGACGATGTTTTTCTTTTCCCCTCTGTCAAAACATCCAAAATCCTTCCTATCATTTCCTGATTCTTGCGCAGGGCTATATCCCTCTGCACTCCATGGAGTATCGCAAGCCTCTCCTCCTTTTCCGGCTCAGGAATGTGATTATCAAAGGATGCAGCCGTTGTCTCCTGTCTTGGAGAATACTTAAATGAAAATATGTTGTCAAATTCTATTTCTTTTATTAAACTCATAGTATCTGAAAAATCGGCTTTAGTCTCCCCTGGAAAACCAAGGATAATATCAGTTGTAATACCCATATCAGGATAAAGCCTCTTGAGTTTGTATGCCTTATCCAGGTATTCCTCTCTGGTATATCCCCTGTTCATCTTTTTTAATATTATATCAGAACCGGACTGAACAGGGAGATGAATATGACGGCAAAGCCTTTCTTCTTCTCCAAAGAGTTTTATAAGCCCTTCTGACATATCTTTGGGGTGCGAGGTTATAAACCTGACCCTTTTTATACCGTCTATTCTGCAAACTAATCTTAAAAGTTCCGGAAAGGAAATGCCTTCGCCTTTATTCCCGTATGAGTTGACATTCTGACCCAAAAGGGTTGTCTCTTTTATCCCTGCCTCTGCCAGCCTCTTTATCTCCTGCAGTATATCGCTGCTTTTTCTGCTCGATTCCCTCCCCCTCACATACGGGACTACGCAATAAGCGCAGAAATTATCGCACCCCCTTATTACAGTAACCGATGCCTTAACCCTGGCAGCGGAATCTTCTGACCGATTTTCAAAATATGCATGGTCAAATAATTCTTCTTCAATGGAATCATAAAATCCTGTAGCAACAGCCTTGTTTTTTGCAGTCTCAACCTCTCTGACCAAATCCGGCAGGCGATGGATATTGTGCGTGCCAAATATAACATCAAGATGCGGCGCCCTCTTTAATAATCTTTTTCCCTCTTGCTGAGCCACGCAGCCGCCCACACCAATAATCAAATTTGGTTTACCGGCCTTAAGTTTCTTAAGCCTGCCTAATGCGCTGTAAACCTTATGCTGCGCCTTATCCCTGATACTGCATGTATTGAGTATAACCATATCCGCGTTATCGAGGTTATCAGTAGTCTTGAAATTACTATGTCTCATGAGACCAATTATCCGCTCTGAGTCATTTTCATTCATCTGGCATCCAAATGTCTCAATAAAAAGGTATTTTTCTTTTTTATCTAATTGAGGTTCCATTGTTAAAATAAGCCGATTAGCTGTTAGTACAAACAGATATTAAGACCTGTTGCTATTATTCAATCGCAGCCCCTGACAGAATAGATCAGGGGTTGCGGCTGCCTTGCGGACTGGGGTTTAATTAAGATGGTTCATTATCTCTTTCTTGTTCGGTTTGACTGTCCATATACCGCTTATGCTGTAGCTGCCTGATATTTTCTGCCCTATAGCCTTTGCTTCCCGGTCTGACGCATAAAACCCTATCCTGACCCTATACCAATGTTTCCCCTTCAGATCAAACTCTGTCATATAGGCATTATAGTTATCCTGTTTCAGTCTTTTTAGCATGGATAAGGCCTCTTCTTTTGACACATAAGATGCAACATGCATAGCCCATAGCTTATAAGCCATTTTCTTATCTGCAGCAGGCCTTTGTTTCTCTTTTTTAATCTCTTCCTTTTTTTCAGGAACAACCTCTTTAACAGCAGTCTTTATTTTCTCTTTTTTCTTAATCTCCGGCTTCACTTCAACAGGCTCCGGCGCCTGTGCCGGTGTTTGCACGCCAGCCAGTGGCGCCGCCTCTTTCTTTGCCTCAGGGGCAGGAGGAGGCGCCTCTATCTTTATCCTCTTCGCAATCTTTTCAGGTTCAGAGGAAGGGGCCATGCCCACATCTCCAAAAAATAAGAAATATGCAGCAGCCGCCCCGCCTATTACTACAAGCGCTGCCAGTAATATAATCGTCTTTTTGCTAAAAATATTCACGCTTCACCTCCCTAATGGTTATTTCTATCTTTATCTATCTGACTATCATATTTGACTATCCGGGGGGTTATAAACACCAGCAGCTCTTCATTATCCGCAACCTTGCTGTTTGACTTAAAAAGCCAGCCCAATATCGGTATCTTTGAAAGATACGGAATGGAATTATCAGCGTCAGACGCTGTGCTTTTATATAGCCCGCCGATTACAGTAGTTTCTCCATCCTTAACAAGAACAGATGTGCTTGCCCTTTTTTCACTAACACCAGGTATCCCGTCCACGCTGCGCGCAAAATCAGGGTCGCTCTTGCTTGCAATGATGTTCAGATAAATAAAATCATCGGATGATATTTGAGGGGTAACTGTCAGATCTATGCCGGTTTTTACATCCTCAAGGCCTGCGCTTATTGTGCCAGTTGCAGTTGCGGCGCCTGTGGTTGTGGTGGTCGTTGATGTCCTTACCTTAAAGTTAAGCCCGCTGTGTATAGTAGCCGCAGTGTTGTTCAATGTGGTCACCTTTGGCTGAGAGACTATCTTTAACTGGCCGCTCCTCTCGCCGGCAGATATGCGGAGATCCAAAAGAAGGGGGTCGCCTGTCAGTTTGCCGAATGCAAGACCCAATGCCCCTGCTGCACCGACAGTGCCTGATGCAGGAAGGTTTACGGCAAAATTTGGCTGTGAAGCAAGCAGTCCGCCAGACCCTATAAAACCGGCAGGGGTTAATGTCCTTGGAGGAGCGGTTGCCGTGCTGCCAAAACCTGTAGTAAATGCATCCTTGCCTGTTGTGCCGCCGGCCGCGCCCCACTGTACGCCAAGGTCTCTTGCAAAGCTGTTCTGAACCTCTATGATCCTTGCCTCTATAACAACCTGCATAGTCCTCGTATCCAGGGATTTGATAAGAAGTTTTGCGTCCTCTATATTCTTTTTCACATCCCTTAATACAAGGGCATTCGTCCTGGCAACAGGCACAGCGCTTCCTCTTTCACTTAAAACACCCTTAAGCTGCGAAACGATATCTGCTGCCTTTGAGTAATTAAGCTGGATTATCTCCATCGCAATATCCTCTCCTGCCTTTGCAACATCCTCTCTTTTGCCAATCCAAAGGACATTATTCTGGATAACATAACTAAGCCCATTGGCCTTGGTTATAATCTCAAGCGCATCCTTGAATGTAATCTTATCCAAACTAAATGTTGCCTTAGCCGCTATATCCTCCCCCACAATAATATTAAGGTTATTCTGTTTGGCAAGGGCCCTGAGAACATCTTTAAGCTCCGCATCTTTGACCTCTATGGTAAAGACAGTTGTATCCCCTTCAATCCTTGCCTTTATGTTGTTATATATCTCGGCCTCTGCAACAGAACAGGCAATAGACAATAGGCAATAGGTAAAACCCATAGCCAATAGCCTATAGCCCCTGACCCCTGCCTTCTTATTGTTGTGTTTTTTTAATATCATATGACTGCCACTCTGCGCTGCCTATCTCCAGTTTGTAAGCGCCGCTGATACCACGGAGTATAACATACTGTTTTGTTATATCAATAACTTTTTGCCCATCCACACTATCACCTATATATATTATCTTATTATTTACAATAGCAGACGGTTTTTTATTATTGTAGATGATGGCTGTAAGCTTGAGATTAGCTGGCCTCCCAAACCCCTCTCCTGTTAAAGCCACAAAAGGATCTCTCCCCCATGACACAGCAGCCGCTTTTTTGGACGGAAGTATACGATTAAGTTCTGACAGCGACTCCTTAACATTGTCCTGTGCAAAAATAGAAGAAGACAGCAAACAGTAAACAGTAAACAGTAGACAGTAAACCCCTGCTTTCTTCATCATTGCCCTCCAAGGACATATGTATTCATAAATAGTTGAATGGAAAGATGGGGCTGTTCCCCGATAGATACATTCGGGGGCTGGCTTTCCTCTTTCGCCTCTATTCTGAAATTTTCCACAGTAACTATCCTCGGCATCCCTTCTATCCTCTCTAAATATTCACCAAATGACTGAAATCCCGCCTGCATGGTTATCTGAAACGGCAGTTTAAAATATTCGCCTTTGGGTTCCAGGGGCAAAGGCCTGAGTGATGTAAATTTTATGCCCCTCTTCCTATCGTCGCCAATAAGACCTTTTAATATGGACGATAACTGTTTGTCAGAGGGAAGTTTACTCTGTGTTACTGTAAACCTTTCTTCCATATCCTTAAGCCTTTCCATTGCGTCTTTGAGCCTCTCTGCAATCTTCTGCGTCTCTTTTATCTCCGTTGAAACCCTGTTAACATCTGCCACTACCTCCTGAATCTGAGAGTCTATTCTTTTAAGCTCTACAACATTTTTTAAATAAATATACTGGTAAAAGAAAAAAGTTGCAGCCGCAATAAGCAAGAGCCCGATTACTGCTTCCCTGTATTCTCTGACTGCTGGTATTTCAAGCCTTGATATTATATCTTTAATATCCGCCATATCTATCTCTTTACACCCGATTGATTCTGTCGGGGGTTTACCCCTCTTAAATCTGCTGAAATCTCAAAATCATAGAGATCCCTGCCCTGAAATTCATTTTTCTGGGAATAGGCCAAAACCACATTCCCAAAATCGCTGGAATTCTCCAAGGCAAAGACAAACGTTGCAATAGCGGAATTTGAAAGAGCGGTTCCATTGAATTTAACACCCTTGCCCCCGATTGAATCTGTCGGGGGCTTGCCGGACCCTTTGGCCAAATCATTAGTAGACAGACTGGTAAGCCAGATTCCATCTGGTATAAGATGAGTTGTGTTCCGCAGTATCTCTGACCAGTATACCCTGTCTTTTAGAAGAGAATCTATCACCTCAAGCCTTTTTTTTATATCTTCTTCCCTTTTCTGCACAAGGTTAATTCTTTCTATGACCTCTCTATATCTTGCATTCTGCGCTATAAGTTCATCCCTTTGCCTTCTTGTCTGCTCCACATTATTCAATCTTTCTTTAACTTTAGCCTTTTGATAAATATAAACCGCGCCCAAACATAGAACATAAAGAACCAAAATACCGATAATAAAAGGCCTTTTTTGCCCGGCCTTCTTACCTATAAGCATCTCATCAGGAATAAGGTTTATCCGTTTTATCATAGGGCCAAACCCACTGTAATGGCAAGGGCAGGGGCAAACTCTCTCACCCTTGCCGCTTCAAATCTTTTAGGCTCCACCTTTATATTGCGCAGCGGATCATCTATAAAACAAGGGACTCCAAGGATGTTTGCAAAAAAATCATCCAGGCCTTTAAGCCTTGCTGTCCCGCCGCACAAAAAAATCTTGCTTACACTACCTTCCCTGAACTGCGCCTGGTAATACTCAAAAGACCTGTGAACCTCGGCAGCCAGCCGTTCTAAAACACCTGATACTGCGTCTGCAACCCCTTGCCCTCCTTCACCTGACCGCAATACCCCGCATCTTATTTTCTCCTTTTCCGCCACATCGGATCCGCATGCCAGTTTATTCATAACAGCCGTTGTCATTTCCCTGCCGGCTGCTGGTATCTCTCTGGCAAACATAAGCTTCCTATCCTTAAATATGGCAAGCATTGATTTTGAATCACCAATGTCTATCATTGAATAATTTATGCCATTCTCCCATACATTGTTATAATCAAAACATGCAAGCATGGCCATTGGGGCCACATCAATTCTAACAGGCTCAAGAGAGGCATCCTCAAGGGCTTTTATCAACTGCTCCACATCCTTTTTCCTGGCGCCGAATGCTATAAGGGAAATGACAGATTCCTCTCCCTTTTTTACCTCGCCGATAGTAGTAAAATCACAAACTAATTCCTCAGGAGAAAAAGTAACCTGCTTCCGCATTTCCCATCGCACAGCCTCCTTCATATCCTTTTTTGGCATATTGGGCAGGTATAGATGCGCCAGAGCCAAAGAACCGCCGGAAAGAACGGCCGCAACCTTTTTTGTCTTTATTCTATGGGCATTAAAAAGATTTCGAAATGTTTCACTTAATTTTGAACTGTCCTCAGGAAATTGCGCGCTGTCCAGCCTTGAATACCCGAGAGCCTCAAGGGAGCGGCTGCTCCCTTTTCCTTTTATCTTTACAATCTTTACAGCATACGAACCTATATCAATGCCTGTAAGGTTAGCGCGGTCAAAAATAAACATAAAATCTCCTTATAGCCTCCTACCCCCGATTGAATCTGTCGTGGGGCTTACCTGTTTTTTCCTACAGCAAAGCTGTTAGCTTTAAGATAAAGAACCCTCTCTCTTACATCTCTTAAGAAAATCTCGTCCTGAGTTTGCCGAAGGGCTTGTTCTGCATAGGACAAAAACCCTTCGTAATAGATTATTGCATCCTCAATCCTTTTGCTATTCTCAAGAGAAACAGCCATATTGAGGTAAGGGTCGGGATAATCAGGCGCAATCAAAACAGCCTTTTTAAAATATTCTCTTGCCGCATTTGAATTTCCCTTCGTTTCCAAAAGAATGCCGTAGTTATTCATGGCCTCAGGATAGCCGGGTTTATATTGAAGGGCATTTTTATAGCTGCCCTCTGCGCCTTTCATATCTCCCAATTGTTTATATGTTAAACCAAGATTGTTATATGCCTCGGCATATTCCGGAAATATTTCAATAGAAGATAAAAACTCATTTTTTGCAAGAAAGAATCTACCCTGTTTGTAAAGCTCCACTCCGTTAATATTTCTAATTTTTGCCGCTTTTAGCGCAGTCTGAAAACCATCCTCACGACCCACTGATACCGCAGGCTCCGCCGCGGCAATCACACCGCTGCCTTTTGCGCCTTTTACATCGGGGGAGTTAGCCCGCTCCATGGATTCTAAATCAGGCTGTGGTTTCTTAAAAACCATCTGATGTTGAGTTGAGAAACCAATCCTGCCAATAGCCCACCACACTGCAAAAACAAGGATTAGCAAAGAAAGGGCTAATAAAATAGTTCTTACCCTTGCCGCAGGAAGATTAAAATATATATGCCCTTTCATCCCCTCGCTATATACAGGCAGAGCTTCGGTCTTTTCTGTTGTTTGAATCTTCTTGAGCGCCTGGTGTATTAAACTCATAAAGTTAGCCTTTATTGTTGTCCGGCATAATGATTTTTATAAAAATCCCGCCTATCTTTTTGTCTCCGTGTTTTACAACTACCGGATATTCTGCGCCCCGCCTTTTTATAGAATATTTAACCCATAGGTCCTTTGCCGTATCAACCAAATAACCTCTGTCTTCTCCTTTATTAACAGATTTATTTGGAACAAAACCGAGAAGGTTTACCGATACCTCTCTACTATCAGCGCCTTCCACAATGGCATCAATTATCTTAAGCTTATCCCCTTTTGCAATCTCCAAAGTCTCACCGTTGGAAATAGTATGCTCAACTGCGTTTACAAGAATTACCATCTCTTTGAGTATCGCTGTCCCCTCAGAAATAACCGTTTCAGATGGGTTTTCTGTGCCAGTTTGCGCGGTCGACGCCTTATTGCCCTCTACCTCACCAAAATCTTTGGCTTGGGGAGGAGTTGAAGGACTTACAGGTTCTTCCGGAAGAGATTTTATAACAGGTGTGCCTGCAAATGAAGGAGCCGCAACTATTTTC
>ORMF011200251.1_pt1 | contig 33235 bp, 34 predicted proteins | sample 1779871 | NCBI WGS metagenome assembly ORMF01 (sample SAMEA104232316, study PRJEB22302) | groundwater metagenome | biome: forest; feature: aquifer; material: groundwater | place: USA | collected 2011-08-07 | depth 5.4 m | reverse complement strand
GGCTTGCCGCGTCTCCCTTGCCGGGCCTCAGACGCGGCAAGCCGCGTCTCTACGAATCGATCAACAAATGCCCACTAGTCTTCAGTCTAAATGCCCCAAAATAATTCTTTCGGTGCACTCCCCACTAACTTCCTACCTTTTGCTGTAAATTATGTAATCTCAGCGCTAAGGCAAACACCGGCATGGGATTTCTGAGCAATCTCTTCTACCCGTGGGGCTTCTTGCTCCAAGGGCTGGCGATTGTGCACTTCATTCGCCGGCGGCCAGATACGTACTGGCTCTACATCATTCTGTTCCTCGGGCCGGTCGGAGCAATCGTGTATCTGGCCGTCGAGGCGCTTCCCGACATCGGGTTGGTCGGACAATCCTTCAAAGTCTTCCCGCGCCGCAAGCGGATCGGCCAGCTCGAAGCCATCATTCGCGACAATCCTTCGCCCGGAAACTACGAAGAGCTGGGCGATCTCTACATGGACGACGGCAAGATTCCGCAGGCGCGCGAGGCATTCAATAGGGCCATCGCAGCGCGCGCGGACACGCCCGACCCGTTTTACCGGCGTGGCGTCTGCGCCATCCAGTTGGGCGACTTCGCGGCGGCGGTGCCCGACCTGGAGAAGGTGGTCAAGAAGCAGGCGGACTATGATTTTCAGCGTGCAGCCGGTTTACTGGCCCATGCCTATGCGCGGACCGGACAGGAAGAAAAAGCCGAGTCGCTCTTTCGCCACGTGACCACGACTTCGACGCTCTCGGAAACCTACCTCAATTTCGCCGATCTGCTGGCCTCAGACCAGCACCCTGACGAAGCCCGCGAGTGGGCCCAGAAAGTTCTGGACAAGAAACCGACCATGCCAAGCTATCTGCGCCGCCGCGAACGTCCATGGTTCCGTCGAGCCAACGAAATGCTGAAAAGGCTGCGAAAACCGGCAGTTAGCACTTAGCATTTGGCACTTGGCTTTCAGGGTATCCAGCCAGCAGTGTCCAGTCCTCAGCATGGAAAGATTTGGCTAAGTGCCAACTGCCAAGTGCCAAGCGCCGAAATGCTATCCTTCCCGCCATGCGAATTGCTTACCTCGAGTGCACCCGCTGTGGCGAACATCTCTCCGCTGATGAGCCACAGAATGTCTGTCCGAAAGATGGCGGTGTGCTGTATGTCCGCTACGATCTCGCCAGTCTGCGCGGCAAGCTACGGCGCGAAGACCTTGCCGGCCGCGTGGCCAGCATGTGGCGCTACGCCGAAGTGCTGCCCGACGCAAAGCCGGTAACGCTGGGCGAGGGATTCACTCCGATGCTTCCCAGCCGCGAGTATCCGGGCGTCTACATCAAAGACGAAGGGTTGAATCCGACGGGATCGTTCAAAGCGCGAGGACTCTCCGCAGCGGTCACCATGGCGCGGCATTACGGACTGAAGAAGCTGGCCATCCCTTCGGCGGGGAACGCCGGCGGAGCGTTGGCGGCGTACGCGGCTGCGGCGGGCATTGAAGCTCACATCTTCATGCCGAAAGATGTGCCGCTAGCGAACCGCATGGAAGCCGACTACTACGGCGCGCACGTGACGCTGGTGGGCGGTTTGATCAGCGATTGTGCGCGCATCGTCGCCGAGCGCAAAGAGAAAGAAGGCTGGTTCGATGTCTCCACGCTGAAGGAGCCATTTCGCGTCGAGGGCAAGAAGACCATGGGCTATGAAGTCGCCGAGCAACTGGGATGGAAGATGCCGCAGGGCATTATCTATCCCACCGGCGGCGGCGTGGGCATGATCGGCATGTGGAAAGCGTTCGACGAAATGGAGCAACTGGGCTGGATCGGTCCGGAGCGTCCGAAGATGGTGAGTGTCCAGGCAGCGGGATGCGCGCCCATCGTGAAAGCCTGGGAAGCAGGGAAGAGCACCTCCGAAATGTGGACAGCCGCTGCGACGTTCGCTTCCGGCTTGCGCGTGCCCAAGGCTTATGGCGATTACCTCATCCTCGACATCATCAAGAAAAGCAAGGGAACGGCGGTTGCCGCGACGGACGACGAAATCCTCGGCGCCGTCCGGCATTGGGCGAGCGTCGAAGGCGTGTTCGCCGCCCCGGAAGGAGCGGCGTCGCTGGTGGCGTATCAGAAGCTGCGGGCGAGCGGTTTCTTTCGCGCGCAGGACACCGTTGTGCTGTTCAACACCGGGACGGCCTACAAGTATCTCGACATGATGGAGGCGAAGAAAAGAATGGTTCGTCCCGAACCACCCGCCTCGCGCAACATCGGGGGAATTATCGGGCCGTATTGAATCACGTAGGGACAGCCGCCCTCGGCTGTCCGGTCGGCCGAAGCCCGGCGGCGCCACCAATGCGACTTCCATTTCAACGCGACTCTTTCGACGCCCAGCGCGAGAAGATGGTGCGCACGCAGATCGAGGATCGGGGTGTGCACGACCTGGCCGTCCTGGAAGCCATGAGTGCAGTGCCTCGACACGAGTTCGTAACCGCGTCGCTTAAAGACGCTGCCTACGAAGACCATCCGCTGCCGATTGGGGCGGGGCAGACCATCTCCCAGCCGTACATTGTGGCGGTGATGCTAGAGCACTTGGCCCTTGAGCCGGCCGACCGCGTCCTTGAGGTGGGCACGGGCTCCGGATATGTGACTGCTCTGCTGGCGCGGATGTGCGCCGAGGTGTACTCGGTCGAACGGCACGCCGAACTGGCGGCGGCCGCAGAAGCGGCGCTCGCACGGCTGGGGTATGCCAACGTGAAGATCCGGGTCGGCGACGGCAGTCTGGGTTGGCCGGGATACGCTCCCTTCGATGCGATTCTCGTTTCGGCCGCAGCGTCCGAGGTGCCGCCAATGCTGTTCGCGCAGTTGTGCGAAGGCGGACGCATGGTAGTGCCCGTGGGCCTGCCCGCCAGCCAGGAATTGCAGTTGATCCGAAACGTGAACGGACAGCCAGAAGTGCAGGTTCTGGAAGGCTGCCGGTTTGTACCGCTGGTGGAGGGAACAGGGGATAGTGGTTAGTAAACCCTCACCAGTCCACGAATCTCGTCGTGCTAACCACTAACCACCAATCACCAACCACTGCTTTACAATGTCCTGTGGGTTTTCTCCAAAATCTGAAGATCACGCTGGAGATGATCAAGTGGGAGCACTCCATCTTTGCGCTCCCGTTTGCGCTCTGCGGCGCGATGCTGGCCGCAGGCGGACTTCCTGCTTGGCGCCAACTGGCTTGGATTGTCGTTGCTATGGTATCGGCGCGGTCGGCGGCGATGGCCTTCAATCGCCTGGCCGACGCTTCGATGGACGCCGTCAATCCTCGCACCAGCGTTCGCGCTTTGCCGGCGGGCCTGCTGACTCCCTCGTTCGTCAGCACCTTCGTTCTGGTTTCCTGCGGGATTTTTGTTCTGGCGGCCTCGCAGCTCAACCGGATGGCTCTGATGCTCTCCCCGGTAGCGCTCGCGGTTGTGCTGCTCTATTCCTATTCCAAGCGCTTCACGCGCTGGTCGCATCTTTTTCTTGGATTTGCTCTCGGCCTCGCTCCGGCGGCTGCGTGGATCGCGATTCGCGGGTCGCTCGATCCGCGGATTTTGTTGCTCACGGCGGCAGTTACGTTTTGGGTCGGGGGGTTCGACGTGATCTATGCCTGCCAGGACTATGACTTTGACCGAAGCCATGGATTGCACTCCCTGCCCCGGCACCTGGGAATCCACACAGCGTTGTGGATTGCGCGCGTTTTTCACCTTGCGATGCTTGGCTTGCTGGTCGCGCTGGTGCTGGTTTTCGGACTGGGTAAACTGGCAATCGCAGGAGTGATCGCTGTAGCCGCGCTCCTGGCTTACGAGCACTCCCTGGTACGACACGACGACCTGAGCAAGCTGAACGCCGCGTTCTTCACCATGAACGGCGTGATCTCGGTGGTGTTTTTCCTCTTTGTGGCGGGAGATCTGCTGCAGCGACGTTAGTTTGGCGGATATTCTCTTTTGCGCATTACTTCGGGAACGTCACGCGACCCGTGCAGGACGGTCAAGACTTGCAACGCCTCTGGGCGTTCGCGGTAGACAATCAGATAGGAACCAGTGGGCCAGAACCGCACGTCGCGCTCAGTTAGATCCGGGCGAGTGTGCCCCATCCCAGGTTGCCGGGCCAGCTTCTCAAATGCGTTGAAGAACTCATCTTCGAGTTGGTCGGCGGCGTTTTCATTGTCGAGCGCGACAAAATCCCAAATGTCCTGCAAATCTTGCAGTGCATCGGGGGACAGCACATAAACGGACATTGCCGCTACTTTACGCTTCTCCGCTGCCGCAGTCGCGCTCTGGCCTCGGGGCCTGGAATACCGAGGCCGCGATCCAATTGCTCGATCCCGCGGTCAATCTTCCGCCGCACTTCTGAAAGCCGCTGCTGTTTGAGTTGCTCCTGCTCTTCCAGAAGCCGCAGACCTTCACGGATTACTTCCGAGGCAGAGGCGTAGCGTCCGCTCTTTACCTTGTCGTCCACCATCTGTTCCAGTTCTGGTGTTAGAGAAATGTTCACGGGCCACCTCAAGTCTACAGTATAGCGAAAAATGCTTAAAAATAGCATATCATGCTACTGAGTTGGGATACTGCCAATGAGTTGGTAGTGAGCCGTAAGGCGGAGTCGAACGGTGTCGGCAATGCGGCAGCCACTTCTCGAAAGGCGCGAGAAGTGGCGCACCCCCAGTTATTTCGGTCAATGCTAAAGGACAAACCCGCGTTATACTTCCCCGTTGAGGTGGCCCACCCGCCAGTGACACGTCAAAACTTAACTCGGCAGGCGCGGGACCGCTCATTGATTCAGTTAGTGGCAGTGCCCGCCCCCGTCAACGATCTGAAACGTCACCAAACCTTCTCCCGCAGCTAGGACGCCGTCGCCATCGTAGACTACTCGACAGGACCAATTTCCCGTCTGATCTGGGCTAATTCCGAACGGGGCCTGATCGTATGGTCCTGAGGGGCAACCGTTCCCCTTGCAGAGTGTCAAGGTTGCCGCACCGAGGTCTACGTTCTCCTGCCCGTTTGTGCAACTGGCATGCACTTGCTCGCCCGTTGGGAGAGCGTAATACTTGTCCGACACCCAAACCTTAGCGATCATGGAGAACCCACCGCCAAGATTGACGATTTTGCATTGGTGCCGAGTGGCCCCCAGTTTAACGGCCGTGGGTATGGCGGAAACTCCATGTCCCACCAGCGGAACGGTCACAACGCCCTCGCCGTAGTTGATGGTCAAGGTACCATTGTCAATCTCTCCCACAGTCGCGGGCGTGTAGGTCAGGTACACATTGCAGTGGCTCCCTGGCCGTACCCCGTTGCCACATCGGTTTTCGGCAATCGTGAAAGGAAGGCCGCTGATACCAACGGTCAGAGTGAGTTGAGTCGTACCCGTGTTGGTGAAAGCTATGCCTTCCTGCGGACTAGTATTTGGGGGCACAGCCTCAAAACTAAGGGTGGTCGGCCTCACGTTTTGGGCCAGAAGAAACGAGGCGACAAAGAGCGGCAACACTGCTAGCGTAATTCTCATCGGGCACTCCCGCGAGGGATGATCCTCCCAGAAGAGTGCTCATGTCAATGGGTAGGCCAACTTGGTTTCTTCGATTTAACTACAGCTTAAGGATCCACCTACCGCTAGTTTCACGGAATCCCCTGCGGTATCATCTAATGACGATGCCCAGCACGCACCCATTTCAGACCGACGACGCCCGTCTTGAGCCGATCAAGGAGAAGGTTCTAGCCGGGGAGCGGCTCGCCGAGGCGGACGCGCTGACTCTCTACGCCACCGGCGACATCCTTGCCGTAGGCTGGCTGGCGAATTGGGTGCGAGAGCGGATGCACGGCGACACGGCGTACTTCAACGTCAACCGACACATCAATCCGACGAACGTCTGTGTGGCGGCCTGCCGGTTGTGCGCGTTTGGGCGCAAGAAAGAGGCTCCGGGCGCGTACACCATGGCGCTCGAAGAGGCGTTTCAGACCGCAGCCTCCGGCTACTCGGAGGCGATCACGGAGTTCCACATTGTCGGTGGTCTGCATCCCGATCTGCCTTTCCAGTATTTTCTCGATCTGGTTTCGGGATTGAAAGAGCGCTTCCCGCAGGTGCACATGAAGGCGTTCACCATGGTCGAGGTCGCCTACCTGGCGAAGCGGGCGAAGCTCTCGATCCGCGACACGCTCGTGCAGATGAAAGAGGCTGGCGTTGATTCGCTGCCGGGCGGCGGGGCTGAGATTTTTGCCGACCGCGTGCGGCACATCATCTGCGACCACAAGATTGACGGCGATCAATGGCTCGACACGGCGCGCCTGGCGCACCAGATCGGGCTGAAATCGAACGCCACCATGCTCTACGGCCACATCGAGAACGACGAAGACCGCGTCGATCACCTGCTGAAGCTGCGCGCATTGCAGGATGAAACCGGCGGCTTCCAGACGTTCATTCCGCTGGCATTTCATCCCGCGAACACGCCGTTGCAGCATCTGTTCACGACCACCGGCATGCTCGACATCAAGCAGATTGCGGTCAGCCGCCTGGTGCTCGACAATTTCCCGCACGTCAAGTCTTACTGGCAGATGATGACGCCGAAGATTGCGCAGATCTCCCTGCGCTTCGGAGCGGACGACATTGACGGCACGGTAGTCGAGGAGAAGATTTACCACGATGCGGGGGCCACCACTCCGCAAGGCATGCGGCGGCAGGACCTGATCCGGCTGATCACGGAAGCCGGTCGCGAACCGGTCGAGCGCGATACGCTCTACCGGCCGGTGACGCGGACGGAAACGTCGTTCACCGTCTCGGTATAAACGGGGTTCAGCTCCGACGACCCAATCCGCCAGTAAGACAGCAAAACTTTCCAGATAGCTATTCGTCATTGATCAATTCTGGGTTACCATCGCTCTGTCCTGGAGCGAATCGTGCGATCCCTTAAGTTCTACCTGGCACTTAGTTGCGTGGTCTTTTGTTCCCGCCTCAGTTTTGCGGGAGATCCGCAGTGGGTTGAAGTGCGATCGCCCAATTTTTCGGTGATCACCGACGCTGGCGAGAAACGTGGACGCGATGTTGCGCTTCATTTCGAGCAGATGCGCTCCGTGTTCGGCGCTCTGATGACCAAGGCGAACGTCAATCTCTCGGTGCCGCTGCAAATCGTGGCTTTCCGTAATACCAAGGAAATGCGGCAAGTGGCGCCCATATTCAACGGCAAACCGACGGAACTGGCTGGGCTTTTCCAGGGCGGCGAGGACCGCAGCTTCATCATGCTCGACATGTCGGTCGAGAACCCGTGGTCGGTAGTGTTCCACGAGTATGCGCATCGGCTGATGGACGGGAATCTGGCGTTCCGGACTGATCCGTGGTTCGAAGAAGGATTTGCCGAGTACTTTTCCAGCATTGAAGTGGACAACAAGGAAGCGCGGGTGGGGAAGATTCCGCCTGAGACCTACGAAATCCTGCAGCAACTCGGCATGATGAAGGTCATGGACCTGTTTCGCGTGCAGCAAAATACCAAGACTTATAACGAGACCGGAGATCATCGCACCACGTTTTATGCCGAGTCGGGGCTGGTATTGCACTACCTCTACGACAACGTTCTGATCCCGAAGCTGGCTGTGTATTTCGATACGCTGCAGGTGCAGAAAAAGCCGGTCGATCAGGCAATTCAGAAGGCGTTTGGGATGACGCCGGAACAGTTCGACAAGGTTCTGCGCAATTATTTGAGCAGCGGGCGTTACCGTTACTATCCGATTCCAACGCCGGCGGGCATTGTGGCGGCGCAATTCACTGTGGCTCCGGTGAGTCTGGCGGATGCCAAGGCCGTGCTGGCTGACATCCACGCACACTCGCCCGACCACAAGGACAAGGCCCTGGCGGAGTTTCAGGACGTGCTCAAGATGGACCCCAACAACGTGTCGGCGCTGCGCGGCGTAGGGTATGCATACCTGCAACGAAGAGACATGGAGCACGCCGCAGAATACCTCCGGCGGGCTGCCGAACGAGACAGCAAGGATCCACGAGTCCACTACTATTACGCCATGTTGCTGAATCAGGGAGGCCCGCTCGACGAAGGGAAAGCGGCCGAGATCAAGAAGGAGCTGCAAGCGGCGATCGCGCTCGACCCCAAGCTGGCAGACGCCTATTCGCTGCTGGGTTTTGCGCAGGCGTTTTCGGGCGAGCCGGAGAAGGGCATGGAGACCATGAAGAAAGCCCTCGAACTAGCCCCTCGGGAGGAACGCTACCAGTTCAACCTGGCGAACATCTACATGGTGAACCGCAAGGTGGATGAAGCGATCGCGATGTTCCGGGGCCTTGCCGGCAGCGGAAATCCGGAAGTTGCCATGCGCGCCAACCAGGCGCTGGCCCAGGCGGAGAACTTCAAAGCGCAGACGCGGACGTTCGAGTTGCGCATCGAAAATCGGGGGGCGGAGAGCGCCCACCCGTCGCAGGATTCAACCGATCGCGAAGTGGCGGGTCAAAAGGTGGAGGCTCCCATCCCGGTGCCAGTGCGCTTCCTGAAGTGCAAGCTTGTGAGCGTGGATTGCTCCGCCGCGCCGCAAGCGGTGCTGACCGTAACCTCGGGAGCGAAGTCTCTGAAACTACATGTGCACGATAGCGCTCATGTCATTGTGATCGGGGCCGATCAGCTTTCCTGCGATTGGAAGAACAAGAGCGTGGCGGTCAACTATCGCGAGCGTCCTGGCGGCGAAGGGGACGTGGTCTCGGTAGAGGTCCAATAGGACTGGGAACTTCCCAGGCTGATTCGCATCTAACCACCATGGCAAAAGAGCAAACAGCAGTCTTCGGCGGCGGATGTTTCTGGTGTATCGAAGCCATCTTTCAGCGTCTCACGGGCGTGAGCCATGTCGAGTCCGGCTACATGGGCGGCCAGATCGAGAATCCCACCTATCGCCAAGTCTGTGGCGGCGATACCGGGCATGTGGAAGTGGTGCGCGTGACGTTCGATCCGGATGCGATCAGCTACCGCGACTTGCTGGACGTGTTCTTCACGGTGCACGATCCGACCACGCTCAACCGGCAGGGAAACGACGCGGGCGAGCAGTATCGCTCGGTGATCTTCTACAACGATGAAGAGCAGCAGCGGATCGCGGAGGACGTGATCGCCGAGATGACGGCCGCTAAGGCGTTCCCCGAACCGATCGTCACGGCAGTCGAGCCGGCGTCTAAGTTTTATGTCGCCGAGGACTACCACCAGAACTACTACAACGAAAACTCGCGACAGCCGTATTGCATGTTCGTGATCTCGCCGAAGCTGGCGAAGTTCGAGAAGAAGTTTGCGGAGAAGATGCGGGCGTAGGTCAGGCAGCCTCCGGATCTTTCTTACCCTGGACGGCCGTGGGCTCGGCCCTTTCATCAAATAGCAAGCGCCGCAAAGTGCGCAGATCGTTCAGGGCGCGGCTACTGCTGTGCAGATGCTGCTCCAGCTTTTCCAGCTTGTAGTGAACGAGTCGCAGCGCCTCCAGGCGCCGGTCAGACTTCTTGGCCCCAGACGCGGCGGCCAGATCCGCTGCGATGTCCTGCCGCGCGTCGGCTATGGTTTCGAGCAGCAGCCGCACGTATTCGTGAGCATTCTCGACGCTGTCAAAAGGAGTCTCGGGTTGACTGCCCACGATTAGTCCTTCTTGTTTAGGGAATGATGGCGGAGAGGGTGGGATTTGAACCCACGATACCCGTTAAGGTATGTCCGCTTTCGAGGCGGATCGTTTCAACCACTCACGCACCTCTCCGGAGAAACAGTTGCCAGTTGCCGGTGGCCAGTTGCCAGTTAAAACCAGGGCGAAGCGCGAACGACTCGCGACTGACGACCAACGACTCTCTCAACGACTAACGGCGCTTTCTAAAGAACTCTTGCAGGATTTCCGCTGCACGGCCTGCCAGCACGCCACCGCGCACGTCCATCCGATGATTCAGTTGCGGGTGATTCAACACCTGCAAAACAGAATGAACGGCGCCCGCTTTGGGGTCGTCCGCGCCGTACACCAGACGGCGCATGCGGGCATGAACGAGCGCGCCCGCGCACATGGCGCAAGGTTCAATTGTAGCAAACAGTTCGCAGTCGCCCAGACGATGGTTGCCGACGTTAGCACCCGCATCTCGCAGCGCGACGATTTCGGCATGGGCGGTCGGATCATTGTCGGTGAGATTGCGATTCCATCCCCGGCCGACCACCTGACCTTCACAGACGACGATTGCCCCCACCGGCACCTCTCCCATCTCCAGAGCGCGTTGCGCGCAGCGCAGGGCTTCTTCCATCCAGAGCTCGTCAGTGGGAACCAGTTGTCAGCCGCCAGTGGCCAGTTGCCAGAAATCAGTTCTCAGTTCTCGGTTCCCAGTTCTCAGTCGTGGAAATACGGGAGCGCGCAGGACCGACAGGTCACATTCTAGTGGGAGGGCGGCGGGCAGGGAAATCTGTGCGCATGGAGGGGTGGCTTCTTCAGATGATCCGCAGTACGGTGCGGACCACTTCCGGGACTACGGCGTGGACCACCTGGGGAACAACCGTCGCCACCACACAGCGCGTCACGACCAGCGCGGGCAGGGCAACCAGCGCCCAAACGGCGGTCGGAAGATTGGCGAAATAGGCTTTCATGACTATGTCCTGTGTCCTGATACGGAGACGGGCAGCAGGAAGTTCCGTGAGTGGAGAAGCCCGTCCCTGGTCGTTCGTCGTTGGGCGTTGGTCGCTCGCGACAGCAACCAGCGGCTGATGCTAGGGTCTTACTGGCAACGGGCAACTGCAGTGGTATCCTAGGCTGGTTATGGGAATGACCGAGATCGTACGGAAAGTGTTTCTCGTGGACCTGCTCCAGGGACTGAAAGTGACGTTCAAGTACCAGCATCCCAAGGAGATTTACACCGAGCAGTATCCGCTGGAACGGCCGCAGGTGGCGGAGCGCTACCGGGGTGCGCCGCGGCTGAACGTCAACCCCGACACGGACGAAACCCTTTGCATTTCCTGTGACCTGTGCGCGCTGGCTTGTCCTGAGAACCTGATCGTAGTCACCAGCGAACGCAACGAGAAAACCCGCCGCAAGGAACTCACCAACTTCACCTACGACCTGAGCCGCTGCATGTTCTGCGGCCTGTGCGAAGACGCCTGTCCCACCGACGCCCTCGAACTCACGCAGGATTTCGAGCTGGCCAGCTACTCCCGCGAAGGCATGATCTGGGATCGCGAAACGCTGGAAAAGGGCCCGCTGCCGACGGTGTACAAGAAGTAGCTGTCCTCGAACCCTGGGCCCAGCCAAAGAACAAATAGGTTGGAATCCACCGATCGGTATATAGTTTGAGGCTGCTGGGAGCTAAGACGGGAATTCCGGCTTAACAGTATTGTGATAATTGAAAGACTGTCACCGTTTGCTGGTATTCGACGTACTGCTCCGCGGGCAATCCTTGAGTGGACTCCAAGCATTGGCTGAGCGAATGGGGTCATTTCGGGGCGATAAATGAACGGGAGAAACCTGTACGCAACACTGTTCTGCGTTTCCTCCCTTGTTCTTTTTGGGTCGAGCGCTCGCCCTCAGCAGGTCAGCCGCCCGGGCTCCGAACTTTCTAGTAACTCAGCTTCCAGAATGGCTCAGAGAGCAGCCACTCCGAAAAGCTCTACTCCTCGGACCCCTTCCCAGCCTCATCAAAAAATCGAGATTCCCATGGCGACCGATGAGCGCCTGGGGGCTCGCGGATGGTGGCCCACGAAGCCCTTCGCTTCTCGCCAGGATTTCGTTGGCACCGCGGAATGCGCCAGGTGCCATTCCAAGAAGGCAGCCACTCAGCTCACCACTCCGATGGCGCGCGCCTCAACGCCGGCAGCAAATTCAGACATATTGCGCGAACACGATCCTATCTCTCTGCACCTTGGTCCCTACACGTACACGATCTCACGCGGCGATGGAGGGATTGTCTATTCTGTCAGCGACGGCACGAACTCAATCTCTGAACCACTCGCTTGGGCCTTCGGCCTGGGAAACAAGGGTCAGACGTATATCTACCAGCGGGATGGTTTCTTCTACGAGAGCCGGATGAGTTTCTACAACACTCTGCAGGGTCTTGATCTCACGACGGGTCACGGGAACAAGACACCCGGCAATCTCGAGGATGCAATGGGTCGACTCATTGATCCCGACACTCTGCGGCGTTGCTTCGGCTGTCACACCACCGCTTCGACGACAACCGCCGGCTTCGATTCCATTCACCTCACGCCCGGAGTGACCTGCGAGGCGTGTCACGGCCCCGGCGCCAAACACGTGGCCCTCATGAACGAAGAAAAGTTCGCGGAGGGACAGCTTGCCATTTTCAATCCGCGCCGCCTGAATCCCGTCGCTCTCGTCGATTTCTGTGGCGCTTGCCATCGCACTTGGAACGACGTCTATGAGATGGGTGCCACCGGCGTCTTCAACGCGCGCTTTCAACCGTATCGCCTGGAAAACAGCCGCTGCTGGGGCGACGGCGATGCGCGCCTCACCTGTATTGCATGTCACGACCCACATCAGCAGCTAGTTCATGTTGCGGGAGCCTATGACGAGAAGTGCCTGGCCTGCCATGTTGTGGCGCCAGTGAAAAAGACCTCCCGCGACCATCCCGGCAAGCCTTGTCCCGTGGGCAAGAAAGATTGCGTCACCTGCCACATGCCCCGGGTCGAAGTTCCGAACATGCATTCGCCCTTCGTCGATCACCGCATTCGTATCGTCCGCCCCGGCGCTCCTTACCCCGATTAACCAGGCAAGGAAAACCAGATAGGTGCTACCGCGAGCAGGAGAAGTGCCTGCCTTGCTGCGAACACGGACTGAAGGTTGGGTCCTCACACGCTGCGGGCTACTCGGTCAGCAGCGGCAATCCCTGAATATTCCAAGAGATGTGGTGGACAGCGCTGTTCGTGGCAAGGATGGCGGACTTGCCCGGCGCGAAGGCCAGTCCCACCAAGCCCTGGCCGGAAACTTCCAGATTTGCTTTGCCGTCGGGCGTAATCTTCACGATGCCACGCTTGCCGGTCAGCGACGCGGCGACGTAGAGATTTCCTTCGGCGTCGAAGGCGAGGCCCTGCGGACGTCCCAACCCACGGTAGAACACCGACACGCTGCCGTGTGCATCCACTTTATGCACGCAATCGAAGCTGGAAGTGGTTGGGCCGGTGACGAACAGGTCGCCATGCGGACCGAACGCCAGGTGATACGCGGAGACGCTCGGCTCGAGCGTGGCGAAAACGAAGATCTGCCGGTCGGGAGCAATCTTGAAGATGGTTCCGCTGCGGTCGCCGACGTACAAGTTCTGTTCCCGGTCGAAAGCCATCCCGGTCGCGACGCCCATGCCCTCGGCATAGGACGACATCGTGCCGTTGGGCGCAACTTTGTACACGGTTTCGTCGTGGCGTGAGGAAACGTACATCTGGCCCTCGCGGTCGAAAGCGATCGCGGTCGCGTTCATCATTTCATTGAGAAAGGGCTTGATTACGTAGTTGGTGTCGATCTTGAAAATCGCCACCGGGACTTTTTGTCCGCGCGATCCAGAGAAGGTTACGTAGATGTTGCCCTCGCGATCGAGCGCGGGATTGGTGACGGAGTGCAGGTTGTCAGCAATGGGGACTGCAACCTTGATGGAGTGCGGGTTGCTGACATGCCCGTTGGTGCCCACGACGACTGTCCCGGAAACGGCGCCATCCGGTACGCGCGCAATGACGAAATCGTCAGAGCTGATTAAAACCGAGCCCTCCACTTCGCCAAAGTGCACACGCGGCCGTCGTAGTTCGGGTGGACGCAGACCGCTGCCGACGATGCGGACCTCGCCTCCGGGCAGGGCAAAGCTGGGCGCGACCGCCTCGATATGCGGCTTGCCGTTAACGTTTTTCTTGCCTAGCAATCGGTCAGAAATACCCATGAGTGCGTTCCAGCGGCGACCGTGCTTACCCTATTAGAACTCGAAAGCGCAGCAACAGATGCATGATGATGAGAGCATAGATCCCCGCCCCCAAGTCATCCGCCACGATTCCGAAGCCTTCCGGCAAACGCTCCAGTTGCCGCAGTGGCGGCGGCTTCAGAATATCGAAGACACGAAAAAGTATAAGGCCCGCGAGAAAGGTTTTCCAAGCGAGCGGGACCGCAATCAGCGCCACCAGTTGGCCGGCGACTTCGTCAATCACGACAAATTGCGGATCTTTCAGGCCGGAAGCCCGCACGACGCGGGTGGCCGCGGAGATTCCGACAAGCGTGACCACGATCGCGGCCGCGATTGTCGCCCAGGTACGGGCCTCAGGTGGAATACGCCAACTCGCCAGGGCCCAGAGGACGACCGTGGCGACCGATCCCCAGGTCCCCGGACCGGGCTTGAGTCGGCCAACGCCGAAGAAAGTGGCAACCAGTGAGGCCCAGCGCGGAGGGTGGAGGCGGGACGCCCCCGCGACAGCCGGAGCCTGTCCTGAGCGAGCGAAGTGAGCCGAAGGGCCGGCGCTACGGTCGGAGTTTGTGACGGCGACTTTGGGCGTATCCTTCACGAGCTCTCTTCCGGGTCGTCGGGGTTGCTATCTCTGATTGCTTCCTCGGCATCTGGTACCGGCGACGGAATCACATATGCACCGCTGGCCCACTTGCCAAGATCAATCTCCCGGCAGCGGTCGCTGCAAAAAGGGAAGTCGGGGGCCGTACTAATGACGGGCTTCTTGCAGATCGGGCAGCGAAGTTTGAGCCGGCGCGGCATAGGGACTACAGAAGTCAGGTCAGATTGCAGAGGTAGTTGGCTTCCGCAAAGCGGGTTTCACCTCTGCAATCTGACCTCTTACCTCTGACCTCTCTGATTCTAGACAATCTCTGCGACCAGGTCGTAGTCGTGCGCTTCGGTAATCCGGCAGCGGTAGAACTGGCCCTTCTGCGGCTCCGGTCCCTCCGGGTAATCGTTCACGAAGACCTTGCCATCAATCTCGGGAGCGTGCATCGCGGTGCGGCCTTCGAGGAGCAAGTCGCTTTCCTCCGAAGGGCCCATCATCAGCAACTCGACCTCGCGGCCAACGAAGGCTTTCTTTTTCGCGCGGCTGATTTTTTTCTGAATGGCCATCATCGACTTGCGGCGGCTCTCGATTTCACGCGCCGAGAGCTTGTTCTCGAGATCGAAGGCGCCGGCGCCTTCCTGGTCGGAGTAGCCGAAGGCTCCCATCCAGTCGAAGCCGGCCTCTTGTGTGAACTCGCAGAGTTCCTCAAATTCCTTCTCGGTTTCACCGGGAAAACCCACGACGAAGGAAGTCCTCAAAGTCAGATTTGGAATCGTACGACGCATTTTCTCGATCGAGCGCAGGAACAGGTCTGCTCCGCCTCCTCGTTTCATACGCTTCAGTACTGAAGCCGAGGCGTGCTGTAGAGGAACGTCAATATACGAGCAGATGTTGTCGTGCGCGGCGATCGTTTCGAGCAGCCGCCCCGTAATCTTGTTGGGATAGGCGTAGAGGAAACGGATCCAGCGCAGTCCCTCGACGCCCGCCAGTTTCTCCAGCAGCAACGCCAGGCCATCTTTGAGGCCAAGATCTTCACCATAGCAGGTCGTGTCCTGGCCAATCAGAGTGATCTCCCGCACGCCCGACTGAGCCAGTCGCTCTGCTTCGGCGACTACCGACTCGAACCGGCGGGAGCGGAACTGTCCGCGCAGCTGCGGGATGATGCAGAAGGTGCAGGGATGATCGCAGCCCTCGGCGATCTTGATGTAGGCCGTATATCCCGGCGTCGCGAGAACGCGCGGCGTCGCCTCGTCGTAAAGATAGTTGGGGAGATCGGCGATGGCGCCGTCCCAGGAATCGCGCGCGAAGCGCCCCTGTTGCCGCCGGTGGTCGCCCTCGGGCCGCGAGGTTAGGATGGTGAATGGGCTTGGCGTTGCGGCGGCTGGCGCCACGCCGGTCGCGGCAAGAATCCTGTCCAGTTCGCCGGTGCCGACGACCGCGTCCACCTCGGGGATGTTCTTTAGAATCTCGTCGCGAAAGCGCTCGACCAGGCAGCCGGCGACCACCAACTTCTTCGCTTTACCGCTGGTCTTGTGCCGAGCCATTTCGAGGATGGTGTCCACCGACTCCTGCTGCGCGCTGACGATAAACGAGCAGGTATTGACCACGATCACGTCGGCGTCCTCAGCCGCAGGGGTAAGCTCCGCGCCCGCGTGAGCGAGCATGCCCATCATGACCTCGCTATCGACGAGGTTCTTGGGGCAGCCCAGGCTGACGAAACCAACCTTGGCCGGGGCAGCATGCCCCGTGGTTACGGAAATGTCTTTCTGTGTAGGCACTGGAGAACGATCAACGGGAAAAGGAGACTGCTTGATTTTATCATCCGGCGCGCAGGGAGGTGCTGTTGTGGGTGGCTGGGAGCCCCGCACCACGGAGGGTACTTTCGTTTCGACCGAAGGGGTTTGCCCCATGCTACTCTTAGGAAAATAAAGTACATCCGCAAGACTCCGGAGGAGAGATGTCGCTCAAACGCCTCGCCGCTCTGATTGTGTGGGTCGTAATTCTCATGTCCAGCGCTTTCGCGCAGCGGAATGAGATTTCAGCCACGCTGGGGCACACCTTCGTCAGCTCGCAGAGAATCCAGGGAGCGAATTTCTTCAACCCGAACATTCATTTCGGCAACGGGCTCACGATCGGCGCCAACTACAGCCGCTTGCTCAAGACCTATGGCATTTTCGGAATATCCGGCGAAGTGCCCTTCGCGTACGCGTTCGACATGGATCTGAACACGGGACAGAATCTGATTCCAGAAGGTTATCAGTCGTACTTCGTGACTCCTTCGGTGCGGGTGAACTTCTTTTCCGGGCAGGGCGTGTCGCCCTGGGTCAGCGCGGGCGGCGGTTACGGCTTCTTCAAGCAGTCGGACCAACTGGTTTTCGGCGGGCCCAATCCCGGCAAAAGGAGCACCAACACAGGAGTGTTTCAGTTCGGCGCGGGCCTGGACGTCTGGCCCTGGCAGAAGTGGGGCTTGCGCCTGGAAGCGCGCGATTTCTATTCCGGCGTGCCCGATCTGAATGTCACTACGGTGCGTAGCCGGCAGCACAACATCTACGTAGGTGGCGGGGTTATTCGGCGCTTCTAAAGCAGTTCTCGTGTTGATGTAGAGCGCCTGACCGCAGCGGCTAAAGCCGAAACGCTTTGCAGGACTTGCGGCACGGCTGAAGTCGTGCCCTCCCGTTCTTGATTCGCACTCTACAGCAATTGGAGACCTGCTCTAGACTAACGCTCCACGGCGGTAATTTCCTCGAACAGTTCAGGTAAGGCGCGGGCATCGTCCACCGACTGGCCGAAGCGGGCGGATTCGTACGCGCGCGTAAAAGTGGCGACTTTACGCTGCAGGACCGGCTCCTGGATGGCGGCGACAAAATCGTGCGGTGTCTGCGCGGGAGATTTGCGCCAACCCCGCCGTGCCAGCCGGCGCAGCATCTGGTCGTACCAGAGCGCAGCGGATGCACGAGGTTCGCGGTCAGGGTGCGTCCGCAGCCTGCGGTTCGCGAGCGCGCGCAGAATGTGGCGGAGATTGATCAAGATGATCAGGAACCCGGTCACCGCCAGGCTGCCGCCGATCCAGCGGCCCGGAGAACGAGCAATCTGCTGGTGAGTCCGGCGGGCGGAGTTCAGCAAGGCCTGATAGTGCCGGGCATACCAGTGGCGCAACTGGTTGTAAAGGCGGCGGCTACTGTGGCCTGCTCCTTCTCCCAGAGTGCGCTGGTGGGCCACGTCGTAGTTGATCACCCATTCCCGCCAGAAGGACGCAGCGGCATCCACATAGAGCAGCATTCGCGACCAGCCCGAATGAGTCTCCAGATCGCCGCCCGGGGTCGGATCGAAACTGACCCAACCGTAGCCGGGGAAATAAGCCTCGACCCAGGAATGCGCGTTGCTGGCGCGCACCAGGTACTGACCCGTAAGATCGTTGAATTCGCCCCCACGGAATCCGGTCACGATGCGCGACGGAATGCGCAGCGAACGCAGCATCACGGCCATGGAACTGGCAAAGTATTCGCAGTGCCCCTTCTTCCTCTCGAACAGGAAATAGGCCAGCGGATCGCGCGGGACGCTGCGGGACAGATCCAAGGTGTATCCAAAGCGCGTGCGCAGATAACGCTCCATCGCCACGGTCTTGTCGTAGGTATTGGGAGCTGAAGCTGTGATTTCTTCCGCCAGCTTTGAAATGCGAATGTCGAGCGGCGGCATGGTGAGATAGTGCGCCAGGGTGCCGGGGGCGGTATTGGGCGCCAGGCGCAGTTCGCTCGTGTCCGGTTCGCTCAGTTCCGAATCGGCTTCGTAACGATTGATGGGATGGTCGGAGTCGAGGTTGTAGACCGCTCCTCCGGTATCGGTACTCAAGTGGACGAAGTCTCCCGACAGGCTGGCTGGCCTTTCTGCCAGGAAGAAAACATTGGTTCCAAGCGGCTCCATCAGGACGCGGTAGTGGATCTTGCGGCCTGGGATACCGGAAGGGGCAGTGTTGCCGGTCGCAGTCCCCAGTCGATAGCTGCCGTTGCCCAATCGTCTCAATTCCGTCTGCGCGAAGGGATTCGACCAGACTTTCCCGTCAAACTGGCTCAGCGCGACGCCTCGCCACTTCAGATCGTAGGCACCCTCGAGATCGTTCTCGATCTGGATGTGCATGACCACGGCGCTGGACTGCTGAATCTGCCCGATCCGTCCCAGCTGTACGCGGTCGCTGAAGCCGGTGGAAAGATCGCTGCCGGGAGCATACGCGCTCAGATAGCGCGATGATACCCGGGGCAACAGAAAGAAAATCAGGGATCCGCCCGCCAGGATCATCAGCATGAGCAGCGGCGCGGTCGCGAGCAGAACGTTCGCCATGCGGCGGTAGGGCGCGGTGTCCTGCGGTTCCTGCGCGCGCCCCTGGTCTTCCGCGACCGAATGGCGCATCTCCATCAGGACGAAGGTGATGACCGCGACCAGCAAGAATCCTGCGAAAGAGAACAGAAAGACGCTGTCCACGGTGAGCACCGCAGCCCCCAGCACCATCAGGAAAGAAAGCACCGCCAGCATGTAGTGGTCCCGAGTGCGCTGCGACGAGAACAAGCGAACCACCATCAGAAACAGCACGAGGTGAACGGTTGCTGCGAGGAAGCTGCCCGCTACCAAGAAGTAGTCCGCAAAATAGACAAAGACGTAGAGCAGCGTCAGGTAGGTGGTCCAGCGCTCCGGGATCGTAAACTGCTGATGCGTGATCAGGTGATATCCCCGGACGAGTAGGGCACAACCCACCACCAGAACAGCCAGCAGATCCAGGCCCCCGGTGGAGGCCAGCGTGCCAAAGCCGGTGAGCACCAGCAGATAGAGCGCTACGCTGAAGTAACGCTCAATCGCCATGGCCATGGTGATTCTGCCCGGGTTGGTGGAGGCTTGAAACACGGAACACTCTATTGTTGGCGAAACCGGCGAGGAAGGGAAGTGTCGGCGGTAACGGGGTAGTGGGACAGTGTGAAGCGCCATTATCCGATAGCGATCTGAAGCGTTGTTGCAGGAAGTGCTACTCCCTCACCGATTTCGTAGGCAAAGAGCAGTGAAACAACGGATGCGTGAAAGACTTTTGATACAATCAAGAAGATCAGGTTGGGGACGTAGTTCAGTTGGTTAGAACGCTGCCAACTTTACAACTTCCCTTGTTTTCATCCACTTGAATCACTTCCTGTCCGCCTTCCTCTCCACCGAAAACCGCCAACTGCGTCAACCACCTCCATCCCGTCTCCGAATTTGACCGAATCTTCGACCCATCCTATTGTCCATCGCCTTGCGAGGTGATGAACTCATGGCAAGGGTCAAGCAGTATGGCAACCGCGTCAACGTCCTCAAGTACATCAAAGCCGGCGCCAGCTGGCGCTTTGCCGCTGTCGTCGAAAACAGGGGCAAGGTGGTTCGCGACCACGTCCTGCTCGCTGGACAGGATGAGCATCATCCCGAAGGCACTTACTACATCGAGTGGTATGACAACGGCAAACGACACCGCAAGGCCGTCGCCGATCTTGCGCACGTGGCCGAAGCGGCGCGGGTCAAGGCCATTGAAGTAGAGGCTCTCAAAGCAGGTGTGCTCGTTCGGCCTGCGCAACCAGCCGCCGGAACCAACCGCATTGCGCCGAAGACAGCCGTTGACCAGTATCTCGCCATGGTCGAGGCGCAGCGTAGCCCCCGAACCTACCTGAGTTACCGTTACACCCTGAAGAAACTGCTGCTCCCATCGTACGAGAAGGACTCCGTAGACCAGGTGACCCGCGAGGACATCCTGGCATTCATGACGCGTTGCTACACGATTGGGCTTGGCCCTCGTACCGTCTATGACAAATTGGTCGTGGTCTTGCAGTTTTTCAAACGGCATGGGAAAACCAGTTTGATTGCATCGAGCGACTGGCCGAAATACGTGGAAACCATCCGGCCGATTTATGAACCGGAGGAGATTCATGCGATGTTCAAGCACGCCAAAGACGATGAGGCTCTTTTTCTGAAATTCCTGCTCGCCTCCGGCTTTCGCGATCAGGAAGCACAACACGTTTCGTGGCGCGACTTCGACTTCCGCCACAGTCAGGTACGAGTGACCGCCAAACCGTTGTGGGGATTCCGCCCGAAGAACTGGGAGGAACGAGTGGTGCCCTTGCCGACTCCTTTCATCGACCAGCTTCTCCGGGTAAGAGAGAGCCGCAACGCGCAGCTGGCGCAATTGGTCTTCCCCAACAAACGCGGCCGCCCCAATCGGGAGAATGACATGATCGTGAAGCGAGTCGCCCACCGGGCGGAATTGAACTGTGGACAGTGCGTTACCAAGCACGGCAACCGGTGCGCGGAAGGGCCTTTCTGCCATCTATTCTTCCAGCACAAGTTCCGCCACACGTTTGCTACAGAGCATTTGCGTCATGGAGTGGACATTCGCACCCTTCAGTCTTGGATGGGGCACCGCGACATCCAGTCGACCATGGTTTATCTGAAAGGCGTTCAATCAAAAGACGCCCTGGCAAAAGTAAACGCAGGCGCTCTTGCGGCGTATGTCGCCTGACCGGGCCCGTGGGGACGCTGGAGATTGTGCAGCCGGTATCTGCAAAATCTTTTCCGAATCGCAAATCTGCGGCCATTTCTTTCGTACGAATCCACGATAGGGGCATCGCCTTACAAATTTGGTCAGACAGCAATCCTGCTCAGGCTAGGAGAAGTAACCGCCCGCGGCATCCTGCGACCCAGCCACTCCGCAACCTGCTTTGGGTCAAATCGCACCGCCGTGCCTACGCGAAAAGAAGGGATAGCGCTGGCGGCTGCCATTTTGTAAATGTGTTGCCGGGTTACGCCTAGTAGTTTGGCCAACTCGCTCGCTTTTAAGGCGTGCTCTTTGGATTCCAACGTCTGCAGTATCTTCGCCGCTCCAGAGACGCTGTCGCCTCCCAAACTGAACCGATAAGCCGAGCTCGCCATAGTCAACTCCCAAACCACTTCTGAAGATCCGGTTCTACGCCGAACACCGATTTCGGTCAAAACTCAGGGGAATCGATCCGATTTGACCGAAATTTCATTCCGGATTACGTTCTTGACGCTCGCGACCGGGAAATTCGTCTCGGGCACAGGAGTCACGGGTGTTTTCATCTCTCGAAGAAGTCAGTCAACGGCTTAGGTCGACCGGCTACATCGCCGATTCCATTGCCACCACAACGGTGTATCTGGCGGCGAGGCTCCAGAAGCCATTGCTACTGGAAGGGCCAGCAGGCAGCGGTAAAACGCAACTCGCCTACGCTGTCGCACAGGCCGCAGATACAACCGTGGAGCGCCTGCAGTGCTACGAAGGAATCAATGAAGAGAAGGCGATTGGCAAATTCGACGAGCCTCTCCAGAGACTTTGCGTTGAACTCAAAGCAAGGACCGCGAACTTTGATTGGGAGTCTGTGCGGACGGAACTGCACAGTCAGCAATTTTTCAGCGCCGGCCCGCTTCTACGCGCTTTGCAATGTGAAAAGCCTTGTGTCCTGCTGATCGACGAATTGGACAAGGTGGACCAGGCCTTTGAGGCGCAGGCATTCAAACGGGCTTGCTCGTGCTTTGGCCTGGGCCGTTATCTGTACCACTTCTCAGGGGTTTGGGTTGATCTCGACGAGCGAAAACGCCCCAAGAGCATTCCTAGACTATTCGGCTGGGCAACCCCGCAGGGCTGGCGGCAGGGCTTAAGGCCTCGCCAGGAAGAGGACACCACGTTGTCCAATCCGGCTCCACGTGGGAATGGCAGTGAAGGGGCTGCCTCACATGGGCGAGATGTAAGCCCTGAAGAAGCAAGCGCTCTGATTCGCCAGATCGAAGCGATGGCAGAACCGTTAGGCAGACGTCTTTATCGCGGGCTATTGAAGACCGTTGCAAGAGTGTGGAATCCAACAGAGATTCACGATGCGGATGTTCTGCGAAAAGTGCTGGAACAAATGCAAGCGGCTGAACGGGGCTTGCGTCGCCTAGATGCCGCCTTGAACAGAGTTGGGCCCGAAACTCTGGTTCCCATTCTCCGCTCCTTGCGACTCAATTCGCTCGATCAAGTCGATAGTCTGGAGACTCTCAAAAGAGTCGTGCTCGAAGTTGAGCGAGCAGCGGAAATCACCCGCTGAAACCGTTCGCGGTCCTGCCCACAGCCTTCCAAGCACTTTGTTTATCAATAAGATAGGACTCATCCTTTAATAGCGAACCTCGTTATTAAAGGAAGTTCCGGCCGCCCCCTTTGAAACGTCTTGCAAAATATACGTTCCTATTGGATATTTAGCATATGTGGATTCCCCGTGACATTGAGCCGCGCCTACACCGGTCTGCCCGGACCCGTCCCGTGGTGGTGCTGACCGGTGCCCGCCAGACAGGCAAAACCTCAACCTTTCGACGGCTGTTCCCGGACCACGAGTTCGTATCCCTAGACCTCCCCACCGAAGCGGAACAGGCCGAAAAAGAGGCCCAGGGCTTCCTTCGCCGCCACCCGCCGCCAGTGATCATCGATGAAGTGCAATACGCGCCTGGCTTATTCCGGTACCTCAAGGCGGCCGTTGATGCCAACCGGACCCGCAATGGGCAGTTCCTGCTCACCGGCTCACAGAAGTTTAGCTTGATGAAAAGCGTTTCCGAATCACTTGCCGGGCGGGCGGACATCGTGGAACTGGAAACGCTCTCCTTGGCGGAGATCCGGGCTGCGCTGCCGGAAACTGTGATCGAGAGCGCCATCGTGCGGGGCGGCTTTCCCGAACTACACGCAAACCCCAACATTGACCACGTAGCCTTCTACAACTCTTATCTGGCTACCTATCTGGAACGCGACGTGCGGTCGCTGGCCAATGTTGGCAGCCTGCGCGATTTCGAGCGTTTTCTGCGCGCTTGCGCGCTCCGATCCGCAAACCTCTTGAACAAGGCGGATCTGGCGCGCGATGTGGGCATCTCTCCCACCACCGCCAACCATTGGTTGTCGACGCTGGAGGCTTCCGGGCAGGCGGTGCTGCTCGAGCCGTGGTTCTCGAACCGCACCAAGTCCATCGTCAAGAGTCCCAAACTCTACTTGGCGGACACCGGCCTCCTTTGTGCGTTGCTAAACATCCGCTCCGAGGAAGCCCTCCGTCAAGCCTCGGCTGTAGGGGCAATCTGGGAAACATTCGTCTTCGCCCAATTGCGAGATCGCGAACGCCATGCCGGGCGAGTGGGAAGCCTGTTCTTCTGGCGTGACCGCACGCGCGAAGTAGATTTCGTTGTTGATGTGGCCGGACGTTTGGAACTTTTCGAAGCAAAGTGGAACGAGGTACCGGGGGCCGGTGACACGGTGAATCTCGATTTCGTGCGCAATGCGGTGGGCAAATCGCGGATTGCCAGCGGCGCGATCGTCTGCCGTGCGCCGAACAGCTTTCCACTGGCTAACGGATTCCGGGCCTTGCCCGTGACGGAACTGGGATAAACCGAGCTCAACGTGCGCACCGAATCATTGCGTGCGACTTAAGCCATCTGGTGAAATGCCCGCCGAACCAATCGGGTGGGCAGTCGAGACGACTTCCCCTGCTCGCCGACGCGTTTATCGTGCCCTTCTCCGCCTCACCTACCTGCTCCTAGTCAATATCCACGGAGGTGCTTGTGAACACTTGCATCTCCGCGGTCCAACACCTGCCACTTCGCCGCGGCGCGGACTCTGTCCAGAAGACTCGCCATTCAGTCTGACCCGAAAAAAACCGACCACCCCCGAACCCGATCTTGAGGTGTTTCCATATGACTACCGTAATTGCCCCAAGCACATTTGTTCCTGCCAATCCTCCTCTGTCTGAGAGTCCCACACTGCTCAACCTGCTCATCGTGGACGACGACCGCTTCGTCCGCGAAGCCTGCCGGGAAGCCGCTACCGCTCTCGGATACCGCACCAGCACGTCTGAATCCGCCGCACAGGCGCTTCGGCTGATCGATTCTCAAACCATCGATGTTGTCCTTCTTGACTTGAAGATGCCTGACGCAGGCGGGCTGGACCTCTTGCGCGAGATCAAGCATCGACGTCCAGATATCGTGGTCATTGTTATCAGCGGCAATGCCACTGTGCAATCGGCGGTGCAGGCCTTGAAGAACGGCGCCTACGACTACGTCACCAAGCCTTTCGGCCTGCAAGAATTGAAGCTCCTGCTGGAAAGAGTAGAAACCCACCTCAAGCTTAAGGTCGAAAATCTCAGATTGACCGAGAGGATCAAGTCCAACCAGGGCTTTGGGAGCATTATTGGCCGCGCCCCAGAGATGGACAGGCTCTACCGCATCATTGGCAAGGCGGCGCAAAGTACTCACCCGGTGTTGATTCTGGGCGAGAGTGGCACCGGTAAGGAAATGGTCGCCCGTGCCATCCATTATTCGGGTCCGTTTCGTGACAAGCCCTTCGTGCCTGTGGACTGCGGCTCTCTGGTTCCTACGCTGATCGAGAGTGAACTGTTCGGATATGTGAAGGGCGCGTTCACTGGTGCCACGCAATCCAAACCAGGACTGCTAGCGATCGCAGAGGGTGGGACGGTCTTTCTGGACGAAGTAGGCGACCTTCCCCTTGATCTCCAGGCCAAAATGCTGCGCGCCCTTCAGGAGAAAGAGATTCGTCCGGTCGGTAGCACAAAACAGGCTCCCATCAATGTGCGTATTCTGGCCGCCACAAATCGCGATCTGGAGCACGCAGTCGGCCAAGGATTATTTCGCCGCGACCTGTATTTCCGTCTGAATGTTTTGAGCCTGCGAATTCCCCCGTTGCGCGAGCGGCGTGAGGACATTCCGCTCCTGGCTACGAGCTTTCTTGAACGCCTTTCGCGGGCGTCGGGGAGAACTCACGCACTGAGCGACGACACCATGAAAGCGCTACTAGCCTACGACTGGCCGGGAAATGTTCGCGAACTGGAAAACTGCATTGAACGATGCTGTGCGATGACTTCCGGCCCGGTGATTCACACGGCCGATTTGCCCAGTTTCATCAGGGGCGTGCCGGCACAACTAGCCAACAGAGCGCCGGAAACAAGAATTGTCCCCATCGCGGATTTGGAGAAGCAGGCCGTCCTCGGCGCCATAGCGCAGTTAAATGGGGACAAGCTGATGGCCGCGAAGCTGCTCGGCGTCGGCAAGACAACTCTGTACCGGAAGTTGAAAGAATATCGGGAAATTCAGTAATCCTCAACGATAGCGGAACCCTCGCCCCGCTCGAACACATTCCTCTCCTGTCTCGCCCCCCTTCTTCTCCGACTGCCTCAGTGGCCGGTAAACATTCCCTCGCCTAACAGCAAAGGAGGTGCTTGTGAACCCTTGCATCTCTGCGGTCCAACACCTGCGTCCACTTCGCGGCGGAGCGCAATCCCACCTGCTAAAAGCATCCGACGGTGCGTGCTACGTCACTAAATTTCAGAACAATCCCCAACACATCAGAGTGCTGGCGAACGAAATGCTGGCTACCCGCCTGGGTTTGGCACTGGGCCTGCCAATGCCGCGTGTCGACGTGATTGAAGTATCCGACTGGCTCATTGAGCACACGGCGGATCTTCGAATCCAGCTTGCAGGGACAAAGATCCCCTGTCGCAGCGGCAGGCAACTCGGATCGCTATACATCGGCCCTGAGAGCCCCGGCCTCGCTTTCGACTATTTGCCGCATGGTCTGCTTGAGCGAGTCGTCAATGTTAGTGACTTCGCCCGGGTTCTTGTGCTCGACAAGTGGACGTGCAACAGCGATGGGCGACAGGCGATCTTCTGCCGCAAGAACAAGCGAAGCCAGCGCTATACCGCAACATTCATCGATCAGGGCTACTGCTTCAATGCCGGCGAGTGGACGTTTCCCGACTCCCCGTTGAGAGGGGTGTACGCGACAAATTGTGTTTACGAGGGTGTCGCGGGATGGGAAGTATTCGAGCCGGTCCTGAGCTGCGCAGAAGAGATGGATGCTGAGAGTATCTGGCAACTTGCCTCTGATATCCCGGAAGAGTGGTACGAAGGGGACCGAGACGGTCTGAATCGGTTGGTGGAGGCGCTGCACCATCGCCGTGGAGCCATTCGGAGGTTGATCACCGAATTTCGCAAATCGACCAGGAACCCTTTCCCAAGTTGGCGGGATTCGCCGATCTGTGTTGATTCGGCCGTCGTGCAGCGGAGCGAAGGTCTACACATTAGGTAGGATAGGAAAGCTCATGGATCTCTATATCATCGCGGGACCGAACGGCGTGGGCAAGACCACATTCGCACGCAAGTTTCTTCCCAAATACGCCGACTGCCAGAACTTCATCAATGCTGACCTGATTGCCCAGGGAATGTCTCCCTTTTCCCCTGCAGCTGCAGCTGTGCGCGCTGGTAGGCTGGTGCTCAGCGAAATCGAGTTTTTTGGACAGCGGCGTGTTGCGGTCGCTTTCGAGACGACGTTATCGGGACGGAGCTACTTGAGGTTGATTCAGCGGCTCAAGACGCAGGGATACAAAGTGCATTTTTTCTTTCTTTGGGTGAAGAGTGTCGATATGGCGTTGTCCAGGGTTAGAGATCGAGTGTTGAAGGGCGGACATGATGTGCCCGAAGCGGTGGTCCGTCGTCGTTTCGGGCGCTCGATCAAGAACTTCTTCGCTGAGTATCGCCCGCTGGCTGATTCCTGGTATCTGTTTGATAATTCAGGCAAGACACCCGCTGTAATTGCGTTTGAGCGAGCGGGCAAGCTCCGTATAATAAGTGTTGGGTATTATGGGGCGTTGACCGCGCGTTATGGTGACGAATGAAAAGAGCTTCCAAAAGTGTTCTTCGGCTGCCACTCGAAAAACGCGCTGAGATGGCATTCAAAGAAGCTGTTGAAGAGGTCATCGATGAACACGCTCGCCTGGGATTGCCGCTCCACATTTGGCGCAACGGCAAAGTGGTGGCGTTGTCCGCCCAGGAAGTGCGCGACCATTCTGAATTGACTCAGGGTAAATGAGAGCAACGATCTTCATTCTGTATGGTTCCTCAATATTGGTAGACGCCACGCCGTAACCCCCACCGACCTTTTCCCATCATCCGTTGATTGCGTTGCGAAAGTGTGCGCTCTCACACGTTGAGGAGGTTGTCCATGCGTCCTCATGGTCAAACCAAGCTAGGCTTTTTCCCTCTTCCAGAAGCCGAGGCCAAGCGACTGAAGAATTGGCTAACGTTTCCCGAGCGATTTTCGGCAATCGATCCCTGTGTCGGCGATGGAGTAGCATTCGCTCATTTACTTCAGGACGTGGCGGCTCATCGCTACGGTATTGAAATCGACGCCTATCGGACAGAACAGGCCAGGAGTATGGGCATCGAGACTCTGCAGGCCAATACCCTCGATGTGCGTTGTCAGGCGGAGGCCCTGTCTTTGCTCTACCTCAATCCTCCATACGACTGGGAAGCCGGAGAAAGCAACAACCAGAGATTGGAGTTCGTCTTTCTTGAACATACCTATCGCTGGCTCAAACCCAGTGGCGTGCTGCTCTTTGTGATTCCACAACTACGATTGGGGAAATGTGCAAGGCTGCTGAGCGAGCACTTCACTGATCTGAGAGTGTTCAGACTCACTGAGCCAGCTTGCATACAGTACAAGCAAATTGCAGTCTTGGCATCCCGCCGGAAACGACATGCCCGTCTGCCAGACGCGGCGTTGTTGGACGCTGTGCAATACCTCGAAACGTTGGCAACACAGGCCGATCTTGAGCCGCTGCGCGACACTCCTGAGGCTCGTTATCAGGTTCCTAGTTCTGGGCCGGTGCTGCTGACCAATGCCGGCATCCCCTTGGACGAGGTAGAAGACTTGTTGCTGGAGTCATCTGCGTACCGTCAGGCGGGCCGTGTGCTCCTCCCCAAGCTCGGTGATGTAAGAGGTCGGCCCCTCACACCGCTGCACGGGGGGCATGTGGGCTTGCTCTGTACTGCAGGAATGCTCAACGGCGTATTCGGCGAGGGCGAATCCCGGCATATCGCCCATTGGCGCTCAGTCAAGTTCACCGATCACTGGGAAGAACAGGAAGAAGACGGAACCAGGATCCTGCATGACCGGGAAAGGTTCTCGCACGAACTGACACTTGTGTTTGCGAATGGCAAGACCCAAATTCTCACCCACGAAAAGAAGGACTCCGAATGAAAAACGCACACCTTCGATTTGGCTGGCTTACCTACGTGAAGAGCACAGAGAAGACTACTACCAGCATCAAATTACGCCTTGACCGCTTCGTCGGGGAGGTGTTGCCCGATCCTCCGCGGCAGGCCAAAGCCCATCTCATTTCAGTGATCGGCGGTGACACACAGATTTCAGCGGTCAGCGCGGCGATCTCGATGGGAGACAGGTTCATGGTGGAAGGGCCAGGTGTGCAACCGATTCGAGTATGTCTGGAGCGCAACGCACAGTGCTTCAAAGGCTCGGTACAGCTTGCTGGACGCAAAAAGCCCCTGCGTCACCTCATCGGAATGTCGGAAGAATTCGCTTCCAGCAACGTCGCCGCGGGTTCGGGGCGAACCCTATTGGCAGGCTCGGGCAGCCGATTCATTTGGGCCTCTCTTGCGCACATTCACGGGATCCCTGGAATCCCAGAATGGGCCGACTGGTTTCGGGGACAACTCGAAGCACATCAGGCGATCGTCCGCGCGCTAGGTATTGGATGTAACCCGGTTCTGGTCAAAGGCGAGAAGGACCAGTTTCTTTCCTGGCTCAACTGGGGCGTTGAGAGTGGAGCTATCAGTCTTCCGGCTGAAACTGGTTCGATCCGCTGGCCGAGTTTGAGTCTGCAAGACATCTTCCTGCCGGCTAACTAGCCCTCCGCACCACCCTTCTTCTTTGCTCTTCTTCTCTCGTTCTCTTCCGCAAATCCCTCCGGTGTAGCAGAGGATTTCCATGCCTGAACTTTGCACGATCTACGACTACATGCGCACTCACGCGGCCCTTTTGGGAGAGCGCATTCTTCAGGAGTATCCAGCGCTCCACCCATTCGACGATCCAGTTTCGCCTCGTATTGAGGAATTGCTGCGAAAGCCCTTTCCTGCCCAAATTATCGCCATCATGGGAGTCGCCAAACGCTGGCAGCAAGCGCGAACCGCCATGGTGGTTGCGGAGTGCGGCACCGGCAAGACACTGATCTCACTGGGGGCAATGCATGTCCGCAGTGAGGGAAGTCCGTTCACTGCTCTTGCGATGGTGCCGCCGCACCTAGTCGAAAAGTGGGCGCGCGAAACGTTTTTCACTTTGCCAGGAATACGCGTGTTCCTGATCGACGATTTGCGGAATGGTGGCGACGAGAATAAATCCCACGGAGTTAACGAAGTGCGGCTGAGGCAAGGCCGCATCGTGCGTGAAGGTTTGCATGCAACGTTGAGTGAGCTGCGGTTGCGCAAGGAATCTCCGAGCTCCCGGAAACGCTGGATGTCGCTATGCGGGAGACCCGCGTTGTTCATCGTCGGCCGTGAGCGGGCCAAGCTGGGGTACTTCTGGCGCCATGCTTACCGGGTACCACATTCTGGCCCATACCTGGGCTGCGTCGTAAACGCAGACACGGGCAAGCCCGTGATTGTGGATGACAGCCGATTGACTGCGGCTGAGTTTGAGAAGGTCAAGATTGCCGAGACTATAGAAACGAGAGAAGGGAAGTCCTGTCGTTCTCTCCACAGCCCGCTGTGGCAGGCCGATTCTGACAAGATCTGCCGCATGGCCCCGATCGAGTTCATCGGGCGCTACATGCCGGGATGGTTTGACTATGCCATTTGCGATGAGATTCACCAACTAGCCGGCGATACGGCCCAAGGGAATGCTCTCGGCACACTGGCATCCTGCACGGATCGGATCGTGGGCCTGACTGGCACTCTCTTGGGTGGGTACGCGGACGACTTGTTCAATACGCTGTTTCGACTCGAAGCGGGAAGGATGAAGGAACACGGATATGAATGGGGCACGACAGGACGGAGTTCCTTCACTCAGGATTACGGAGTTCTAGAAACAATAACGAAAGTAGAACCTGCCGATAACGCCTGCTCCAAGGCCAAAACAACCAGCATGGTTCGCCGGAAGCCTGGAGCCTCTCCGCTATTGTTCGGCGAATTCCTGATGCAGTTATGCGCCTTCCTTTTCCTTGAGGACATCTCCGTAGAGCTTCCACCCTACGAAGAAACCTATCTAAGCATCGCCATGGACGCTCCGATGCTGGAGGCGTACCGCGAATTGGAAGATGACATTCGGAAGGCACTGAAGGCTCACAAAGGCAACCGCTCCGTATTAAGCACGATGCTGAACACCCTCTTGCTGTATCCAGATCACCCCTATGGCCTGGGAACGCTCTACGGCGCCGAGTTCGATCATGAATTAAAGCGGAACGTCCGATTCGTCATTGCAGACACGCGCGACCTTCCTGAAGACCGCTTGTATTCCAAAGAACGCAGGCTGCTCGAAGAGATCAAGAAGGAACTGGCGGAAGGGCGCCGCTGTCAGGTTTTTGCGGTTTACACACAGAAACACGATGTCACTGCTCGGCTGCAACGGATTCTGAGTAATGAAGGGATCCGCACGGCAGTTCTGCGTTCGAGCGTAGACACATCGAAGCGGGAAGCCTGGTACGCGAGACAACTCAAAGACGGCGTGCAAGTGGTGATCTCACATCCCAAACTGGTGGAAACAGGTCTCGACTTGCTGGATTTCCCAACGATCATCTTCTATGAGTCCGGATACTCACTGCACACCCTGCGACAGGCCAGCAGACGATCCTGGCGTATCGGACAGAGGCGGCCGGTGCGAGTGAAATTTCTTTGCTACGAAAGTACCATGCAGACAGCCTGCTTGCGGCTCATGGGAAAGAAACTCTTGGTTGCGCTCACGATGGAGGGCAAGTTTGCCGGCGAAGGATTACAGAACATCGATGAAGATGACGACATGCTGTCGGCAATGGCACGGGAATTGGTCGAAAGGAATGGGATCGGGGAAACGGCAGACGCTGTCTGGAAAGCCCTGAATACAGAACATCAGAAGCTGTTTCCGACGACTTCCAGTTCCAACGGCGATGCTTCTTCAGGCGACCCGCCGGACGTTCTGATCGAGACCCAGTTCGACCCAGCATGTCTGGTGGAAGGAGCTATTAGCACTTCCACTATCGTTGCCTTCGGACAGCGACCGGAATCACTGTCAAGAAGAAAACGGCAGGCGAGGCCGGGCGTCCCCGAGCAGGCGTCGCTATTCAGCTTGAGCTAAATCAGGCAAAATAAGGGAGCTGTCTCGACGCCACCTGGCCGGTCCCAATAAGGATCGCCGTAAGGTCACTAAGGCTGCGGGGACAAGCCCGAAGGAGTTGGAAATGTTCACACCGAAGTTGAGCATTCTTCCAGAGCCTCAAAGGCGACTTTGGGCTGAATTGAGAGACACGCCGAAGACGTTTGTGCTTTATGGAGGGACAGCCCTGGCATTGCGACTCGGGCACCGACAATCGGAGGACTTTGATTTTTTCTCCAACAAGCCTTTTCGGCCCGCTGCACTGCGCGAGGGCATCCTTTACTTGAAACACGCCGAAATGACCCAATTCCAAGACAACACACTCACGGCCATTGTGGATCGGAATGGCCCGGTGAAGCTCTCGTTCTTTGGATCTTTGGGAATCAAGCGTGTGCAGGACCCTGATATCGTCGAAGAGAACGGGGTTCAGATTGCTTCGATGCTTGATCTTCTCGCGTCCAAGCTCAAGACCGTTCAGCTGAGGGCCGAGGCGAAGGACTATCGGGATATTGTGGCCACGTTCGACGCGGGCTTGAGCCTAGCTGAAGGTTTGGCGGCCGCGGCGGCGATCTATGGGAAGGATTTCAATGGAGCACTAAGCCTCAAGGCGCTAACGTTCTTCAAGGATGGTGACCTTCCCAGGCTGACGCCCGCAGTGCGAAAGCGACTGCTTGAGGCTGCAACTTCGGTAAGCTTAAAAGGGCTTCCACTTGTCGCGGCGAGACCTGGTCTGAGTCGGCAGGAAGAGGAATCATGAACTATTCCGAGGACCTCAAGCGAGTCGCAAAGCGCGTTGTTTGGTTCAAAGCGCCCGAAGAGACGCTGCAAGAGCCCAAATTATTCCTTGCGCACTTGATGACCTACGGTACCCTGGAAGACATCGCTACCGCGATGAAATACTACTCCGATGCCGATTTCGATCTCGTCTTGAACGATGCGCCTGCTGGAATCTTCGACCTGCGCTCGTGGAACTATTGGAACCTACGGTACCAGCATGAACCGGTTCCGCCGCTGCCACAGCGCACGTTTTCAGGAACCGATGTCGTTGGCGCTTAATGGGTGTAGATCCTAAGGCTGTCGCTTCAGTTGTCTAGATCCCAACTCTCATCAGTTTCAATCTTTCCAACTCACAACCTAACGAGGAAATCCATGAGTACTGGAACTCTTGTTGTGTTGGTTCAGCCTGAAATGGAGAGCTGGCGTTCCCCGTTAGCGAGTATGCCGCCATTTTCGGCGGGCCAGTTGGGAGGACACCGCCCAATGCAGTGGCGGCTGGTGGAACAGGCAGCCGCTGAAACTGCAACTGGTTTCAAAAAGGAAAAGGCTCATACTCCAATGGGTAAACCAAACTGGCTACGAAAAGAATCTCGAATCCACGCCTCGCCAGGTATTTCAACAAGCGGGTGTGCCAGGGCAAGGCCGATTCAGTAGGTCCTCCGGGCCGTGGCTAGCGGACTGCGCCCGGTTTCAACTTCCGGATGCCCCGTCATCCGCCAGGAACCGGGAAAAGCACGCCTACAGGGCCAAGTGTGCTGTATTTCGCGCGAGACGCTTGCTGTTTTCTCGATTTTTCTCCGACTCTGCCTGGGGTTGGCTGGGAG
>ORMF012212450.1_pt1 | contig 33237 bp, 20 predicted proteins | sample 1779871 | NCBI WGS metagenome assembly ORMF01 (sample SAMEA104232316, study PRJEB22302) | groundwater metagenome | biome: forest; feature: aquifer; material: groundwater | place: USA | collected 2011-08-07 | depth 5.4 m | reverse complement strand
GGCGTGAAAAACAGGCACTCGACGCGATGTACGTCGCGCCCCAGGGCGACCGATGACGAAGTCGCAGAAGAAGCGGATCGTTGCTCTCGCGCGGTACGCCATCCTGAGCGCGTGGGCGGTGATCGTGGCCTTCCCGATCTATTGGATGGTGAGCACGTCGTTCAAGCCGAGCGAGCAGTGGTTCGCATGGGCGTACCAACTGCGCCCGGACCGGAGCCGCGCGGAGTTTCTACGTCACAACTACTATTACCGATGGCGAAAGCTATTATCACCGCCAGGATTACGCCGAAGGGCAACTTTTCATGGCGCCAATGGGTAATTTTTTGGCGGGTTGATAGACGGGTCTAAAAGAAAAATGCCACGAAAGTGGCGTATTTGCTTGCTACTTGGCGGAGAGAGCGTCCGCTTGGACGGTGTCCAAAACAATCCAAATTTGTCCAACGCACTCACGTTTCATAGAGGGAGAATTCCCCTTATTGTCTTGACTCGTCCATTCCCGTCCACTACTATCTTAATATATAACGTGGGTGGAAACGGGGGTGGATATGAAGCGCCAACTGCTCAGACTGTCACAAAAGGAAGTGGTCAACAAGAAGATACCCGGTTACTACCCAGACGGTGGCGGGCTATATCTGCAAGTGATCGAATCCGGCAGCAAGTCTTGGTTGTTTCGCTTCGCCCTGAATGGCAAGGAAAGGCAGATGGGGCTTGGCCCGCTGCATACCGTTGGGCTCGCCGATGCCCGGGCCGCGGCGGTCGAGTGCCGCAAGCTACTGCTCGCCAAGACGGATCCAATAGAGGCGCGCAACGCCAAGCAATCTGGCGAGGCGCTCAACGCGGCGCGCTCGATCACATTCACTGAGTGCGCGACTGCGTACATCAAGGCGCATCGGGCGGGATGGAAGAACGCGAAGCACGCCGATCAATGGACGAACACCATCGCCACCTACTGCGGGCCGGTGTTTGGCGCGTTGCCCGTTCAAGGCGTGGACACTGGCCTGGTTCTAAAAGCGCTTGAGCCTATCTGGACAGCAAAACCCGAGACAGCAAGCCGGGTACGCGGGCGCGTTGAGTCGGTTCTTGATTGGGCGACGGCACGGGGTTATCGCACTGGCGACAATCCCGCGCGTTTACGAGGCCACATAGAAAACCTGCTACCCGCAATTAGCAAGCGGCGGCGTGTGCAGCATCACCCCGCCCTGCCTTTTGACCAACTGGGCGAATTCATCGTTGCCTTGCGTGCGCAAGAGGGCATCGCAGCGAAGGCGCTTGAATTCCTGATCCTGACGGCAGCGCGCACCGGGGAAGTGATAGGCGCAAGGCCGGGCGAATTCGACCTTGGCGCGGCATTGTGGACGATTCCGGGCGAGCGCATGAAGGCCGGGAAGGAACACCGGGTCCCGCTATCACCCAGGGCCGTGGCGATCATCCGCGAGATTGAAAAGGCGCGCAAGGGCGATTACGTATTCCCAGGAGGAAAGGAAGGCAAGCCACTATCCAACATGGCCATGCTGGAACTTCTGAAACGCATGGGACGCGACGATCTGACAGTACACGGCTTCCGGTCAACCTTCCGCGATTGGGCATCCGAGCGTACCAATTACAAGCGCGAAGTCTGCGAGATGGCGCTGGCGCACACCGTGAGCGATCAAGTTGAAGCTGCCTATCGTCGCGGCGACCTATTCGAGAAACGCCGTCGCCTGATGGCAGATTGGGCGAAGCACTGCGAGAACACTAAGAGCACCGGCAAAGTTATCCCGCTGGCGCGCAGCGCGTGAAGCAAGCCGCGCCTGACGCGGCGCCGGCCACAACTGGACTGCCTGCACCACCGTCAACAAGCTCGCGCACATCTACTACGCCACACTGCGCAACGCGCAGCCGTACGGCGACCCACAGGTGCGGCATTGCGGGACCGAACAGGAGTTGACCATCATGGCAACCAAAGAAAGCGTGGCGCGCCAGCGAAAAGCCAAGGTACGAAAACACTCATCTTCATCTTTCGAGGTCCACAACGTCGACTACGACGGTTTTCGCGGTCCAGATCCAAAATGGCTGTATCCCTCAACGAAACAACAACTCAAAGGACTCCGACGCCAAGTGTCGCTAGACGTAGCGGCCAAGCGGTACCAATCCCCAGAAGATGCGGAGCTTCTATTTCGTCGGTACTTCAACAGCGAGAATGACCCAATCAATAACGAAAACGCCCCAATCGAGGATTTCCCCTCGAAGGGCGACAAGCCGGCCGTGTTCGAGCTAGCAATTCTGTGCCGTCAGATCGCCGGAAAGGGGATCAGGCGTTCACAGCTGCTCTCACTGACGCTCAGTGACCCGCTGCTGCAAATCGAATTCGCTAGAGACGTTAGTCTTGAGCAGTCCAGGAGAGCTAAAAAAGGCGGAGGACCTGCGCTCGCCGATGTGATCGCGCCCATTGTCGAAAAGAACCCCAACATCAAGCCAAGGCAACTGCGTTACGCGCTACAGAATATGCAAACGGGCGGCGTCATCATAGTCGTGAGTGCGACTGAGATTAAGTGGCGAGGTAAGGACGGCGAAGAACATACAACTAGGGTCTCGAATCTGAAAAACTACCTGGGGACGGCTCGCAAAAAACGTCTTCCTAGCCAGGCCAAGAAGCCGACTTCGTGACGCCTTGATACCGATCCAGTATTTTCTGTCCATCGGACGCCAATGCGTCCCTCTGGATGGAGAAAGAGATGGACGCGATTGTGATCGAGTTGGTGCGGAAGGCGCGGGCTCTAGCGATTACTGGTTACCGGCACGCCACTTTCCAAAGGCGAATACAAGAGGCGCTGCTGCCACCGCCTGTGAAAATTTCTGAGAGATGCAGCGCGTGGCCGCTTCACGAGCTTGCAGCAGTGAATAGGGCCATCGTTGCCGGCGCGTCGCCTGACGAGATCAAGCGCCTCGTCACCCATTTGGTCGAGTCTCGCAGACCTTCAGGGAACGATCCGAACCGAGACCCGACATGATCTCCGGCAGTCAGCGCTTGTGGAAGAAGGCCGGCCACGCAATCACGGTCTCTCGCGCCGAGGATATAGCCACTGGACAGAATGTCATCCTGGAAGCACCGGAGGCGAAATGCGACCGAAACGTGTGAGCACTGAGCCTGAGGAGTCGGACGTTCCGCCCGCCATCGAGCGCCCATTACGGCTCATCGAGGTTCCAGATGACCGAGACACCAACGGCGAATTTGAGGTCGAGGCTGCGCATAGTTGGCCGCTTCTCCCTGATGCGACGTACCTCACGCGATATGTTCGCACCGAGGTTACGAGTTTAAGAATGTTCCGGGGTGCGACGCGAGCGTTCGTTCATTTCCAAATCGTCGAGCCGGGGTCATGGCATGGCACACGCCTCTATGGTGCGTGGCCGGTTAAATCTTGCATATCGGGCGGAAAGACACGCTTAACCGTCAGTCCTCGAAGCGACCTGCACATCATGCTGTGTCGGGTTCTTGGCAACCGGGTGCGCCAAGACCGAATCAGTTTCGCCCCCCTTCGGGGATGCGTTCTCCGCGTCAAAACGCGAACAGTTCGAAAGAATTTTCGTCAGCGGCTGCTACCTGAGTGCCTGCAGTATTCCGTGGTGGATGACATTCTCAGCATCGAGGCGGGGGCAATATGAAGATCATCGGCGAATTGGAGACGCAATTCTACAAGGTGACCGTTATGACGGACACACCGCCGTCTCGGTTCGAAACCTTGGAATCTCAATGGATCTACATCACCAAACGGGACGGAAATGGAGCGATCGGGCGCCAGAGTATCGGCATCGGGATGTCGAGTATCGATCCACTCATCAAACTTCTTGTCGAAGCAAGCTCCCAATACCGCGGAAAGCGAAAGGAGTTTCGAGTTGTGGGTGATGAGTTTGTGCAGAGAGCCATGAGCTGAGAGTAGAGAACAGCGGAAAACACCCCAACGCAATGATCAGCAAACACAATTCGGTGGGCGTTTGGCCACCAAAATAGCTCGGGCCTTTGGACAATTGCAGCGGCCCGGGATTCAGACCATCTGAAGACTGCGGCCCCTGGGGAGAAATCCTCGGGGGTTCCAAAACATCGCACTTTCCACTCAACTCATTGGCTACTTCGGGTGGGAATGACGTCACGAGAACGACCGGGTATCAGAAGCGACGGAACTTGATTATTTTGATCAGGATTGCCGCATCATTTGCTTGCGGCGTTCCTCGTACCGTATCGGGGTTTCAACCGGCAGAAACATTTCATCGAAACCAGCTTTGAAGTTGCGCCCCATTGTTTCAATTAGGTTAGCAGCATGCGAGGTTGACTCAGACGTTTCGCGGATACGCTGCTTCGGTCGGACAGTGGTATCACCGCTCTCTTTGATATAGCGCTCGTCCACCTCGCCACCGTTGTGTTCATAGACATGGCGCCTAAGGAACATGCGAGTAATAAACGCTACGTCATCGTCTTTCAGGTTTTCGAAGAGGTCAATATCGAATGCCGCCAGTAGCTCCTCGGCACGAGGTTTGAGATTGTGGAATAACGCTCGTTCAAGCGCCGCTTTCCGTTTGGCGCGCATGGGGACTCTGGCCGCGAGCTGTTTGGCCAGCTGTCTGGCAAAGCTGTCGAAGGCGGACACCACGTCGCTCAACGCACCTTCATAGAATTCTGCAGCGATGCGCGCCCTGGCAGCGACCAAGTCGGCCTCAATCTCTTGAAAGCCATTGTGTGTGCCGCAAATCGAGCAATACCCATATCGGCCCAGTATGTCGTTTTCCCCACGACACGCAGTGCAAGTGAAGTATTTTTGCTGTCGCTGCTCTGCATAATAGAACTCCGGCTTCTTCTCTTCCGCAACCGCGTCAGCTATCGCATCCATGTCGATGACTGATTCACCGATGAAGTCGCTACGTATGATTTCCTCGAAACGTTCGCAGCAGGACGCGACGTATTTGCGTTGCGCATCGGTGAGAAAATTGTGTGTGCCGGTCCGTACTGCGCAGTACGGGCACGTCATTGGCCATTCTGATGGCGCCCCACCGGAACGCCAATATCCCTTACAGCGGGAACACTGATGGCCGAACAGCCCCTCGCTGTCTGATGCGATAAAGACGGTGTATCCATGTGCATGTGCCGGTGGTCCTACCCCTGGATCTGCGAGCCCACCAAAGCGCATGGTCGCGAATGCCCTGCCAAGATCGTCTGCGATGATGGCGAACAAAGCAGCCGGCGTCGGTCCCGAATGGCGGAAGCCGAACGAGACCAGCCTATGCCCGCGCTCGTCTGTTTCGGTGTGAATCGTTATCTGCCCACCGCAATGGGCGATTTCTTGAAATTCGCGGTTCGCCTTTGAAGTCATGGCGCTACGTTAACACTTGCCGTCAGTGTAACAGCGAGTGGAAAGACTGGAGTGTCGCTCATCTACCCTGCTTCACCAGGTTTCGACTCGCTTGCGCTGCCGGCAGGAATGTACCGACGCATGCGTATCGCCATAATCGGATCATCGCGTGCTAATCTTTTTAGGAACTCAAGGGTCTGTTCGGAAACTCGCTTTTCGTCTTCTTCAGCATCCTTTAGCTTTCCAATTTGCAGCAATGTTTTTAGCCGAGTTCGAAAGAGACGGCCTTCTGTGCCGCGTAACAACGTCTCGATCTCACCGGGACTCGCCTTGCCAACAATTCGAATGTCCGCTGGATTCCAGCCTCGGTCAAAGTCGATGCGATCGAGAGCTTCCTCAATCGAGGGTGGCGCATTGTGTTTTTCACTTTCCGCTCGCAGTCGATCAGCGAACGCTCCGCTGAATTCACTACGAAACGCGCCGTCGACTTGATTGAATATGGCCGGCCGGTGTTGATTGCTGGCAATGAACAGTTCACACAAATCCGCTGCGACTTCGGGCTGACCCGCTTGCGAGAACACTTCAAACGCGAGCTGCAGATCGCTGGGGCCAATGACGTCTATCGCACGAATAGTGACCTCGAGAAGTTCCTTTAGCAGCTGCCCGCCATTGCCATCCAGGGAATGCCAGAATTTGGTCCAAGCTTCGTGGTACTCAGCTTGCAACGTTTGGGCCACTAAACTGGCTGACAATTGCTGTGCGAGCGGAACCAACGCGATCCGGTCGAAGTAACCTCGTTGCACCGCACGCCCAATCTCTGCGTCAATGGCAGAGGTCGTGCCATACCCATAACGCTCTAATAGCGCTGCCCACGCCTTCAACTTGCGGCTTTCCTCTGTTTCTTCTTCCGCCTTCCCGGCATTATCATTCTTCAAGTAGTGAGCCCACTCGAAATCAACTCCAAGCGTCATGAGATGCTCCACCGACGGAAAGCCGTCGGTTGTGAGAAACTGGGCTGCTCCGAACAGTGCGAGTGTTTGAATAGCGTCTTGTAGTACGCGCTCGTGCTGCCCTTCAAGTATGCAAGCCAAATCTGCAGCCATGTTACTTAGCCGGCTGATCACACGAATATTCGAGATTTCAAGCTTCTCAATCCGCTCACGCAACAGTGATCTCGCCAGATCCGGTGTTTCACCCAACGCGATCTTGCAGGCTTCGTTTGATGTTGGGGCAAAATGCACAGTCTCATCTACGACTTTCTCGAGGTATAGCAAAAGATCATCTTTATCGTCGCGATCGAGCTTCTCCTGATTCGAGATCAGGATGACCCTGCAATTGCGCTCTTCTTTGAGAAAGGACGCTAGTCCGAATATGTCAGCAAGGCGGAGGCCAGCACCTCCTCGCTCAAGGTCGTCAAAGCAAATGACTGCATTTCGCACCGATGAGAACGACAACTCGTTAACCAAACTTTCTAACTTCCCGAGATACGGAATAATAGGCAATATCTTGATGATTTGAAGTGGCTTCAACTTCCAGCCTGCTTCTTCAATTGTCTCCCCCACAGTGCCTTCCTTGCCGGGAAGCTTTATGGCTGCGACTGTTTCTTCTGCAACGCGCTTTCTGACCTCTGCGAGGCTCGTAAGACCGAACAGAGAGACGTATGCGTATCGTTGCTGATTGCCAGCAGCAACCGCGCGGTTAATAGCCTGCTTCCATTGATGCGTCTTACCTGCCCCCCACCCCCCCGTGAGGAGCAAGACTTTCGCGTGACCGTCTGTGAGAAGCGCGTTCAGTCGTTCTTCGACAATCTCTAAGGTCATCGCGGTGCTTCCATCCAATTAGGATCCAATTTCCCAGTCTCCGGCAAGTTTGCCTGCCCTTCCAAACTCCTACGCCTGCACAGGCTCATTATCCGCCCACAGTCCGCGTCTTGCAGCGATAGGCTTGACCTCGGTAACTACGGGCCTCCTTTCTTCCTTTGCCACGGTCCGGGACGGCGATGTATGCTTTCAGCGCAACTATGGACTGGCTTGAAACATTCGCCCTACTTCCCTTTGAGCAGCCGCTGATCTGGCTTCTTCTGTGGCCAGCGCCCTCGCTTTACGCCTGGGCCGAAGGGGAAGGCCATAAGCACCTGTACCTGGTGAATCTCCTGGTAGGATGGTTTCCACCGTTCTGGCTGTTCACCTGGTGGCTGGCAATATTTCCTCCGATACTTGAGCGCAACACGGCCAAGCTAAAGCGGCCAGAGATTTGAGGGGTTCGATACCATGCGCAAGCAACGCGGAACGATGAAGCAGTCCATCCGATTCCTTGGCACCTACACGTTGCCTAGTGGCCAGTCCGCGATCGGCGAACTGCGACTAAAGGGTTCGAGCACGTTGCTGAAGCTACACTCGGACGAATTCTTGACGCCCGTGGAGGCGGCCTCTAGCATCAAGGGAACCGCGTACACGGGTGAGTGCCTCACTCTCATCGACTCCTATAGTCCTGGCACAGGACAGACCAGCTTCAACGATGCGCCCACTAAGTACCACGCAAACATTTTCCCGCACTATGTTGCTGTTGGCAGGCGTCACTTCAACCCAGGTGAGCCTTACATCAGAGCGATCCACTTCACAACCACCGACCTGACCACGCTCTTCTACGACTTCGACGCCTTCAGCTCCGTGATCGACGCAAAGTCCATAATTGATGTGGTGCTTCAGGAGCGTCGCCGAACGAGGTCGGTCGACGCGGGCGAATGGCCTCACATCCTCTACTTCACTGGAAAGGATTGCATCGCGGAGGTGTCCACAGCGATTGGCAAAGTCTCCGTCCATCACCGTCCCCGGTACACCACGGGCGGCCCGACGGGGGTGTTCATCAAGAATCGCATCGTTGTATCGATTGAGCCCGACCAACCGATGACCTTCCACGAATCTCTTGCACGGATGTATAACGTTGCCTGCTTCCTTTCGATGGCGGCGGGGCGCGCCCAAGGCGTTGACCATGTTCACGTCACTGCGACTGAGGTGATCGACGACATCCCACATTCGCTCGCCATTTACCCGAGCTATCGCTGGAAAGTGAGCGACAAGAGCGAACAGAACAAGCCCCATCCGGGAGATGTCCCGCTGGATCCGATTCGGCATCGCGACGAGTTCGATGGGGTGCTGGCCGACTGGATCGGTCGGCACAGCGGCTGGCGAGTCGCACGATGGCGGTACATGGAGTGCATGCGTAAGGCCAACAAGTACGGTCCCGAACGCCTCGTCGCAGCGGCTAATATGTTCGACATCCTCCCGGCCGACGCCGTGCCTGCGGCTGCCGAGTTACCCGATGACTTAGCAGCTACGCGAGATGCGTGTGCCGCGATGTTTCGCGAGCACCCTGCCGGAATCGACCGCAACAGCGCCCTCTCGGCTCTTGGCAGACTCGGGCAGTCCTCGCTTCCCAAGAAGATCGCCTATCGAGCGTCTATCGTTGAATCGAAGCTCGGGGGAAAGTTTCCAGACCTGCAGTTCGTGGCCGGTATTGCTGTCAAATGCCGCAATTTCTTCGTTCACGGCAACTCCGTCGACATCGACTACCCAAAGGTAGACCCCCTTATACCGTTTCTTACCGACGCGATCGAGTTCATCTTCGCTGCGTCGGACTTCATCGAAGCAGGCTGGGATGCAGAGCGGTGGGGCTCCGACGCACACAGCTGGGGACACAGTTTTGCTCGCTTTCGCAGCGAGTACGACATGGCGCTCGCGGAGCTTCGACGCGCAACCGCTGCTTAGCAATCTGGTCCGGACGCAAGCGCCCGGGAGAGGCGGTTGCCCATACGCGCCGAAAGCGGGCGTTGCCTGTCAGATTGAGTCGCAATTACCCGCGCCAAGCGGGCAAGGGCACCCGGTCTTCGATTCACCGGATGATGTTGCATCGCTCGGATTATTCAAAGTATCACCTTGCATTACGGTGCATTGCAGTACACTTACGTCAGAAGCGCCGCTTGGGAGAGAACAATGGCAAACGCCATGAACGCCGCGCCAGGCTCTCATATCGAACTTGGTCTGATGGAATTGACGCCCGCGGCATTGACAATGCGCAGCCAAGCTACGTTCTGAAGACCCGCCCTTCGTTCCTAGAAAGAATGAATGAACGTCTTTGATCTGCGAGATCGCCTCGTTTCCGACTACGCGAGCTACACCCGCAGCTTCATCAAAATCCTCGATACCCGGATTTCTGACCATGTGGAAAACGCGCTGGGAGCTGGCGCGTTTTGGCCGGAGCCGCTTCTCCAGCTCAATCCGACGTTCCTGCCGGGGGGCACGATCGATGACCTCACAGATCAAGGCAAACTGCATCCTGAGTGCAAGCGCATATTCAGGATTGACAAGTCGGATACTGATCACACCGGCAAGCAACTACTCCTGCATACGCACCAGCGGGACGCCATCCTCAAAGCCAAGGAGGGCAAGTCCTATGTCCTGACCAGCGGCACCGGCTCCGGCAAGAGCCTGACTTACATCGTGCCCATCGTGGATCACGTCCTGCGTAACGGGTCGGGGCGCGGCATTCAGGCGATCGTCGTCTACCCCATGAACGCCCTGGCGAACAGCCAGAGAGAGGAGCTCAGCAAGTTCCTTGAGAAGGGTTACGCGGAAGGGCAGGCTCCCGTGCGCTTCGCCCGCTACACCGGACAGGAAAAAGCCCCGGAAAGGGAGGAAATCCGGAGCAATCCCCCGGACATCCTGCTCACCAACTACATGATGCTGGAACTGCTGCTTACGCGCACCGAGGATCGTGAACTGGTGAGGGCTGCGAAGGACCTTCGTTTCCTGGTTTTTGACGAGCTCCATACATACCGCGGCCGCCAGGGCGCCGACATAGCGCTTCTCATCCGGCGCTGTCGTCAATCCTTTGGCGGTCCGAACATGACTTGCGTCGGTACTTCGGCCACGATGGCCAGTGGTGGCACAACCGATGACCAGAAAAGTGAAGTTGCCAAGGTTGCACAAACGCTGTTCGGCGTGACGTTTGATGCTTCGCAGGTCATCGACGAGACCCTGGAACGAGCCACTCCGGAACTCGATTTTACGGACAAGAGAATCATCGAGGTCGTTCGTAAAACCATCGATGCGGATTCTGCCCCGCCCGAAGCCTACGCCGACTTCCGCCTTCACCCCTTGGCTTCCTGGATTGAAACGACCTTTGGCATTCGCGCAGAGGCCGGCACTGGCCGGCTCATTCGGCAGTTGCCGCGCCGGCTGCAGGGCGAGATGCTGGAAGGGCAACAAAGTGCCGCCGCAGAATTGGCCGAACTGACCTCATCCGACCCAACGCGCTGCGTCGGGGTGTTGCGTCGTTTCCTGCTTCAGGGCGCTAACCTGCGGCGTAGTGAATCCAGCCGCTTCCCAATCTTTGCTTTCCGCCTACATCAATTCTTCACTCGTGGCGATACGGTATGGGCCACTGTGGAAGCTGAAAGCCTGCGCCATCTGGAAATGGCCAAGAAAGGTTCCAAACCAGGCGAACCCGACAAACCGCTATTCCCTTTGGTCTTCTGCCGACAATGCGGTACTGCCTACTACCGGGTCAAGGTCGCCACTGATGAGCATGGCAAGGCTCTCATCCCGAGAGAAGACCGCAGGGAAGAGAGCGATGACGGCAGCGGCGATGGCTATCTCTATCTATCGGAGTCTGCACCGTGGCCGCGGACAGATGGACCCGAACTGCTGAGCCGATTGCCGGCGGCGCTCAAGGAAACATCACCCCAGGGTGCGGAGCGCCTCCGCCCAGATGCGAGAGGCGATTTGCCAGAGCCGGTATTCGTCAATCCGCAAGGCCGGATTGTTTCCGATGGCGAGGGCTTGGCGGCGGCGCTTATCCGCCGAAACTTCCTGTTCTGCCTCAATCCTTCCTGTGGCGTTGCTTATACCAAGAGCCAGCGCTCTGAGCGCCCGAAGCTGGCGACACTCGGGGTTGACAACCGAAGCACCGCCACAACCATTCTCGCAGTGCGCTCACTGATCGAATTGCAGCGCGATCAAGATCTCAAGCCTGAAGCGCGAAAGCTCCTGAGCTTCACGGACAACCGGCAGGACGCCTCGCTTCAGGCGGGGCACTTCAACGATTTCGCCCAGGTGGCCCTGTTGCGCTCGGCGCTGCACAAGGCAACCCGAGACAAGGGCAGCAAGGGCCTTACCCATGGCGATCTATCGCGCAATGTGTTCGATGCAATGCAATTGCGCTTCGACGAGTACGCTTCTGACTCGGAAGTCCGTGGACCGGCACGAAACGCAACCCATGACGCCTTGCGTCGCGTCATCGATTACTACCTCTACCGCGATTTGCAACGCGGCTGGCGCGTGACGGCGCCGAACCTCGAAGACTGCGGCCTGCTGGCATTCGATTACGATGGACTTCGGGGCAACGACGGGTTGCTGGGCGAAGCGGCCCTGTGGGATGCCGGCTTTACAGTCAAGCTTGACCGCGATCGCGAGGAGTTCGTTGAAACGCCCGCCGCGCTGCGCGCCTGCTCCGTGGAGTTACGCGAGGAAATTCTCCGTACGCTGCTTGATGTCTTCCGCCGATCGCTCGCGGTCAAGGTAGATGTCCTGGACCCACAGAGACAGCTCGATCTCGTTGAGCAAACGAAGCCTCGGATCCTGGAGGACACCGTCTGGTATCTTGAGGATGCCCGCGATCTTGAGAAGTCGGTCGTCGCCTACCCTCGGCCCAGAAAACAACAGGATCGCACGGGCCTCTTCGTCTCTTCCCATGGCGGCTACGGGCGATACCTCAAGCGTTCCCTTGCCCCGCATGCCACCCCAGGACAGAACTTCGGCCGGGTCGAGGTGGATCAAGCCATCCGTTTTCTGCTCCTAGCTCTGAAGCGCTACGGCATCGTCGAGCAGGTGCGCAGCGGCCGGGACGAAGCAGATCCGGGCTATCAAATCAATGCAGACGCCTTGCGTTGGCTTCCCGCTGACGGTGAGATTCGCCCGGTCGATCGCACACGATTGCTGGAGGCAGGAGAGATTCCGCCTGAGGTCAACCGCTATTTCGTCGAGTGCTATCAGCGCTTCGTCGATCTGAAGTGCGTGCTCGAAGCGCGCGAGCATACCGCCCAGGCCACAGCCGAAGATCGCGAAGAGCGCGAGGAAAGATTCCGCACCGGAGACCTGCCGTTGCTCTTTTGTTCACCGACCATGGAACTGGGAGTGGACATTGCGCAGCTAAACCTCGTCAATCTGCGCAATGTGCCGCCGACTCCCGCCAATTATGCCCAGCGCAGCGGTCGAGCCGGGCGGGGCGGGCAGCCGGCGTTGGTCTTTACCTACTGTGCCGGGCGCAGCCCTCATGACCAGTACTTCTTCCGCGAGCCGAGCAAGATGGTCGCCGGCGCCGTCGCGCCGCCGCGCATTGACCTGCGCAATCGCGATCTGGTGCGCTCTCACCTCAATGCGATTTGGATGGAAGTAGCCAAGCTGGATCTCGGCAAGATGCTCACAACAGTGGTCGATCTTACGCCTGCAGATGGCAAGCTGCCGCTGCCGGTCAAAGACGCGATCGCCCGCGAACTGAGGAGTCCGGCACATCGTGCCGCCGCGCTCGCCAAGGCCAATCAGCTCATCGCCAGCATTCGCGCAGAGTTGTCTACAACTGCTTGGTTCCATGACGAGTGGAGTCGCGAAACCCTTGATCAGGTCGAGCGCGCTTTCGATGCAGCCTGCGATCGTTGGCGCAGCCTCTACCGCTCGGCTGTTCGGCAGCGCGAATTGCATCACAGGATCATCGGCGATCACGCCCGACCGGAGATCGAGCGCACACATTCGCGACGATTGCGGGCGCAGGCCGAAAGCCAGATACGACTGCTTACCGAGGCCGAAGGCATCTACGAGGGTGACTTCTATTCTTACCGGTACTTCGCTGCGGAAGGGTTTCTGCCAGGCTACAACTTCCCTCGCCTGCCACTATCCGCGTTCGTGCCCGGCCGTCGCCAGCGCAGAGGGCGTGACGAATTCATCTCACGACCTCGCTTCCTGGCGATCTCGGAGTTTGGTCCGCGCGCACTGATCTATCACGAGGGTGCTCGGTATCGTGTCTACAAGGTCAATCTCGACTTCGGCTCCGACGACATCGAGGCAACGCATGCCTTGGTTACTGCGACGATGAAGCGTTGCCCCAGTTGCGGCTATGCGCACCTTGAGCAGGGCAATAACTTGGCGGAGGTATGCGACCGCTGCGCCGCCGCCCTGGACGGGCCGTCGCGGGTTGAAAACCTCGTGCAACTTCAGAACGTCACTCTGAAGCTTGCCAAGCGAATTACCTGCGACGAAGAAGAGCGCCAGCGCTTCGGCTACAAACTCGTCACTTCCTACCGCTTCCCGGAGATCGGCGGAAAGCTCGACCGCAAGGATGCCGAGGTGTATTGCGGCGATACGCTCGCAGTGCGACTAAGCTACGGCGACGCTACCGATCTTTACCGTATCAACCTCGGCTGGTCGAACCAGCGCGGCAACCAATCCCCAGGTTTCATACTGGATCTTGAGCGCGGCTACTGGTCGCGCAATCAGGCCGATGACGAGGACCAGGACGATGCCACGGCGCAGGCACGAACCCAGCGCGTCGTCCCGTACGTGAAAGACACCAAGAATGCGCTGGTAATGCGCTTCGAACCGCCACGCCCGGTTTCCGAGATGGCGAGTCTTCAGGCGGCATTCAGACAAGCCATTCTGAAGCATTTCCAACTCGAGCCGCGGGAACTGTCCTGCGAGCCGATGCCTACGGCACAAAACCGGCAGGAGATTCTTTTTTATGAAGCTTCCGAAGGCGGCGCAGGCGTACTGCGCCAGATTGCGGAAGACCCTTCAGTGCTGCCGCTGCTGGCACGGCGCGCACTAGAGATCTGCCACTTCGATCCTGACACCCTCGCGGACAGGGGCGCGAAAACCTGCGGCAAGGCTTGCTACGAATGCCTGCTGGATTATGGCAATCAGCCCGATCACAAGAATCTGGACCGCTTTCTGATCCACGAATTGCTGTCGGAGTTGTCGCACAGCGAGTGCCGACCATCCGGGGGTGCCGGATCACGCGCCGAGCGCATGGCTGCTCTGCGCAAACGCTGTGACAGCCAACTGGAAAAGAGGTGGCTCGATACGGTGGACAATTCCATGCTGCGCCCGCCCAGCGACGCGCAGTACCTCATCGAAGCATGTTCAACGAAGCCTGATTTTTTCTACCGAGAACACAATGCCGCGATCTACATTGACGGCCCGCATCACGACGAGCCGGATCAGATTCGTGCGGATGACGTCATTACCAAGCGGCTGATGGAGATGGGCTACGCCGTGGTTCGTTTCCATCACAAAGCCGACTGGAGTGATATTTTCCGCCGCCACCCGGATATTTTCGGGACACCACAGGGATGAGCACCGCGACGCTTTCCAAACCAGGGACTCTCATCCATGCGCGCGGCCGCGAGTGGGTCGTGCTACCTGACTCCACCGATGACCTATTGATCGCGCGCCCAGTGGGCGGCCTTGATGAGGAAGTCACCGGCATTCTGCCAGCAGTGGAGCAGGTCGAATCCACCACCTTCCGACTGCCAACCAATGCCGATCTGGGTGACTTCGCCTCGGGGCAACTCCTGCGCGACGCGGCACGCTTGTCAACCCGCGCCGCCGCCGGGCCGTTCCGCAGCTTTGGCCGCATCGCGGTAGAGCCTCGACCGTACCAGCTCGTACCGCTGATGATGGCTCTGAAACTCGACCCCGTGCGGCTGCTGATTGCGGACGATGTGGGCATCGGCAAGACGATCGAGGCGGCGGTCATCGCCCGCGAACTGCTGGACCGTGGCGAGATTCGGCGCCTGGCCGTGCTCTGCCCACCGCACCTGGCCGAGCAGTGGCAACGTGAATTGGCCGAAAAATTCCATATCGAGGCCGAACTCGTACTGAGCAGCACAATCCAGCGCCTGGAGCGGGATCTTCCCCTCGGTGTCTCGGTATTCGAGCGCTACCGTTACACGATTGTCTCCACCGACTTTATCAAGACTTCGCGCCGCGCCGAGGATTTCGTGCTCAAGTGCCCTGAGTTTGTCATCGTGGACGAGGCGCACGGCTGCACGCTGGCAGGAGGTGTCGGGCGCGGCCGGCAACAGCGTTTCGAGCTTCTGCGCCGTATCGCGGAAGACGAGTCCAGGCATCTCCTTCTTGTCACTGCGACGCCCCACAGCGGCAACGAGGACGCCTTCCGTTCCCTGCTGAGTCTGCTCGACAGGGAGTTCGTCGACTTGCCTACCGATCTTGACAGGGCCGGACGGGAAGGAATCCGTCGCAAGCTGGCGCGGCACCTCGTGCAACGCCGGCGTGCGGACATCCGCCACTACCTTGATACCGACACCGCCTTCGCGGAACGCAAGGACAAGGAAGCCACCTATACCTTCAGCAAGGAATACCGCGCGCTCTTTGACGACATCCTTGATTTCGCACGCGACTATGTGTCGGAGAAAGACGGCGGCCAGCGCCACCGCCGTGTGCGCTACTGGTCCGCGCTTGCCCTGTTGCGTTGCGTATCCTCCAGCCCTGCTGCGGCTGCCGCCACCCTCCGAAGCCGCGCTGCTGTGGACCAGGCAGAGGAGGCAGACGTGGACGAAATCGGCCGCCGAACCGTGCTCGATCAGGGTGATGACGATGACACCGTTACGCTGGATTTCAGCCCTGGCTCCGATACCGAAGGTGGCGCCGAGGGCACACGCCGGAGGTTACTGGAGTTCGCCCGCCGCGCCGAAGCGCTGCCCGCCGAAGGCGACCTCAAGTTCCAAGGCGCGCTGCGCGAGATCAAAGCGCTGCTTAAGGACGGCTACCAGCCTGTCGTCTTTTGCCGCTTTGTGGACACCGCCGATTACGTTGCCCGCCAACTGCGCGAATCGCTGCCCGCGAAGATACGGGTCGAATCGGTCACCGGTCTGCTGCCACCCGCCGAGCGCGAGGCGCGTATCGCAGATCTGGTCGCGGAATCGCGCGAGTATGTGCTGGTGTGTACCGACTGCCTGTCGGAGGGCATCAACCTTCAGGAACATTTCAACGCAGTTTTGCACTACGACCTGGCGTGGAATCCCACTCGCCACGAGCAGCGTGAAGGCCGTGTCGATCGATTCGGTCAGGAAAAGAGCGAGGTTCGTGTCGTCACCTACTATGGAACCGACAATCCGATTGACGGCGTGATCCTTGAGGTGCTTCTTCGCAAACACAAGAGCATCAAGAGCGCGCTCGGGGTCACCGTCGCCGTGCCTGGCTCCAGCGAGCAGATTGCCGAGGCCCTGTTCGAAGGCGCATTGTTCAAGGAGAAGACCCGCGGGCACCCGCAACAGATGGCGCTCGATTTCATTGATGACCTGGAACCGAAAAAGCAGGCCATCCACGCCGAATGGGAAAATGCCCGCGACCGCGAGAAGGCCAGCCGCTCGCGCTTCGCCCAACACACCCTGAGCCCCGAAGCCGTTGCAACGGAATTGCAGAGCGTGCGAACGGCCATTGGCCGCAGCGAGGATGTCACGCGTTTCTTCAACTCCGTCATGCACGCTGCGACCGTGCCTGTAAAGGTCGAGGGCAAGGCGGTAACACTCCAACTCAGCACCGAAGTCCCTCGGGCGCTACGCCAGGCCATCGGCCGAGATGAGCCGTTCACCGGGCGCTTCGATCTCCCGCTTCAGGAAGGCGAGGTTTACCTCGGCCGCACCAGCCCCGTGATCGAGGGCCTTGCGAGTTGGACCCTCGATCAGGCGCTTGACCCAGCGGCCCGCGATGTCCGGCCCATTGCCGCACGCTGCGGCGTGGTTTCAACCTCCGCAGTAAACACCCGCTCGATGCTGATCGTAGCGCGCTTCCGCTATCACCTGCAGATCGCCGGTGGCGACGCCGAGACTATTTTGTGCGAGGAGATTGTGCCGCTCGCCTGTACTGGGGCGGCGGACGCGCCGCAGTGGCTCACGCCGGAGGACGGCGAACGGCTACTTGCTGCGCGCCCTGAGCGTAACCTCATTCAGACCGCCATTGACCAGCAGCTCGGATTGCTCTTGCCAGCACTGCCGAAACTCCAAGAGGCGCTCGCATCTGTCGCCAAGGAACGCGCTGCCGCTCAGCTCGCAGCCCATGAGCGCGTGCGAGAAGCGTCCCGCACCAAAGGGCGGGTGACCATTCAACCTGTACTGCCCGTGGATATTCTCGGTTCCTATGTCCTCTTGCCAAAGCTGGGATAAGGCAGCGTGAAACCGCTCAGCGAGTCCGAGATCGTGGCAGTTGAGCGCAATCTATTTCCACGTGTCCGGCCGCTCGTGCGCAGTCGGCTGGACTTTCCGTGGCACCGTGACCGCTCCGGTACGATAACAGCAAGCCTGGTGCAATCATCACAGGCGCTTGCGGTGGAATTCTTCGGCACAATTGACGCCGTTGGCTCCCGCGATGCGATTCTCAATGCGTGGCGGGCCGAGCTCTCGCTTTCCGTCAAAGGACCTTGGAAGATTGAACTCGAATTTCCCCTACCACGCGATCTGCTGGGCGAATCGCGCCCTACGCAAGTCGACGCGCTCGCACGCGGTGACGGCGGCCTGATCCTTTTCGAGTGCAAGTTCACCGAGCCGGATGGCGGTGGGTGCAGCCAGCCGATCCCCCTCGCCGAGGGCGCGCATAAAGGTATCCGGCAGTGCGATGGCAATTATGTGGACCAGCTCAATCCTGTATCGGGACTCCGTTCACGCTGCGCGCTGACCGGAAAGGGAATTCGCTACTGGGACCTCGTGCCGGAAGTTCTCGACATCGACTCGGCGAGCGAGCACCGCCCCTGCCCGTTCGCCGGAGGTTGGTATCAATGGATGCGCAATCTCGTCGCTGCGAGGGCGCTTACGCATAAATGCGGGGTGCCGGCGGCGTTTGTGGTCGTTTATGCCGACGGCCCGTTTCCCATGGCGCGCAAAGTTCGCACGGAAGAGTGGGCTGCGTTGATAAGGTTGACTGAAGGGCGCGCGGTTCTGTTCCGCGCCGTGTCGTACCAGCACCTACACAGCGTCGCGGCCGCGGCATCGTCAACGCCAGACAGGCCCGAACTCGACGAACTCAGTGCATGGATGGGTCAGAAATACAAGACCGTATCCGCACAGGTGGAACCTTAACCATGGCCCGCCGAGGCCAAAACTTCCAGACCATCCGATCCGAGGGCGGTCTGCTGCCGGCCGACCTCTTGCGGCGCGTACTCGACCCCACAGCTAAGCTCGACGGCACGCGGCCGGAGGATTACGGTCTGCCGCATGGCGAGCGGCTGAACGAAGTGATCACCCAGTCGTGGAATCGTTTGCGGAAACACTGGACGGAATTCCGTTCCACTTCCGCGAACCTGCCGGAAGGCGAACCGGGCACAGGTCTTACCAACGACAAATGGACTCTGCCGCTACTGCGCGAGTTGGGCTTTGGCCTACTCCCCACCAGCGCCGGCCCCGAAGTCGGCGGGCGTACCTACGCCATCAACCGCTTCTTCGGCCCAGTACCCATCCACCTCGTCGGCTGCGGTCTGAGCCTCGACCGGCGCGCAGCCGGCGTGCGCGGTGCCGCCACGATCAACCCCCACGGCCTGGTGCAGGAGTTTGTCAATCGGAGTCCCGGACACCGGTGGGCGGTCGTGTCGAACGGGCTGCGCTTCCGCGTCCTGCGCGATAACCAGGCACTCTCGCGACAATCTTTCCTCGAGTTCGACTTGGAGGCCATGTTCGCCGGAGAGGTCTTTTCCGACTTTGTGCTGCTCTGGCTCATAGCGCATGCCACGCGATTCAATCCTCGCGAGGCCGGGCGGCCGGAAACCTGCTGGCTGGAGGAGTGGACGAAGCTCGCTGAGGAGCAGGGCACGCGCGCGCTGGGTGACTTGCGCGGAGGCGTCGAGCGCGCGCTGCAGATCCTCGGCGAGGGCTTTACCAGCAACCCGAGGAACACTGCGCTGCGCGACGCCCTTCGCACCGGACAGGTGTCGCTCATCGACTTCCACGGCCAGCTCCTGCGCGTGGTCTATCGCCTGATCTTCCTGTTCGTCGCCGAGGACCGCACTCTCGACGGCCAGCTGCTCCTACATCCGCGCGACAACGCCGATGCTGCGCGCACGGCACGCGAGCGCTACTCCGCTCATTACGGCACCGTGCGCCTGCGGGAATTGGCCGCAAAGATCAAAGGCAGCCGCCACGGCGACCTATGGCGCCAGTTTCAGCTCCTGGTGGGAGCGCTTTCTGGTGACGCAAAGTTTGCCGCCGCACGCGAGCACCTAGCGCTTCCCGCACTCGGCAGCTTTCTTTGGAGCCCAGCCTCAACCGCCACGCTTAACGACGCCGAGCTGACCAACCACGACTTTTTGGAAGCTCTTCGCAATCTTGCCTTCACCCGCCAGGGCAAGGTGCTGCGCCCTGTAGACTACAAGAATCTCGGCGCTGAAGAGCTTGGTGGTGTCTATGAAGGTCTTCTGGCGCTTACGCCGCAGATCAGCGCCGACGGCGCCCGCTTCACCTTCGCCGAGTTTGCCGGCAATGAGCGCAAGACTTCCGGCTCCTACTACACGCCCGACTCGCTGGTGCAATGCCTGCTCGACTCTGCACTCGACCCTGTAGTGGCGGAGACAATTAAGGGCAAGACGGGCGCTGAGGCTGAGGCGGCCATCCTTTCGCTGAAGATCTGCGACCCCGCCGTTGGCTCAGGCCACTTTCTGGTCGGCGCGGCACATCGGCTTGCGCGACACCTAGCCCGTGCACGCGCGCTGGAGCAAGGTGAGAGTGAACCGTCGCTTCTCCTATACCAGCACGCGCTCCGCGACGTGATCGGGCGGTGCCTGTACGGGGTGGACGTGAACCCGATGGCCGCCGAGCTGTGCCGTGTGAGCCTGTGGCTTGAAGCCCTCGAACCCGGCAAACCGCTTTCCTTCCTCGATCGCCACATCTGGATCGGCAACAGCCTACTGGGCGCCACGCCGGAGCTGATCGCCGCGGGCTTGCCCGACGACGCATTTTCTGCCATCGAAGGCGACGACAAGAAAGTTTGTGCTGTCTTGAAGAAGCGAAACAAGCAGGAGCGTGAAGGCCAGATGGATATGGTTCACTTGATGGTCGCCGAGCCAAGCGCCGATTACAACTCTATAGAAACGCGAACACGCGGAATAGACGAATCTCCGGACAACACCATCGACGAGATTCAGCGCAAGTCGGAGCAGTTCAGTCGGCTCATTGTGTCGCCGGAGTATCGGCACCGTCAGCAGGTCGCCGACACTTGGTGCGCGGCTTTCGTATGGAAGAAACTGGCCAACACCCCTGTTGAACCGATCACCACTGATGTCATTCGCAGACTTGAAGCGGATGTCAGCGCGCTCTCACCGGCGCAGAATTGGGAAGTGGAGCGCCTGTCTCATCAATACCAGTTCTTCCACTGGCATCTGGCCTTCCCGGAGGCGTTCGCCAAGGGAGGTTTCGATTGCGTGCTCGGGAACCCGCCGTGGGAGCGGGTGAAACTCCAAGAGAAGGAGTGGTTCGCCGAGCGCAGCCCCGAGATCGCCAACGCCCCCAACGCCGCCGCCCGCAAGCGGCTCATCGAGGGGCTCAAGGCGGGCGACCCCAGGCTCTACCAGCAGTTTCTCGACGACTCCCGCAAGGCCGAAGGCGAGAGCCACCTCATGCGCAACAGCGGCCGCTATCCGCTCTGCGGCCGGGGCGACATCAACGTCTACACTGTCTTCGCCGAGGGGATGCGCACGCTGCTGAACGGCCGGGGCCGCGTCGGCTGCGTGCTGCCCACCGGCATCGCCACCGACGACACCACCAAGTTCTTCTTCCAGGACGTCGTAGAGTCAAAGTCGCTCGCCAGTCTTTACAGCTTCGAAAACGAGGAGTTCGTTTTCCCGAGCGTCCATCACGCAACACGTTTCTGCCTGTTCACCGCCGGTGGCGGCGCGCGGCCAATCGCTGTCATCGCCCAGTTCGTGTTCTTTGCCCGCCAGGTTGAGCATCTGCGCGACCCCGAGCGCCGTTTCACCCTTTCCGCCGAAGACATCGCGCTACTCAACCCCAACCCCCGCACCTGCCCGATCTTCCGCTCCCGCCGCGACGCCGAACTCACCAAGGCCATCTACCGTCGCGTGCCGGTGCTGATCCGCGAGGCGCAGGGCGAACGGCCCGAGGAGAACCCGTGGGGCATCCGCTTCAGCACAATGTTCCACATGTCCAACGACTCCCAACTTTTCCGCACGCGGGAGCAGTTGGAGGCCGATGGTTGGCGGTTGGAGGGGAACGTCTTCCGGAAGGACGGCGCGGAGTATCTGCCGCTGTATGAGGCGAAGATGATCCACCACTTCGACCACAGGTGGGGGACTTACGCGGGGCAAACGCAGGCGCAGGCGAATCAGGGCAAACTGCCCGAGTTGGACGAGGCGATGCACGCCGACCCGCACTTGTTCTCGCTCTCCCGTTACTGGGTTAGCGGCACTGACGTTCATGCCCAAGTTGGCAGTTGGTCCCATACCTGGTTGTTCGGGTTTAGGAACATCACTGGTGCGACCGTCTTGCGCACCATCATCGCCACACCGACTCCTATGGTGGCCGTGGGACATTCGATGCCGCTGATATTCCCAACAATAGAAGCAACGCAATGCGCCGCTCTAGTGGCGCTCCTGACCTCCTTCGCCGCCGACTACGCCATGCGCCAGAAGCTAGGTGGAATCAACCTGACCTATGGCTATTTCAACCAGCTTCCTGTATTGCGACCCGGGGACATGCTTCGCATTTGCCCATGGGCAGACCGGTCGACCAGTGCGAGCCGCTGGTGCCTCCCCCGCGTGCTGGAGTTGACACACACCGCGTGCGACCTTGCGCCGTTCGCGCAGGACTGCGGCTGGTCGGGCCCGCCGTTCCGCTGGAACGAGGAGCGCCGCTTCCTGCTTCGCTGCGAACTGGACGCCGCCTTCTTCCACTTCTACCTGCAGGCCGAGCCGAACGGCGACTGGCGCCGGGCGGAGGTCGAGACGGCAGAAGACCTGACGCGGCTTGCGGCCAGTTTCGCGACCCCGCGCGAAGCTGTAGCCTACATCATGGACACCTTCCCCATAGTTCGCCGCAGGGACGAAGAAAAGTTCAACGGTGACTATCGCACCAAGCGCGTCATCCTCGAAATCTACGACGCCATGCTGGAATCCATCCGCACCGGCCAGCCATACCAGACCCGCCTCGACCCGCCCCCAGCCGATCCGCGTTGCTGCCACCCGCCGAGGGAACGCGCCACAACATGACCACGGATTTCCTCTGGCCAAGCCTGGACCTGCTCACGCAAGAGTACGTCCTCGTTCAGGCGTGGAAAAAGACGGTCTCCTACATCCGTTATCACAACTGGTACGCGGACACGCTGGAGTTGGATCGGGCCGCGGTTAACCTGCCACGTTTTCTAGGCGCACTGGCGGAGCGCTTTGCCGCACCCGAGCAGTGGACCAGCGATCCGCTGCGTATCGTGCCAGCGCCCAAGAGCCAACTGTGGCAGGTGACGCTCGGGTCCAAGCGGTGGGGGCCGGTGGATTCGCGTAAGACGGCGGTGAAACTCCGGCCCCTCGCGCACGTCAGCCTGACGGATCAGGTTGCCGCCACGGCATTGATGCTGTGCATCGCGGATCGGGTGGAGACGCTGCAAGGCGATCCGCGTGACTCGGTCGCGGACGCTGGACGACGCAAACGGGTCATTTCCTATGGAAACCGCTTGTTCTGTGACGGGAACGATGAGGGACTTCACCACCGCTGGGGTTCGACCAAGCTCTACCGGGCTTATTTCCAAGACTACCGAAGCTTTCTGTACCGACCCGAGGTGGTTGCAGAGAACGCCATCATCCTCGACAAGAACGGCGTAGTGGATCTGGATCAACCGTTGGATCTCGCCGCTGCCGGCAGGGTTGTAGTCGTGCACTCTGACCTCCGACAGTTCTACGACCGGGTGCATCCCGATCTGTTCGCCTCGAAGCTCGGTGCGCTCGCGCAGCCGGGAGACGATCCCGGCTTCTTCACTCTCGCCGCACGTTTGTTGAACTGGGGGTGGGACCCGAAGGACGCCGCTGAGGTGACTGCCCATGCACGGCAGGCGGGCCTCACGGATTTCTCTAGGGTTGCACTGCCTCAAGGTCTGGTCACGGCCGGATTCTTTGCCAACGTGGCATTGCTTGATTTTGATCAGGGGCTCCGCCGGGCGTTCTCCACAAAGATTGCGCCAGATGTCCAGCTACATGACGCGAGTCGCTATGTCGATGATCTGCGCATAGTGCTGACCGTCGGCTCGAACCAACCTCTCACTGAGATCGAAGCCCTGGTAGTGAGTTGGTTGCAAGGGCTGCTGGACGCGCACGCACTTGGATTGCAGGTCTCGGCCGAGAAGACCAGAGCTGCTGTGTTCCGTGGCGACGAGCGCCCACTGATACGGCAGAGCCGCAAGATGGAGCGTATTCAGGGCGCAGTATCCGGCGGCTTCGACGCTATCGGCGGGGAAGAAATCCTGGATGCCGTCCAGGGGCTGATCCGCTCGCAGCAGCGCTACTCGGAGAAACGAACGGAGCATCAAGGCTGGCTGCTCTCCCCGATCCCAGATGTGCGCGATGCGACGGTGTCGCGCTTTGCGGCAGCGCGTTTCCGCAAGACCTACCGCTCGCTCAGGCCCTTGCTAGAAGAACGCCGCGGCCCTGGGGCTGCGGAGGGAAACAGTGATCTCGACGAGTCCGAGGATATGTCGCGTGCGGCCCGCACTCAGGAGGACCTCGACGATGAGGCGCGAGCCTTTGCGCTGGGGTTAATCGAGAACTGGGTTGAAGATCCGTCGAATGTTCGCCTGCTGCGCATTGGACTGGACCTTTGGCCTGCTGCTGACATCCTGACCAGCGTGCTGGACCTGCTGCGACCCTTCACTGTGAAGGCGGGTCGGCGCAAGGCGCCCAGACGGGTGGCATGGTATTGCCTGGCCGAAATCCTTCGCGCCGGGGCCACCGAGACCGGTTTCGTGGAAAACGGCGAATGTCTGCCGGCCGGGGTCGACATTGCTGCCTATCGCCAAGTGCTTCTCAAGGAGGCTGTCCGCCTGCTGTCCGTACCACCGCAGAGCCTGCCTTGGTATCTGAAGCAACAGGCACTGCTGTTCCTGGCGGCGAACGACCCGACCCAAGCGCCGTTCCAACGCACTGGCCACCGAGAGGAAACGGCGCGCTATCGAGAGCTGATCCGATTTATTCGGGGCGAGGGCAACAACTTGCAGGGTGCGGACTTTGCCACGCTGGCGGTTCTGGCGCGCCGATCATTCCTCGACCGGGATAAGGCGGTTCAGCTTGCGGGCACGGGAATTACGTCCCGCCGACTGGAGGAGATCGCGGAGCGAGACCCGGCCTTTGCTCTTGAGATTCTCGGCGATCGGTCGGACCTCACCTCGGGCGTTTCTCCCCGATTGCGGGACGATTTATCCCTCGATCTGCGCGCAGGTAGCGACGACTCGCTGTCGCTGGCGGAACTTGTTCTCCGAGATGGCCCACATAACCTGCTTCGCAACGAGCCCTCAATACTTGGCTTCGCATCGAAATTTCTGGTTGAACTGGCCGAAGCGGAGGGTGCCGAGGCGATCACCCCTTCGGACGTCCTGGTGAGGGTTGATGAGAAGACGGGGAAATTGGATGCGGTCAAGATCAGGCAGAGCCGGGTATCGCCGACGGGCTCAATGTATCGGCCACCAAGCTGGTGTCCCAGCGAGGAGCGGTGGCGTTTCCAACTTGGCTATCTCATGCGCTTTATTCTGGCCGCGCGACCGGACTTCACCAGGCTGGTACGCCCGTCGCCTTGGAAAGAGGGCACAGCGACCTACCGGGCACCCGAAAGCCACTGGTATCAGCGGTTGTATGGGCTGTTCAGTGGACATGCCGCGTTCGGCGATGACTGGCTGCCAATTTCGGGCTGGACCGAGCAGTTGCTCTTCGCATTGCTGAGCTGGCCGGGGTGTCTTTCGCCCGGAATGCCGGAGGTTCGCGGGGGACGCGAAGCGACACGAGCCAGTATCGAAAATCGAATTCGGGAGTTCGCCGAAGAACAGGGGCCGTCCAAGGGCGTGCCGATGCTCCGTCAGGCGGCGCCGCGGCCCGACGGTTCGTCCGCGCGTCGGCCGCTGCGTGCCTGCGTCGTGCAGACCGTAATCCCGGCGCCGGGTGACTTCCCGAGCCCAGATGATTTGAAGCGGGAGGATCTAGAATTCTCTGACCCTACTTTCCGCAGACGGCATCGCAATCATCTATCGGCCGCCTTGGCGGCGGTCAAGCGAATGCTCGATCTGCGCGAGACGCATAAGGGACGAGCGGGCCGGCTGGACTGGCTGATTCTGCCCGAGTTGTCGGTCCATCCGGACGACGTCAAGACGCATCTCCTGCCATTCGCGCGAATGCACAAGACGATCATTCTGGCGGGGCTGACCTACGAGGAATTATTCGCGGGCCAACCGCTGGTCAACTCGGCGCTTTGGGTGATTCCGGAGTGGACCGCCGCTCACGGATTGCAAGTCTTTACGCGACGCCAGGGGAAACGCCACTTGTCGCCGGAAGAGGAAAAATTCAACTCGAAGGGTCCGGCCTTCTTAGTAGGATTTCGGCCTTGTCAGTGGCTAATAGGCTACCAGTGGTCGAATCGCCCCGAAGACAGGCCGCTCTGGCTGACGGCCGCGATCTGTTATGACGCCACTGATCTCTCGCTGGCAACCGACCTGCGGAACCATTCAGATGTTTTCGCGATTCCGGCACTCAACAGAGATGTGAAAACCTTTGACCAAATGGCGCTGGCACTCCACTACCACATGTTCCAATTGGTCATTGTCGCAAACAACGGCACCTACGGTGGCAGCAATGCCTACACTCCCTATCGCGAGGACTTCCAGCGACAGGTATTCCATCTACACGGGCAGCCGCAAGCGTCGGTGGCCTTTCTGGAAATCGACGACATCGAAGCCTTCTTGCGGCGCAAAGCAGATGCGCTAGACCAGATTTCGCCGTCGAAGGACCCTGAAGCGTCAACACCTTGGAAGTTTCCGCCCGCGGGTATGTGAGATGATCTTTGGGATGCCGTTTGTCAAATTCTGACCTGGACAAAATAGGAGTGATATGGCCAAAGCTGAAGCCACCGTAGAAGAACTCATCGGCATGATCGAGCGCGGCGAGTTGCGCCTGCCGGAAATGCAACGGCGCTACGTCTGGCGCTCCACCCGTGTTCGCGACCTGCTCGACTCGCTTTACCGTGGCTACCCCTCGGGCGCGATCCTGCTATGGGAGACCGACGAGGCCGTGCCGCTACAGGAGTTCGCCGTCGAACAGCAAAAGAACCCCTACCAGAGCACGCGCCTTCTGCTCGACGGCCAGCAGAGACTCACCTCGCTCTCTGCCGTGATCCGCGGCGGGCAGGTAACTGTGCGCGGGCGACAGAGACCTATTGAACTGCTTTTCAACCTCGACCACCCAGACCAGCTTGCGTTCGTGACCGAAGTGATTGAGGACGGTGCCGATGAAGATGAGGACGACGATCTGATCGACGACGAGGCGGATTCGAGCGAGGACGAATTGCAGAAGCGCTTCGATCGCATGACTTTTGTTGTGGCCACGCGGAAGCTAGAACAACTGCCACAGTGGGTAAAGGTCACCGATGTGTTCAAGACCGACAGCGACGCGCCCTTCCTCAAGCGCGCAGGTGTGAAAGGCTTCGAGGACTCGCGCTACGAAAAATACAGCCAGCGTCTCGCCCTGCTGCGTGGCATTCGCAAATACGTCTACCGCATGGACGTGCTGGAGCGGAAGCTCTCCTACGACGAAGTCACCGAGATCTTTGTGCGCGTGAACTCGCTCGGCGCCAAACTGCGCAGCTCCGACCTTGCGCTGGCGCAAATCACCGCCAAGTGGCGGGGCGCGCTGAAAATATTCCAGGGTTTTCAGGGGCAGTGCACCAAGGCAGGCTTCGATATTGACCTTGGTTTGCATTTGAAGAACATGGTCGCATTTGCCACCGGGCAGTCGCGCTTTCTGACAGTAGGTGGACTTCCGGTCGCGACTTTGCAAAAGGCGTGGAAGGAGAGCGTCCCCGGTATGGAGTTCGCGCTCAATTTCTTGAAGAGCAACGCCGGCATCGAGAGTCCGGCACTGCTGTCCTCGCCGTTCCTGCTGGTAACGCTCGGCTACTACGGTCACAAGCGGAACTATCAGATACCGGCAAAAGAGGCTCAGCATCTGCGGTATTGGGTGCTCGTTGCCAACGTCAAGGGACGCTATTCGCGCGGCTCCAGCGAGACGCTCCTTGACCAGGACCTATTGACGCTGCGGCAAGGCGGTGGCGCCAAGGAGTTAATTGACCGTCTGCGGCTGCAGATGGGGCGGCTTGATGTGACCCCGGAAGAGCTGGAAGGCCGGAACCAGCGCAGCGCAGTATTTAAGACCATGTTCCTGGCCTTCCGCGCGGCGGGTGCCAAAGACTGGCGCTCCAACCTCGCTATCGCCCTGGACCACTCCGGCTCCACACACCGCCTACAGTTCCACCACATCTTCCCAAAGGCTGTGCTGAAGAGCGCCTACACTGGCCGCGAGGCGGACGACATTGCCAACTTGTGTTTTATCAGCGGCAAGACGAACCGACAGATCAGCGACAAGGAACCTAGCGAATATTTTTCGCCCATGATTGATAAGGCAGGCGATTCCGCGTTCAAGAAGCAGTGCATACCGACAACCAAGTCATTGCTGGGGACGGGTGGCTACAAGAAATTCCTTCAATCGCGGCGTTCGCTGATCGCGAAGCGACTTAACGAGTTCCTTTCTGAGTAAGAGTTGCCCCCGCCTCTACTGCACGATTCAACTGCAACGCTAACCGCGACGTTCAACAAGGTGTATCGGCGACTGAACTGCAATGCATACGCGGCGAGAAGTCAGACAACCCGGCAAAAAACACTAGCGCCCGCGCCGGTTGACCCGATGTAGCTCGGCTTCGACTAAACCGATAATTTCCTTGGCCGAGCGGTTCAGTGCTTTAGCGAGCTTGAGGATCGTCGTCAAGGTCGGCTGCTGTTGGCCAAGTTCAAGGATACTGACATAGGTGCGCCGCAGATCGGCTTCAAAGCCAAGCGCCTCCTGCGTCAGGCCCGCATCCAGGCGTAGCTGACGCAATACCCTCCCGAACGCGACCGCTGGCTCCACGGATTCCTCCCACTATTGGAGGAATTAGGCCAAAGGGCTATGATGTTGTCGTCCCACAATCATAGGAATTGCGATAGGGACAAGATTTCGGTCCCCTTCTTGGCTGGCTCAATATGTAGGCGGAAGCCAAATGCGCCCATGAACCTTCGTTCGCCAAATTACGATCTCAAGGCTTTTAGCGAATCCGTAGTCGACTTGGATGTCTGGGAAATATTTGACGCAATTTCCAAAGAGATTCATGCCATCGCTATGCAATGCCAAAATTTTGGAATCAGGATGCCCAAGAAGGGCACAAAGGCTAGGCAATATTTCGACGACCTAAAATTTCTCGTACCACTATATACAGGTTTGCCACCCACTTTCCGCGATGGCTACGTCGAGGACGCTTGGCCGATGCTTTGGAAGATGTCGGGACGCCTTGTAGCTCTTTCGAATTTTAGGGAAAAATGGTCGCATCCGATGTTCTCATTCAGCAAAGAAGCTCTGATAGAAATGGGCCGTGAGCATTGGAAGGAGTATCTTCCGCAAAAATACCAGGACCTAGAGACCAACGGGACGCTCGACCAGGAGTTGTCGGCAGCGGCAGAAATGACGCTGCAGGCGATGCAAGTTGATCAGGAAGCGGGGTACAGCCAATTCGAGGCATGGGAGGCAAACCGGGAACACCACCTGATACTACCGGCAGAGGACGACCCGGAGGAAGATGAGGAGGAGCTACCGATCACACCGCTATACGACGCCATGGTCGAAATGAACCGATCGCTCCGTGAATCGGAGGATGACCAGGAGGACGAAGAAAATTCAGTTAATAAGAATCTCCTCAACGAGGATCGCGGCGACGGCACAGTGAACTATCTGAATGAGCAGGACGCGGTGAAGATCAGGCTGCAGGCCCAGGAGTTCCGGGCGGCGGGGAACCTGGACGAATCCCTGGTACAGACGGTACTGTTCCAGTGGAAGGAGGGCAGCCCGGAGATGGTGGCGCGCCTGGAGAAACTGGGGATACTGGGGGCATACGCGGTGGTGTGCGTGGGCCGGAAGCAAAAGCTGGAGAAACGGTACCTCCGGTCGGGGATGTCGGCACCGGACTCGGCGGAGCAGGCATCACTGGAAACGCTCCTGCTGGAGCCGGAGGACGACTAAGAGTAAGAGGCAGAGCATGACCGACCAGGTAACAGAAGTCGTGATCGTTCAGGGCGAGGAACTATGGATGTGTTCCGATCCCCTCGAAGCCTACTTCGTGTCAGCAGGAATCAAGTCGCCTTTCAAATGGCAGAGCACAGACTGCCGGCGTGGCTACATCGGCACATGGGCCATTGAAAACGACCGCCTCTATTTGAAATCCCTGGAAGGCCGAACAGCGCACGGCACGCCAATCGGGCTGGCGCATCTTTTCCCGCACCACCCCGACGGCGTGTTTGCGAATTGGTATTCGGGAGAGATCCGTTGCCCTGCCGGAAAATTGCTTGAGGCTCGACCCGTGGGTTGGCCCTGGCCCAATATCTACGAGAAGGATCGGTTCTTCACGATCCGAGAAGGCGTGGTCACTGGCCAGCACATCGTGACAAACGATCTGCCGGAAGATATCGACGACGTGCCGGAATCCCAGAATTTCCTGGGGAAAATATTTGAGATTTTTGGAAGGCGCTGATCCGCTTTCCTTGCATGGCTTGCTTTTCTAGGGGGACCGAAGCGGAGGGACACAACCCGCTCTCCCAGCACCGTCGAGTATGGGACCCGCGGCGACGCGATGCCGGTGGTGCTGTGCAGGCACATCGAGGACGGCGTCGGCGCGGCGGCCGGCCAGGTTCGACCACAGCCCGCGTATCGGCCGCGCGAGGCATCCGCATCGATGGTCAGGCCGACTCGCTGATGGTGGGCGGCAACGCGATCGGTCCGTATCGGCCTCGATGCACCCTCGCCAGCGGAGTCGGGAGCGGCCCGCGGTGAAGGCGTATGGACGCCCGTTGCATGGTCGCCGCGGAGAGGCCCTCCCCCTGCGCTGCTCGCAACAGCTTGATGCTGTGGTTGATCTGGCGGTAGTGGACCGTCTACCCACGTTCTGACCCACGATTGCGCTCAGGGCGCGCTTCAGAACCGCGCCTTGGCCTTGGCGACTGGTCTGATGGCGTCCTTGGCCTCGGCTGGCATCGGCAGTTGCCGGGCCTCGGTCAGCTTGCCGGGCTTCGCAACGTCCTCGGTGATCGTTCGGCCCTGGTCGATCGGCGCGCCCAGCTGCATCGTCTGGCCGCCCATGTTGATGTTGAAGATCGCGGCAACGCCCGGAGGCGCTTTGTGCTTCTCGAAGGCGCCCTTCGCTTCCAAGAGGGTACGCGCGGCCGCGTGCTTGTCGTGCAGCCGCACCTTGCGCACCAGGCCGTACTTGGTCGGGGTCTCGCTGTAGCTGGCGACCGCAGCAGCCGTGTCGGGGTCCCATTGGTCCGTGCGCAGGAGAGTGCCGTTCCGGTCGAACAATCGACGAATGTCGGCATGCGCCAGGCGGCTCAGGACTTGCTCTGCGTGCGCAAGCGTCGCGCGCGTGTGGTCCACGAAGCGCTCGGTAACGCGGTGAATTTCGGCCTGGATACGAGGGTCGGCGAATAAGCGGCGCGCTTCTGCCCTTGCTGTAGCCACGCTCGCACGCGGATAGGCGTGCTGGTACGCCTTGATCTGATTGCGATTGCAGGCCCAATGCTCGGCAAAAGCCTGCATTGCAGGCGTAATGAATGCTTGGGCTTGCCGATAGGTGTCTTGATGGTGATCGACGGTATCTTGGTCGCCGTCGGCTTCTGGTGCAGGCACGGTGTCTGCGTCCACGCTTAGAGGTTCGTGCTGTCGCTGGTTCATTGGGCGTCATCGAGCGTTTCAAAAGAACGCCACCCCCACCCCTCCCTTACAGACGGAATCCCTACAGTCGGACTATGCGCCCAGGCAGATGATCGCGTCAATGCCCGCCAGGGGCTCTGAATTGTCGGCATTGCCCAGAATCACCGGAGGGTCGGTTGAGTGATGGTTGAAGGCGGCCAGCGATGCGCTGGTCTTGTCGCAGCCGCAGGGCTTGCGCTGCAAGTGCCGTGACTTTGCGGCGAGCCTGGCGCTTGATACAGGCCGGCAGCGAGATCGCCTACATCAGGCGCGAGCGCGAAACGTGAAACACGAACGGGAGTAGAAACGTGGGTATATTATCTTCTACTCTTACAAACATAATGTAATCAATACATTATGCACAATACTGGCGGAGAGAGCGGGATTCGAACCCGCGATACGGTTTAACCCGTATACACGCTTTCCAGGCGTGCGCCTTCAACCGCTCGGCCACCTCTCCTGCTGATCGTCGAGTCCGCAGTGGCTGCCAGATCCGGGCTCTTTGCGAAGGTGCGCAGCTTACGCCAGAACCCCCTGTAAGGCAATGGAAAAACGCCTTCCTGGATTCCGGTGCATCTGCTTTTCCGCGCGCCGCGCGTCGTCCTTCCGACCGGAAAAAAGCGGGGGCTTGCGCCCCCTCTTTCTAACCTTGCGCTCATACCGGGCTACAAAAAGGCTCAGCCCTCCTTCTGCACGGTGGAGCGAATGATCTCGACCACATCGGGGTTGGCGAGAGTGGTGATGTCCCCGGTATTGCCCTTGGTGGAGATGGCTGCCAGGATCCGGCGCATGATCTTGCCCGAACGGGTCTTCGGCATATCCGGAACGATCCAGACATGCTTTGGTTTGGCGATGGGGCCGATGTGCTCGACAATGGCCGTCGCGATCTTCGCGCTCAACTCCGGGCTCGCCTTGAAGCCCGGTTTCAGGGAAACATACAGTTCGGGGACGCGGCCCTTGATCTCGTCGGGAACGGGCACGACGGCCGCCTCCGCCACTTCGGACACGGTGAGGGCGGCGCTCTCCAGCTCCTTGGTCCCAAGCCGGTGGCCCGCCACATTGATGACATCGTCAATGCGCCCGAGGATGCGGAAATAGCCGTCGGCCGCATAGACCGCCCCGTCTCCCGCGAAGTACGGCCAGTCACGCCAGTCCTCGCTGCTCTTGTCCTTGCAGTAGCGCTCGAAGTACTGCGTCGTCATCCGCTCAGGGTCGCCCCAAATGGTTTGCATGAGGCCGGGCCACGGGTTGCGGATGCAGATATTCCCCGCCTTTCCGGCTCCCGCCGCAAGCTCCTTCCCGTCGTCATCGTAGACGATGGGGTAGATGCCGGGTACGCCGGGTCCGGCACTGCCGGGCTTCATCGGCGCGATGGCGGGGACGGTGCTGCACAGGAATCCTCCGTTCTCCGTCTGCCACCACGTATCGACGACGACGGCCTCCCCTTTTCCGACGACATTGTAGTACCAGCGCCAGACCTCCGGCTCGATCGGCTCGCCGACCGTGGTCATGTGCTTGAAGTGGTAATTGTACTTGGTGGGAGTGTCTTCCCCCGCGCGGCGCAGGGCGCGGATGGCAGTCGGGGAAGTGTGGAAGATGTTGACGCCCAGCTCCTCGGCGATGCGCCAGGGGCGCCCCGCGTCCGGATGGGTGGGGACGCCTTCATAAACGACCGACGACGCGCCGAGCGCAAGGGGGCCATAGACGATGTAGGAGTGGCCGGTAATCCAGCCGATGTCTGCCATGCACCAGTACACATCCTCCGGGTGGATGTCCTGGATATACTTGGAAGTGCCCGCGACATAGGCAAGATAGCCGCCGGTGCTGTGCTGACAGG
>ORMF010440980.1_pt1 | contig 33237 bp, 32 predicted proteins | sample 1779871 | NCBI WGS metagenome assembly ORMF01 (sample SAMEA104232316, study PRJEB22302) | groundwater metagenome | biome: forest; feature: aquifer; material: groundwater | place: USA | collected 2011-08-07 | depth 5.4 m | reverse complement strand
GGGGCGAGCTGGCCGCGCAGTTCGCCGCCCTTGTTGGCCGCGGTGTGAATGTTGAGGTAGCATTTGCCGGCGGTCAGATCGGCCATCTGCGCGTCGGTCATCTCGCCCGAACCGCTGATCGGGCTGGCGACATTGGCGCCGAGATTGACCGCCACGCCGCCGTTCGCGCCCGCCGCCGCGCCGCAATGGATATGGGCCGCGGTCGCCGGCCCGCTGAGCCCGGCATACTGGACCGTCCACGACAACTTCTTGGTCGCGGTATCGACGCTGACAGCGCCGCTGCCGGTCGCCTTGGTCATTACCGCCGGCACCTCGGCGGCGCCGCCGAGGGTGGCCTTGTAGGTGGTGACGGCGGCTTGCCCGTAGCTCCACGTCACGGCGGCGGTCAACAACCCGATGACGATCGCACTGGTCTTGCGCATGATTTCCTCCCGTTCGCAAATCCCCGACAAACTAGCCAAGCTCGGCGGCGATCAGAAGACGAAATCGAGAATCCGCCGCCGCCCTTGGTTCAAATAAGAGTGACCGCGTGGCATCGCCGCGATTCCGCGCTCTCGCCGTTTCGCCTATGCTGCGGCCCCATCCCATCACCGACGGCTGAGCGGCCATGAGCAGATCCCGGGCGGAGATCGCGCCACCCCGCGCCGGCACCGTGGCATCGCCATCGCCGGTTCGATGGACGCTCGGTCACCAATCAGTCGGCTATGGGGCGATGAGCTTTGCCGCGGTGGCGGCGATCACCGTGGCGCGGCTGATCTGGCTGGCGGCGCAGCCGGCCGATCTATACCCCGACGAGGCCCAGTACTGGTTCTGGGCGCAGCATCTCGCGCTCGGCTATTACTCGAAGCCGCCGCTGATCGCCTGGCTGATCGCGCTGACCACGGGCCTGTTCGGCGACAGCGAATTCGCGGTACGGCTGGCGGCGCCTCTGCTGCATGCCGGCACCGCCGCGCTGACCTATGCGATCACGACCCGGCTTTACGACAGCCGGATCGGGTTCTGGTCGGCGCTGACCTATGCGAGCCTGCCGGGAACGTCGCTATCGGGTTTTATCATCTCGACCGACGCGGTGCTGGTGCCGTGCTGGGCGGCGGCATTGTACGCCTTCATCCGCGCGCGCGAGGATGGCAGCGGATGGGGGTGGTGGGCGCTGGCCGGCATCGCGGCGGGGCTCGGGCTATTGGCGAAATACGCGATGGCGTACTGGCTGCTGTCGGCCGCGCTGTATGTCATTTCGACACGCGGCGAGCGGCGCCACCTGCCCCGTCTGCTGGCGGCGAGCGGCCTCTCGGTGCTGTTGTACCTGCCGAATTTGTGGTGGAACTGGAGCCACGGCTTTGTCAGCTATCTGCATGTGCGCGACAATGCCGACATCGCCGGCTCGCTGTTTCATCCCGCCGCGTTCGCCGAATTTTTCGCGTCGCAGTTCGGTGTCGTCGGCCCGATCGTTTTCGCCGGGCTGATCGCGGTCGTCGCCTGGCCGGCGGTCCTGGCCGAAGATCGCGCGCGGCTGCTCGCGATGTTCGCGTTCCCGACCCTCGCGATCATGCTCGCCCTCAGCCTGTTGTCGCGCGCGCAGCCCAACTGGGCGGCGCCGGCCTATGTATCGGCGGTCGTGCTGGTCGTCGCCTGGGCCTTCGAGCGCGGCTTGCGGCGGTACGTGCTAGCCTCGATCGCGCTGAACCTAACCGCGGCGATGGTGATGTTCGGCGCCACCGGCACGCTCGCGGCGGTTGGAGTCACCGTACCAGCCAAGAGCGACCCGCTGCACCGGCTGCGCGGCTGGCACAGGCTCGGCGATGAAGTCGGCGCGGCGCTGGCCGCTCATCCGGGCCTGAAGCTGCTCGCCGATGACCGCGAGGTGCTGGCGGCCCTGGTTTATTACGTAAGGCCGCACCCGTTCGACGCGGCGATCTGGAGCCCGCTGCCCGGGATCAGGGACCAGTGGTCGCTGACCAACAATCTCGCCAGCCAGTCCGGTGGCGATTTCCTGGCGGTGACGATCCACGGCGACATGATGGGGGTGAATTTCGCCGAGTTCACCCGGCTCGGCGACATCACGATCTCGCCCGGCCCGGAGGGCAGCCGTGCCTATACGCTCTATATCGCGCGCGGCTATCGCGGCATGCCGGCTCAGCGGCGATAGATCAAATTGACCGTGATGTCACCACCGCCGCGGCCCACCGAATCGGCGCGAAACCCGGCCTCCACGAGGATCGCGGCGATGGCGCGGTTTTGCGCGGTATCGTCGATCGCGTTCTCGATGCAGATCGACAGCAATGTCGGCGCGCGCAATAGCCGCGCGGCACCGCGCAGGATCTCGACCTCGGTGCTGTCGACATCGAGCTTGATGTGGTTGGGCGGGGCGACGCCAAAGATTTCGACCAGATCGTCGGCCGAGATTCCGATCGCCGGCTGCCGACGCTCGATCGACAATTGCTTGCCGGTCATGTCGAATTCCCGCTCGAACGCGCTGTAGACGCTGCCCGGGTAGGTGCGCGACATGTTCAAGATGCCAAGCCCCGAGCGCTCGCCCAGCGCGACGCAAAAGGCGCGGACGCGATCGAGCCGGTTTTCGGCGATATTGGCGCACAGCGCGGCGTAGCTCGCCGGCGACGGTTCGAACGCCAGCACGTCGAGATCGCCGCGCCGGCCCGCGTAAAGGCTATAGGCGCCGACATTGGCGCCGATATCCCACAGCACCGCACCGGGCGCGAACCCGTCGATCCAGTCGAGCGTGCCGGGCTCGGCGATATGAAAGTTGCGCGGCGCTTCCAACGCGCGGACGTGGGTCGACACGAAGACCAACGGGCCGTGTCGAGTCTCTACCCGGTGCCGCTGGTGGAGGTGCTCGGACACCAGCAGGCGCAAATGCGCCCGCCGCCAATGGCGGGCATAGGCGGTGCCCAGGCTCACCACGCCCGAGAGAATCCGCGCCACTGTCCTGCTCACACCGCCCTCCCTCGCCGATCGAACCATAGCGCCGCCGCGGCAGGAGTGGCACCTTGCCGATGATGCTCGAAAGTTCCGTGCTGTGACCACCGATCTGCCGCGCCTGCTGAAGCGCGTATACCGTTTTCGCCAGGCGGCGCGACGCCGCGGGATTGCCAGGCTGTTCGCGCGACGGCGGAAAGCCGCGCTGCTGTCCGAGTTCGCGCGGCTATGGCGCGGCGGATACGTGCTGACGGTCGAAGGCGACCTCGCTTTCCTTCCTACGCCGCTCGACAGCGACGGCGAACGCGTCTTGCTTTACGGCTGGCGAGTGCCGCCGCCGGCCCTCGCCTTCGCCCCGGCGGGCGGGGTCGCGATCGATGTCGGGGCCAATCTCGGTGAATGGGCGGTCCCGCTCGCCAAGGCGGTGGGTCCGCAAGGCCGTCTGCTGGCGATCGAGGCCAACCCTCCAATCGCGAATGCGCTGGCTGCGACCCTGCGGATCAATCGCCTGACCCACGCCTCGGTCCTGGCGCTGGCCCTTTCCGACCAAGACGGCAGCGGCACGTTGAGCGTCGACCCGGCGCATACCGGCCTATCCCGCCTTTCCGCCGCCGATGCGAACGGCATTGCCGTACCGCTTCGCCGCCTGGACGATATTGTCGTCGAGCAGGGACTGTCGCGACTCGACCTCGTCAAGATAGATGTCGAGGGACACGAGCGGCAGGTGCTCGCCGGCGCGGCGGAGACCCTGTCGCGGCTTCGCCCGGCGATCATTTTCGAGACGGGTCACGAGACCGCCGAGGATCGCGCGGCAATCGCCGCGCTGCTCGGTCGTCTCGACTACGACATCGTCGCCGCACTGCACGATTACGGCGCCCTCGCCTGCGGGGTCGGCGACTATGCGGCAGCGTCAGGCGCTTGCACCGGCAGGGAAGCAACCAATTTGCTCGCCCTGCCGCGCCTCCTCAGCCCGTGACGACGCGCGAAGGCTTGCACACCGCCCGACTGGCACCGTAGCGCAGCGAGGTCTCGACCACCCCGCCATCGAGCCGGTCGAGCCGGAACACCTGTTCCTTCTGCTCGCGCCCGGCCAGGTGCATGACCCCGATCACCTCGTGCGGCGTATGGGGCTCGACGAACAGGCCGCGGGCCGCGTCGAAGCATGGGGCGGCGTCGCCGGGCATCCAGTTGCAATAGGCCGGCAGCAGGTCGACCGGCAACTGCTCGGCGAACACCGCGTAATTGAGCGCGATCTGCTCGACGTAGAAAAACCGGGTCCGCTGCAACACGCGCGCGATCAGGCGCTGCCAGGCGGCCCAGTGCGGGGCGTCGCGATGCAGGGCGAACACGCCGCAATTGACCATCGGGTTGCGCCCCAGCCGCTCGGCGACGCGCCAGCCGAACGCCTCGCGGTAATTCTTCCACGCCAGGGTCCAGCCGAACGGTTTCGGCCGCTTGTAATGGCGCTTATAGGCGCGATCGATCTCGACCGAAATCGCCAGTTTGGCGGTCCCGGCGGCGGCGCGATATAGCTCGACCGCCCGCCATTCCTGCAGCCAGGCATCCGCGTCGAGCCACAGATACATCGCATAACCGGGAAAGTGCCGGGGCAGGAACGGCCGCGCCACCTGAGCCTTCAACGTTTCCGGGGTGCGCTCGCGGCCTGGAAACTCGACGTCCCAGCCCGGTCGGACGATATGGGTGACCCGCTCGGTGAGCCAGGCAAGCTGGTCCGGCAAGAGGCCGAGATCGAGCACCCCGATCGCGACGTCGAGGTTGAGGGCGCGCACCGACAGCACGGCGTCCCGCAGCAGCGGGAAATAGCCGCCATCGGCGGCGCTGACGATGATCAGATCGCTCGCGCGCGCCCGGCCGGCACCGGTCACGGCAATAGCCGGTATCCGCCGGGCTCGGTGACCAGAATCTCGGCGTTGGCCGGGTCGCGCTCGATCTTTTGGCGCAGCCGGTAGACATGGGTTTCGAGCGTGTGGGTCGTCACCCCGGCATTGTAGCCCCAAACCTCGCCGAGCAGCGTGTCGCGCGGAATCGCGCGGTCGCCGGCGCGGTAGAGGTATTTGAGGATCGCGGTTTCCTTTTCGGTCAGCCGCACCTTTTTGCGCCCGGTCACGTCGGTCATCAACTTGGCGCCGGGCTGAAAGCTGTACGGGCCGATCGCGAAGATCGCCTCGTCGCTGCGCTCGCTCTGGCGCAGATGGGCGCGCAACCGGGCCAGCAGCACGCTCAGCCGAAACGGCTTGGTCACGTAGTCGTTGGCGCCGGCGTCGAGGCCGAACACCGTGTCGGCCTCGCTGTCGGCGGCGGTTAGCATCACGATCGGCGCGGTCACGGCGGCGCGGCGCATCGCCCGGCACAAATCTCGGCCGTCCATGTCGGGCAGGCCGATGTCGAGCAAGACCGCGTCGAAGCGCTCGCGGCCGACGATATCGAGCGCCGCCGCCGCAGTGCCGCATTCGACGCTGGCGAACTCGGCATGACGCTCCAGCTGCTCCGCCAGGGATTGGCGAAGCGCCGCGTCGTCGTCGACGATCAGGATTCTGCGACTACCGCGCATGACCTTCTCGATACTCGGATCTTGCTGGCCGAGTGTGATGCCTACCCCGGGGCGTAACCGCCCGTGCGTTATTCGCGCCGGCGACGTGCCGTATCCCCGGCGGCGCCGATCTTACCCGGCCAGAAGGGCCGTATCCAGGTGGTGACCTCGATCGGCACGCTCGGCTTGCGCATTTACTCTTTCGCCGCCGATGCGGTAATCCTGCGGCTCACGCACAGGCGAGCGCGACCGGCGAAGGTGGCAGTCATGCGCGATCGAGGGCTGGCGGGACCGAGGACGCCCCCTATTATCGGGGTCGGCAAGAGGTGATACGTGGTTGAACGGTCAAGGCCCTCGTCTGGTTCGCGATCGCCGCGGGTATCGGTGCCCGCCGGCGGCGGTGTCGCGCTCGACGCCGCCATCATCGCGTTCCGTCGGGGCGACCCGGTATTGCTGAGCAGCGCCGACGGCGCCGTGCTGGCGGTCGCCGGCGAGTTGGTCACCGACGACAGCCTGCGACGGCTGCGCAACATGTCGAGCCGCAAGCTCAGCGTCGTATTGACCCGGCGCCGCGCGGTGGCGCTCGGGCTAGCGCCGCGCGCCGCCCTGTCGGGCGCGGTCAGAATCACCGTCGCGCCACAGCTCCCCGCCGGGGTAATCCGCAACCTCGCCGATCCCGCCGCCTCGCTCGGCGCGGAACCGCCGGGGCTGGGACACGAGCCCGCCGGCGCCGAGCCCGGCGCGCTCGCCGCGATCGCCTTGGCCAAGCTGGCCGATCTGTTGCCGGCGGCGCTGGTGCTGTGGCTGGTCCCGGCCGAGGCCGCTCTAGCGCGGCGGCGCGCTGATTTCGCCGTGGTCGAGATGGACGCGGTGCTGAGCCGCCGGGCGGCGATGGCCGGGCTGACCCGTGTCACCGAGGCCCGCGTGCCGCTCGCCGATGCCGAGGACGCCAGGCTGATCGCGTTCCGCCCCGGCGATGGCGGCAGCGAGCATCTAGTCATATTGATCGGCACACCGGCCCCGGCCGCGCCGGTACTGGTGCGGCTGCATTCCGAGTGCTTTACCGGCGATCTGCTCGCCAGCCTCAGATGCGATTGCGGCGACCAGTTGCGCGGCGCGATCGCGACGATCGCCAAGGCCGGCGGCGGCGCGCTGCTGTACCTGGCGCAGGAAGGCCGCGGCATCGGCCTGGTCAATAAATTGCGCGCCTATCAGTTGCAGGATGCCGGGTTCGACACGATCGACGCCAATGAGCAGCTCGGCTTCGACGCCGACGAGCGGGTCTACCTGCCCGCCGCCGAGATGCTGCGTCAGCTCGGCTTCACGAGTGTGCGGCTGTTGACCAACAACCCGGACAAGGTCGCCGCGCTCGAACGCTACGGCATCAAGGTGGTCGAGCGGGTGCCGCACGTGTTTCCCGCCAACGGCCACAACGAGCGCTATCTGCGCACCAAGGCCACCCGCAGCGGGCATTTGCTGTAGTTAGTCCGGTAGGCGGATTTTTTTCTAGTCAACTTACTCTGCCGCCATCACTCTGCGACTGCCGAAGATCGCGGTGCCGACCCGGACATGGGTCGCGCCAAAGCGGATCGCGGTCTCGAAATCCGCGCTCATCCCCATGCTGAGATTGGCGAGGCCGTTGCGCCGCGCGATCTCGCGCAACAGGGCAAAGTGCAGGGCAGGTTCCTCGGTTGCCGGCGGGACGCACATCAGCCCGATCAATTCCAGCCCGATCCGGTCGCGACAATCGGCGATGAAAGCATCCGCAGCGGCGGGCAGGATTCCCGCCTTCTGCGGCTCCTCGCCGGTATTCACCTCGACATAGCAGGGCAGATGACGGCCGGTGCGATCCATTTCGCGAGCCAGCGCCTCGGCCAGTCGCGACCGGTCGACGCTCTCGATCACGTCGAAATGCGCCACCGCGTCGCGCACCTTGTTGGTCTGCAGCGGGCCGATCAGATGCAGCCGCAGATCGGGAAACTCCGGTCGCAGCGCCGGAAACTTGGCCATCGCCTCCTGCACCCGGTTTTCGCCGAACACGCGCTGGCCCGCCAGCAACGCATCGCGAATCGCCGCGGCGGGCTGGGTCTTGCCGACGGCGACCAGGGTCACCGCGTCGGCGGCGCGCCCGGCAGCCCGCGCCGCGGCTTCGATTCGGTCGCGGACGGCGGCGAGATTGGCGGCGATCACCCCTTCCATAACAGCTCCATTCCTGGCACAACCGTTGGGCGGCATGGTCGAGTGATGATGGCTGCGCCAAGGGTTGTGCGATGTCGCTCTCTTATTACCGCCTGTTGTTGGCCGCCGTCGCAAGCCTTTCCTTGCTAACCGCCGGCTGCGGCACGGTTCGGCCCGAGGCCGACGCGATGCCGCCCGACCCATCGCAGACCGCCAAGAAAGCCGCGAAGCCGGAGGAATTGGACACCGAATCGACGATTTTCACCGTGCTGGGCCTGGCCAAAAGGCCGTCGCAATCGGCGATCGGGCCGCAGACCGGGGCGACCGTCAGTCCGATCTTGTGGCAGGCCGCTCACGACACGCTGAGCTTTGTGCAGACCTCGGCGGAGGATTCGGAGACCGGCGTATTGGCGACCGAATGGTATTCGCCGAAGGGAAAGCCCAACGAGCGGCTGCGCGTCAACGTCTACATTCTGTCCCGGGCATTGCGGTCGGATTCGCTGACGGTGACCGTCGACCGCCAGGAGCGCGCGGCGACCGGCCAGTGGCGCGACACCTCGGTCTCGCAGGAAGTCGCGTCCGACCTCGAAAACGCGATATTGCTGCGCGCCCGGCAGATCCGGGCCGAAACGTATCGCAGCATGATGTAAAGGCGACGGGCGCGCGGGCACCGCCCCGAGGAACTGCATGTCACGCTATAATTTTCGCGAAACCGAGACCAAATGGCAGCAGCGCTGGCATGAGCAGCGATGCTTTGAAGCGCGCGAGGACCCGGCGCGGCCGAAATACTACGTCCTGGAGATGTTTCCGTACCCGTCGGGCAAATTGCATGTCGGACACGTGCGCAACTACACGATGGGCGACCTGGTCGCCCGCTATCGCCGCGCGCAGGGCCACAACGTGTTGCACCCGATGGGCTGGGATGCGTTCGGATTGCCGGCCGAGAACGCGGCAATCGCCGGCAACACCCATCCGGCCGAATGGACGCGCGAGAACATCGCGACGATGCGCGGCCAGCTCCAGCGCATGGGGTTCGCCTATGACTGGACCCGCGAGATCGCCACCTGCCATCCCGAGTATTACCGGCATGAGCAAAAGATGTTTCTCGATTTCCTCGCGGTGGATCTCGCCTACCGCAAGGAATCCTGGGTCAACTGGGATCCAGTCGAGAACACCGTATTAGCTAATGAGCAGGTCATCGACGGTCGCGGTTGGCGCTCGGGCGCGATCGTCGAGAAGCGGCTGTTGTCGCAGTGGTTTTTGCGCATCACCGCGTTTACCGACGAATTGCTGGAAGCCTTGCGGGGGCTCGACCGCTGGCCGGAGCGGGTGCGGTTGATGCAGGAGAAATGGATCGGCCGGTCCGAGGGCGCACGCGTCTTCTTTCCGCTCGTCGGCTCCGATCGGCACATCGAAATCTTCACGACCCGGCCGGATACTTTGTTCGGAGCCTCGTTTCTCGCCTTGTCGCCGCACCACCCCTTCGCCCAGCAACTCGCCCAAGATGACCCCGCGCTGGCCGAGTTCATCGCCGAATGCGACCGCATGGGCACTAGCGAGGCGGTAATCGAGGCGGCGGAAAAACGCGGCTATCGCACCGCGGTCAAGGCGACCCACCCGCTCGATCCGGCCCGGCATGTGCCGGTCTACATCGCCAATTTCGTGTTGATGGAATACGGCACCGGGGCGATCTTCGGCTGCCCCGCGCACGACCAGCGCGACCTCGATTTCGCCCGCAAATATGATCTTCCGGTGATCCCGGTGATATTGCCGCCGGGCGAGGATCCGGCCCGCTTCGCGATCGGCGACACCGCCTATGTCGATGACGGCGCCGCGTTCAACTCCGATTTCCTCGACGGGCTTCCGGTCGACGCGGCGAAACGGGCGGTCGGCGAGCGGCTCGAGCGCGACGGCAGCGGGCAGCGCACGATCGCGTATCGCCTGCGTGACTGGGGCGTGTCGCGGCAACGCTATTGGGGCTGCCCGATTCCGGTCATTCATTGCCCCGATTGCGGCATCGTACCGGTGCCGGAAGACGATCTGCCGGTGGAATTGCCGCAGGACGTCAATTTCGACCAGCCGGGCAACCCGCTCGACCGCCACCCGACCTGGAAACACGTCGCCTGCCCTTATTGCAACAGCCCGTCGACGCGCGAGACCGACACGTTCGACACATTTTTCGAGTCGTCATGGTATTTCCTGCGGTTCTGCTCTGCCCGGGCGCCGGGCGCGTTCGATCGCCACGCGGCCGAATATTGGATGCCGGTCGACCAGTATATCGGCGGGGTCGAGCACGCGGTCCTGCACCTGCTCTACTCGCGGTTTTTCACCCGCGCCTTACGGCAATGCGGCTATCTCGACCTCGACGAGCCGTTCGCCGGGCTGTTCACGCAGGGCATGGTCTGCCACCAGACTTATCAGAACCCGGCCGGCGAATGGCTGTTTCCCGAGGAGGTGACGAACGACCCGCAGGGCAGACTGGTCGACCAGGCGGGGCACGCGGTGACCGTCGGCCGGCTCGAAAAGATGAGCAAGTCGAAGAAGAACGTGGTCGGTCTCGAAACCATTGTCGACACCTACGGCGCCGACACCGCGCGGCTCTATCTGCTGTCGGACAGCCCGCCGGAGCGCGATCTCGAATGGACCGAGACCGGTATCGAGGGCATCTGGCGCTACGTCAACCGGCTGTGGCGCATGGTGTCCGAGCCCGCGGTCGTATTGCCCCCGCCCGGCGCCGGGTTCCCGGCCGCAGTGTCGCCGGCGGTAACGGCGTTGCGGCGCCTGATCCACAAGACCATCGCCGCGGTCACCGACGACCTCGACAAGTTTCGCTTCAACCGGGCGGTCGCCCGCGTTCGCGAGGTTACCAACGCGCTCGACGATCTGCCAGTCGCCGACGCCGGCGCAGGCGCGCTATTGCGCGAGGGGCTGGAGACCGTCGCGCTATTGCTGGGACCGATGATGCCGCATCTGGCAGAGGAAATGTGGCAGAGTCTCGGCCATGACGGGCTGATCGTCGACGCGCCGTGGCCGGTCGCCGACCCGGTGCTCACCCGCGACGAGCAGGTGACGATCGCGGTGCAGGTCAACGGTAAATTGCGCGCGACGATGGACCTGCCGCGCGACGCGGCGGCGAATGATATCGAGAGGGCCGCGCTCGATCTGCCGCAGATCATGCGCCTGCTCGACGGCAGGGTGCCGAAGAAGATCGTCATCGTGCCCAACCGCATCGTCAATTTGGTGGCCTAAGATGGGCTTAGCTAAGTCCTGCAATCGAAAGACCCTGCTCGGCCTAGCCTTGGCATTGCCGTTTCTTCTCGCCTCCTGTGGTTGGACCCCGCTCTACGCCGACCGCGAGACCGGGCCGGCCGACGAGGATTTGCGCGCGATCCGCATCGCGCCGATCCCAGAGCGGATCGGCCAAAGATTGGCGATCGCGCTGCGCACCGCACTGAACCCGGCCGGGGAGCCGACCCCGCACCGCTATCTGTTGCACACGACCCTGCAGACCGTGCGCGCCGATCTCGGGGTGCAGTCGCAGGGGCTGGCGACGCGCGGCAAGCTCGACGTCAGCGCCACCTATGTTCTCAGCGAAATCCGCAGCGGCGCGCAATTGCTGGCCAATACGATCCACGTCGCCGAATCTTTCGACATCCTCGCCAACGAATACGCCTCAGTGGTCACCGAGGACGACGCTCGTACCCGCTCGGTCGAGGAATTGCTGAGAGAAATCACCGCGCGGCTGACCCTGTTCATGCAGCGGCGCCGCGCCGCCGGCGTCGCGAGCCGATGACCTTGGGGCGATGAAACTCTCGGCCGGGCGGGTCGACGGGTTTCTGCGCCGGCCGGACCCCGAAATCCGCGCGGTGTTGCTCTACGGGCCCGATGCCGGGCTCGTTCGCGAACGAGCCGACGCGATCGCGCGCACCGTCTCACCCGATCTGCGCGACCCGTTTCGCGTGGCCGACCTGACCGCCGCGGGCCTCGCCGCCGACCCGGCGCGTCTCGCCGACGAAGCCGCCCAGATCGGCCTGATGGGCGGAAGACGGGTCGTGCGCGTTCGCGACGCCGGAGACGGATTAGCTCCACTCCTAGTCCGAATCCTCGCCGACCCGGCGGGAGACGGTCTGATCGTGATCGAGGCCGGCGATCTGCCCGGCCGATCGACCCTGCGCCGCGCCTTTGACGACGCGCCGCGCGGCGCCGCGATCGGCTGCTATCCCGATAACGCGCGCGACCTCGCCGCGGTAATCCGCGACAGCCTGGCGGCGCATCGGATCAGCGCCAGCCGCGACGCGGTCGAGTTTCTAGTCGGCCATCTCGGCGGAGACCGGCTGCTGACCCGGGCAGAGCTCGACAAGGTGATGCTGTATGCCGGCGATGGCGGCCGCATCGAGCTCGACGACGCGCGCGCGTCGATCGCCGACACCGCCATGCTGGCGCTCGACGATGCCGTATTCGCCGCCGCCGGAGGCGATCCCGCCGGGCTAGACCGTGCCCTCGGTCGGGTGTTCCAGGAGGGGGAATCCCCGGTTGCGGCGATCCGCGCGCTGTTGCGCCACATGCAGCGCCTGCACGCGATGTCGGCGCGGATCGCCGCCGGCACCTCCCCCGACGAGGTCATCCGCGCGGCGCGACCGCCGATCTTTTTCAAGCAACAGGATGGCTTCCGCCGACAGCTCGCGCTGTGGCGGGAGAGCCGACTACGCCGGCAGCTCGATGCGCTGGCCGACGCCGAGACCCGAATGAAGACGACCGGACTGCCGGCCGAGACGATCTGCCGTGCCGCGATGCTGGGCTTGGCCCGAGACGCGAATATAGCCTAGGTATTTAGCTAGAGCGCCGGAGGAGACCCAGCACGCGATCGAGCTGGTCGAGGCTGGTGTAATGCACGCTCAAGGTGCCGCCGCGCCGCCTGGCGGCAAGACTGACGCGCAACCCGAGAATGCCCGCCAGCTCGCGCTCCAGGGCCGCCGCATCGGCGTCATGCCCGGTTCGCCGACGCGGCGGAGGCCGCGCGGTCCGTCGGCGCGCCAGCAATTCAGTCGCGCGGACGTTGAGCCCGCGGCGAATCACCTCGGCGGCGAGCGCGACGGGGTCGGAGGTGCCGAGCAACGCGCGGGCATGACCAGGGGTCAACAGCCCCTCTGCGAGCTGGTGCCGTACCGCCGCCGGCAAACCCAGCAACCGCACCGTGTTGGCGACGTGGCTGCGACTCTTGCCGACCGCGTCGGCGAGGCTCGCCTGGCTGCGGCCGAACTCGCGCATCAACCGGCTATAGGCTTCGGCCTCGTCGAGCGCCGACAAATCCTCGCGCTGCAGATTTTCGACCAGCGCGATCTCGAGCACCTCGGAATCGGCCAGTTCGCGCACCGTGACCGGCACCGCGTGCAGCCCTACGCGCTGCGCCGCGCGCCAGCGACGCTCGCCCGCGACCAACTCGAACCCCCTACCGGGGCCGGCTCCCCCGGCGTCCACCGGACGGACCAGTAACGGCTGCAATATGCCCTTCTCGCGGATCGACTGGGCCAGCGCGTCGAGCTCGGCCTCGGTGAAATGGTGCCGCGGCTGAAACGGCGACGGCCGAATCATCTCGATCGGCACCACTCGCACTGACATCGCATCGCCCGGAACCGCGTCGCCCGGCGCCCGCCCCTCGACCTCGCCGAACAGCGCCGCCAGGCCGCGCCCAAGCGACGGTCGCCGCACCCGTTCGGTCATCGCGTCAGCGCCCCGCGCCGCCGCAACAGTTCAGCGGCAAGCTGCATATAGGCCTGCGACCCGGGACAACGATGGTCATAGATCAAGACCGGCATGCCATGCGACGGCGCCTCTGAGACCCGGACATTGCGCGGGATCACCGTGTCGAATACCTCGCCACCGAAATGGCCGCGCACATCTGCGGCGACCTGCTCGCACAGATTGTTGCGCCGGTCGTACATCGTCAACACGACGCCCTCCAGCGCCAGGCGCGGGTTCAACGCCCGTCGCACCCGGTCGATCGTACGGACTAACTGTGTTAGTCCCTCAAGTGCGTAGAACTCGCACTGCAATGGCACCATGACCCGGTCGGCGGCGACCAGCGCATTGACCGTCAATAGGTTAAGAGACGGTGGGCAATCGATCAACACATCGTCGAAGGCCGAGACCCGATCGCGCAACGCCAGCGCCAACAAGAATTCCCGCCGCGCGCGCAAGGCGATCTCGATCTCGGCGCCGGCCAGATCCTGCGACCCCGGCACTAGCGATAGTAACGGGATCGCCGTGCTGACCAGCGCAGCGTCGAGCTCGGCGTCGCCGAGCAATAATTGATAGCTGGTGACATCCCGCGCCCGGCCGGAGATCCCGAGCCCGGTGCTGGCATTGCCCTGTGGGTCGAGATCGATGACCAGGATGCGGCGACCGGCCGCGGCCAACGCGGTCGCCAGATTGATCGCGGTGGTGGTCTTGCCGACCCCGCCCTTCTGGTTGGCGATCGCGACGATCCGGGCCCGCCCTGGCGGGAATCCCGACCGTGTATCGGCTTCAGGCGCGGCGAGGCTCATGGCAAACCCGCTGCAGGCACAGCACGATTCCGCGCGGGTCGGCCCGGCTGTCGTGGCGGGCCGTCGTCATTTTCCAAGCCTTGCCGGCCTCGGCCAATTCGTCGCCGGCATGCTCGCCCTTCAGGAACAGGCATCTTGTGTGCGGCCCGATAAATTTCTCAGCCAAGCCAAGCAACCGATCGAGCGGAGCACACGCGCGCGCGGTCACCACGTCGCGCGCCCCCGGCGGCACCGCCTCGATGCGGCATTGGCGAATTTCCACCGTCGTTTCGGTCGCCCGCGCCGCCTCGCGCAGGAATACGCATTTACGCGCATCGGCCTCGACCAACTCGACCCCGGGCACGCCGAGCACCGCCAGCACCAGCCCGGGAAACCCAGCGCCGCTGCCGAGATCGATCAGGCCGCGGGCGCGCGGCGGCATGTGCCCGGCGAGCTGCGCCGAATCGAGGAAATGCCGCCGCCACAGATCGCCGATCGTGTTGCGCCCGACCAGGTTGATCCGTCCCGACCAGCGCTCGAGCAACGCGGCATAGGCCTCCAGTCGCACCATTGTTTCACGTGAAACACCGGTCAGAGCCGCGAATCCGCGCGAATCGAGGGGTCTCGTCACGGCGGCGGCAACGCCGCCGGCGCGGGCCGGCGCTTGACGTATTGCAACAATGCCACCAATGCCGCCGGGGTCACCCCGGAGATCCGTGCCGCCGCGCCCAGTGTCGCCGGCCGCGCGCCAGAGAGCTTACCGCGGACCTCGGCGGACAGCCCGCCGATCGCGGCGTAATCGACCGAATCCGGCAGCTCCAGCGCCTCATCATGGCGAAACGCGGCGATGTCGCGGGCCTGGCGGTCGAGATACCCAGCATAGCGCGCGTCGATCTCAAGCTGCTCGGCGATCTGCGGCGCAAGCGCGGCCAACTCCGGCCAGATCGCGACCAGACGCGCCACGTCGATGCCGGGATGAGCCAGCAAATCCGCCGCCGAGCGGGCGATGCCGTCGCTATTGACCGCGATGCCGTGCCGAGCCAATGCCGACGGGGTCAGCCGCAATTCAGCGAGCCGAGCGCGGGCGGCATAGAGCGCGGCCTCCTTTGCCCCGAAAAGACGCGCGCGGTCACCGCGGACCGCGCCGTGCCGCAAGCCGATCGGGGTCAGTCGCTGATCGGCGTTGTCGGCCCGCAGGGTCAGCCGGTACTCGGCGCGCGAGGTGAACATCCGATACGGCTCGCTGGTGCCGCGCGTGACCAGATCGTCGATCAGGACGCCGATATAAGCGTCGGCGCGGTCGAGCGTGACCAGCTCCGCCCCGGACGCCGCCAGGGCCGCGTTGAGCCCGGCGATCAGCCCCTGCGCCGCCGCCTCCTCATACCCGGTCGTGCCATTGATCTGACCGGCGAGGTAGAGCCCCGAAACGCGGCGGGTTTCGAGGGTCGGGCGCAGCTCGCGCGGGTCGACGTAGTCGTATTCAATCGCATAGCCGGGCCGCCGTATCACCGCCCGCTCAAGGCCGGGGATCGTCACGACGAAACCGGCCTGCACGTCGCGCGGCAGCGAGGTCGAAATGCCGTTGGGATAAATCGTATCGTCGTCGAGCCCCTCCGGTTCGAGAAAAATCTGGTGCCGTTCGCGCTCGGCGAAGCGCACCACCTTGTCTTCGATCGACGGGCAATAGCGCGGCCCGATGCCGCTGATCTCGCCGCCATAGAGCGGCGAGCGGGCGAGATTGGCGCGAATCACCGCGTGAGTTGCCGGAATCGTGGTGGTGATGTGGCACGGGATCTGCCGCGTCGTGATCCGGTCGGTCATGAACGAAAACGGCGCCGGCGGGTCGTCGCCGAACTGAATCTCGAGCTCCGCCCAGTCGACCGTCGTGCCATCGAGCCGCGGCGGCGTCCCGGTCTTGAGCCGGCCCAGCGCAAACCCGCGGGACCGCAGCGTCTGCGACAGACCGAGCGCAGGCGCCTCCCCGACCCGGCCGGCGGCGATCTTTTCCATGCCAATGTGGATCAAGCCGCCCAGAAACGTGCCGGTGGTCAGCACCACGCGCCCGGCGAGTATCTCCCGCCCGTCATCCAGCAGCACACCGCACACCCGCCCCGCATCGTCGAACGCCAGATCCTCGGCCGCGCCCTCGATGATCGCAAGCCGGTCGTACTCCGCCAGCAAATCGGCGACCGCCGCGCGGTACAATTTGCGATCCGCTTGGGCACGGGGGCCGCGCACCGCCGGCCCCTTGCTCCGGTTCAGCATGCGGAACTGGATGCCGGCGCGGTCGATCGCGCGGCCCATCAGCCCATCGAGCGCGTCGATCTCACGCACCAGATGCCCCTTGGCGAGGCCGCCAATCGCCGGATTGCACGACATCTCGCCAATCGTCGCGCGCTTGTGGGTCAGCAGCGCGGTGCGCGCGCCGACCCGGGCCGCCGCCGCCGCCGCCTCGCAGCCGGCATGACCGCCGCCGATGACGACGACATCGTAACTCGCGCGGGTTTCGCCCATGGCCGCCAATTTACGGAGCGGCCGCGACGCTGTCGAGACGACGGCGATGTTTCACGTGAAACATCACTTGCCCAGACAGAAATCGGCGAAGATCACGTCGAGCAGATCCTCGACATCAACCCGCCCGGTGATACGCCCGAGGCTGCGCCACGCCAGGCGGAGATCCTCGGCCCGTAATTCCCGCAGACCCGCGGCAAGCGAACGTCGGAGCGCCGTCGCCGCATCCTCCAGCGCCTCGCGATGGCGTGCCCGTGTCAGCAACGGCGCCTCGATACGATAGGTATCGGCCACGCGCGCCGCCAACGCCGCCACCAGCGCGGCGACACCCTCGCCGGTAAGCGCGGAAATCCCGAAGGCGCCCGGCGGCAAACCGTCACGCCGCGATTCGGCGAGATCGATCTTGTTCGCGACAAGGATCGTATCTGGGCCGGGCCACGCCGCCGCGCCCCTCGCCCCTTCGGCATCACTGGCGTCGTACACATAGAGGCGCAATTCCGCCGCATCCGCTCGCGCCAATGCGCGGCGCAAACCCTCCTGCTCGACCACATCGGCACTGTCGCGCAACCCGGCGGTGTCGGCCAGCACGACCGGATAACCAGCGAGGTCGAGCGCGACCTCGATCACATCCCGCGTTGTACCCTCGATAGGCGAGGTGATGGCAACCTCGCGTCGCGATAATTGATTGATAAGACTAGATTTGCCGGCATTCGGCGGGCCAACGATGGCGATGCCGATGCCGTCGCGCAGGCGCTCGCCGCGCCAGGAATCGGCAAGATGGTCCGCGATCTCATCCATGAGCGCGGCGGTATCGACGGCAATCCGGGCCTCAATCTCCGGCGGCAGATCCTCGTCGGGAAAATCGATCGCCGCCTCAAGATGAGCCAGCAACCGCAACAGCCGTTCGCTCCAGCCGCGATAGATCGCGCCCAGCCCGCCGTCGAGCTGCCGCATGGCCTGGCGGCGCTGCGCTTCGGTCTCAGCGGCGGTCAGATCGGCGATCGCCTCGGCCTGGGTCAGGTCGAGCTTGCCGTTGAGAAAGGCCCGGCGGGTGAACTCTCCCGGCTCGGCCAACCTCAACCCCTGCCGCGCCAAGGCCGCCATTACCGCGGCGAGCACGGCGCGGCTGCCGTGCACTTGCAGTTCGGCGACGTCCTCGCCGGTCAGGCTGTGTGGCGCCGGAAACCACAGCGCGATCGCGTCGTCGAGTTCGTCGCCGCTACCGGGGTCGCGCAGGCGTACATGCCGCGCCACCCGCGGCGGCGGCAAATTTCCCATGAGCCGGCTCAATATCGGGCACGAATCGGGGCCCGACAGGCGGATGATCGCGACCGCCGCGCGCCCCGGCGCGGTCGCCGGGGCGAAGATCGTGTCGGCGGAACCGACCGATTTCGTCTGGGAGCTCAGTGCTTCGGCGGCAACTGGTCCGGCTGCAGCATCAGCCGCTCGACCCGGCCGCCGTTTTTCAGGTGCGTTTCGAGGATTTCGTCGATGTCCGCTTGCGAGTCGAAATGATACCACACCCCTTCCGGATAGATCACCAGGTTCGGCCCGAACTCGCAGCGGTCGAGGCAGCCGGCTGCGTTGAAGCGCACGTTTTGGATCCCGAGCTGACGCGCCTTCTCCCGCGCATAGCCGCGCAACTTATCGAATCCGCCCGCGGCTTCCGCGCGCGCCATGCAGCACCCCCGCGGGTGGCCCTCCGGCCGCACGTTGTTACACAGGAAGATGTGCCGGTCATAGAACAGCCGCGGGTCGGCGGGCGTATCTGCCATTCGTAATCTCCGGGTGGTCGGGAGAAGGGCGGAGCAAGTGATGCGATTCGCCGTTCTCGTTCTGGGACGGGGCTCGGTCTAAGGTAAGGTGGGAAGCCTACCCTGTCATGTCGTGCCCGGCAACACATGACCGGCGCCTCGCCACCCCTTGGGAAACGCGAATGGACAAGAACCGCCTCGGCGAGGAGACCAGCCCCTATCTGCTGCAGCACCGCGACAACCCGGTGCATTGGCAAGCCTGGGGCGAGGAGGCCCTCGCCGCCGCCACCGCCGCCGACAAACCGATCCTGTTATCGGTAGGCTACGCCGCCTGCCATTGGTGCCACGTGATGGCGCATGAGAGCTTCGAGAACCCCGACATCGCAGCGGCGATGAACGCCAATTTCATCAACATCAAGGTCGACCGCGAGGAACGCCCCGATCTCGACGCGATCTACCAGCACGCATTGTCGTTATTGGGCGAGCACGGCGGCTGGCCGCTGACGATGTTCCTGACGCCACAGGGCGAGCCGTTCTGGGGCGGCACCTATTTTCCACCCGAGTCGCGTTGGGGCCGGCCCGGCTTTCCGCAGGTACTGGCCGGGATCGCCGCCACCTATCGCCGCGACAAGGACAAGGTGCTGAAAAACGTCGTCGCGTTGCGCGCGGCGTTACAGGCCCTCGGCCGGCCCGACGGAGGCGACGGCATCGACCCGCAGCTATTCGACCGTGCCGCCGAGCGGCTGTTGCGCGAGGTCGATCCGCTCAACGGCGGCATCGGCACCGCGCCGAAATTTCCCCAGCCCGGCTTGTTCGAACTGCTGTGGCGGGCGTGGCGACGCACCCGCCTCAGCCCCTATCGCGACGCGGTATTGCGTACGTTGACGACGATCTGCCAGGGCGGGATTTACGACCATCTCGGCGGTGGATTCGCCCGCTATGCGACCGACGCGCGCTGGCTGGTGCCGCATTTCGAGAAGATGCTCTACGACAACGCCGAACTGGTCGATCTATTGACCCTGGTATGGCGGGAAACTCGCGACCCGCTCTATGCCGCGCGCGTCGCCGAGACGATCGGCTGGATCGAGCGCGAGATGACCATGTCGGAGGGTGGGTTCGCCAGCAGCCTCGACGCCGACAGCGAGCACGAGGAGGGCAAGTTCTACGTCTGGTCCGCGGCCGAGATCGACGGCGTGCTCGGCGACCGTGCCGCGTTGTTCAAGCATTATTATGAGGTGTCCGCGGGCGGCAATTGGGAGGATCACAATATCCTCAATCGGTTGCACCATCCGGCCCTGGCCGACGCCGAGACCGAGGCCGAGCTGGCCGCGTGCCGCGCGTTGTTGTTCGCGGTCCGCGCGCCGCGGGTGCGGCCCGGGCTCGACGACAAGATATTGGCGGATTGGAACGGGTTGATGATCGCGGCATTGGCCCATGCCGCGCTGGCCTTCGACCGGCCTGACTGGCTCGCCCTCGCGCGGCGGGCCTTCGCCTTCATCCAGTCCGAGATGACCGGAGCCGACAGCCGATTGCGCCACAGCTGGCGCGACGGGCGGGCGCGGCATCCCGCGAGCGTCGACGACTATGCCAATCTATGCCGTGCCGCGCTGGCATTGCACGAGGCCACCGGCGAGGCCGCTTATCTAGCGCAGGCAAGCGATTGGGTCGCCGTGCTCGATCGCCACTACTGGGATCCCGAGGGAGCCGGCTATTTCTTCGCCGCCGACGACACCACGGGGCTGATCGCGCGGGCCAAGACCGCTTCCGACGCCGCCGTTCCGGCCGGCAATGGCACGATGCTCGGGGTGTTGACGCGGCTCGTGATCCTGACCGGCGACGATTCCTACCGCCAGCGCGCCGAGGGCGTTATCGCCGCGTTCGCCGGTGAGGTCGCGCGCAATTTCTTCCCGCTCGGCACGCTCCTCAACAACGCCGAATTGGCGCGGAAACCGGTGCAGATCGTGCTTGTTGGGGACCCCCGCGACCCTTCCGGACTGGCGGCGCTCCATCAAGCTGTCTACAGCGTATCGCTGCCCAATTTCATCGTCTTCACCGTGCCGAAAGAGACTATGTTGAGCCTCACCCTGCCACCGGGGAAGGCGTTGCCGTTAGATCATCCGGCTCGCGGCAAAGGCATTATCGCCGGCCGAGCCGCCGCCTATGTCTGCGAGGGTCCGGTTTGCTCACTGCCCCTCACCGATCCTCAGAGATTAGTCGAGCATCTCGACGCGATCCGCTAAGTTCGTGCTTGGTTCGACGGAGCGAGCGATGCGGCACGAGCTTTCGATCCCCAGCCCGATAGGGAACCTGATCCTGGCCGAGGAAGATGATGCGCTCGTCGCGATCGCCTGGGGTGACGGCCGGGCAGCGAGCAACCGCCCGCTGCTCGCCGAGGCGGCACGGCAGCTTGAGGCGTATTTCGCCGGCACCCTGAGCGAATTCGATCTGTCGCTGCGGCCAGCCGGTTCCGCGTTCGAGCGACGCGTGTGGGCGGCGATGCGAGCGATCCCCTATGGTCAGACCCGGTGCTACGGGGAGCTCGCCGACACGGTCGGCTCGGCGGCGCGCGCGGTCGGCGGCGCATGCGGCCGCAACCCGATCCCTATCGTGATACCGTGTCACCGCGTCTTGGCGAAAACCGGGCTCGGCGGCTACAGCGGCGCCGGCGGCTTGGCGACCAAGCAGACCCTGCTCGCGCTCGAGGGCGCGCTCGGCTAAGAGAGCATCACCCAATTCGACAGGAGCCCCCGATGGTACAGGCAATCCGTTTCGCGAAGACCGGCGGTCCCGAGGTGCTGGAATGGCAGGCGGTCGATGTCGGCAAGCCCGGCCCGGGCCAGGTACGGCTGCGCCATACCGCGGTCGGGCTCAACTACATCGACACCTATCAACGCAGCGGTCTCTACCCAATGCCGCTGCCGAGCGGGCTCGGGTCCGAGGCGGCGGGAGTGATCGAGGAGATCGGATCGGGGGTCGCCGATCTGAAACCGGGCGACCGCGTCGCCTATGCCGGCGGCCCGCTCGGCGCCTATAGCGAGGCGCGGGTCATGCCTGCCGACCGGCTGGTGCCGGTGCCCGCCGGCATCACCGACCAGCAGGCCGCAGCGATGATGCTGAAAGGCATGACCGCTTGGTACCTGATTCGCCGCACCCATGCGGTAAGGCCGGGAGAAACTATCCTGATCCATGCCGCCGCCGGCGGGGTCGGACTGATCGTCTGCCAGTGGGCCAAGCATCTCGGCGCCACCGTGATCGGCACGGTCGGCAGCGACGGCAAGGCCGCGCTCGCCAAGGAGCACGGCTGCGACCACCCGATCGTCTACACGCGGGAGGATTTCGTTGCTCGGGTCAACGAGATCACCAAGGGCGCGAAATTGCCGGTCGTCTACGACTCGGTCGGCAAGGACACATTCTTCAAATCGCTTGATTGCCTGGCGCCGCTCGGCTTGATAGCGCTGTTCGGCCAGTCCTCGGGGTCGGTGCCGCCGGTCGATCTCGGCATTCTCGCCGGCAAGGGCTCATTGTTCGTGACCCGGCCGACGCTAAACACCTACACGGCGAGCCGCGCGGATCTGCTGACCGCGGCGCGCGAATTGTTCGGCGTTGTCGAAAGCGGCGCGGTCAAGCTAGCGATCAACCAGACCTACCCACTGCGCGACGCCGCCCAGGCCCATCGCGACCTACAGGCACGCAAGACCACCGGCTCGACAGTGTTTATGGTGTGATCTTCATCCCACCGTTGCGAGCACAGCGAAGCAATCCCGGGACGCTGGAAACTCCTCCGATCGGGATTGCTTCGTCGCTCCGATTCTCACAATGACCGCAAAGATCAGGTGTTCATCGCGTCGAAGAACTCGGAATTGTTCTTGGATTCCTTGAGCTTGTTGATCAGGAATTCGAGCCCGTCGCTGGTGCCCATCGGCATCAAGACTCGGCGCAATACCCACATCTTCGACAGCACGCCGCGATCGACCAGCAATTCCTCCTTGCGGGTGCCCGATTTGGTGATGTCGAGCGCCGGGAAGGTGCGCTTGTCGGCGACCTTGCGGTCAAGCACGATCTCGGAATTGCCGGTGCCCTTGAACTCCTCGAAGATCACCTCGTCCATGCGCGAGCCGGTGTCGATCAGCGCGGTGGCGATGATCGTCAGCGAGCCGCCTTCCTCGATATTGCGCGCGGCGCCGAAAAACCGCTTCGGTCGCTGCAAGGCGTTGGCGTCAACGCCGCCGGTCAACACCTTGCCGGATGACGGCACCACGGTATTGTAGGCGCGCGCCAGCCGGGTGATCGAATCGAGCAGGATCACCACGTCGCGCTTGTGCTCGACCAGCCGCTTCGCTTTTTCGATGACCATCTCGGCGACCTGGACATGGCGCACCGCCGGCTCGTCGAAGGTCGAGCTGACGACCTCGCCGCGCACCGAGCGCGCCATATCGGTCACTTCCTCGGGGCGTTCGTCGATCAACAGGACGATCAGATAGACTTCCGGGTGATTGGCCGCGAGCGCGTGGGCGATGTTTTGCAGCATCACGGTCTTGCCGGTGCGCGGCGGCGACACGATAAGCGCGCGCTGACCCTTGCCAAGCGGCGTGATCAGGTCGAGCACCCGCGTCGTCAAATCCTTTTTGGTCACGTCATCGAGCTCGAGCTCGATCTTTTCCTCGGGATACAGCGGGGTCAGATTGTCGAAATTGATCCGGTGGCGCAGCCGGTCGGGCTCCTCGAAATTTATGCTGTTGACCTTGAGCAGCGCGAAGTAGCGTTCGCCATCGCGCGGCGAGCGGATCTGGCCCTCGACCGTATCGCCGGTGCGCAACCCGAACCGACGGACCTGGTTTGGGCTGACATAGATGTCGTCGGGCCCCGCCAGATAATTCGCCTCGGACGATCGGAGAAAACCGAAGCCGTCGGACAGGACTTCGAGCACCCCGTCGCCGGAGATCGGCACGTCGTTTTCGGCTAATTGCTTCAACACAGCGAACATCATGTCCTGCTTGCGCAAGGACGAGGCGTTCTCGATCTGCAGCTCTTCGGCAAAAGCCAACAGCTCGGCGGGTGATTTCCGCTTGAGTTCCTGGAGATTCATGGAGTTTGCGTCGCGTTCAGGAGGTAGGGGTTGCCCGTCTGCGGGAGCCTGCGCGGGCGGAGCCCTGCCGGCCGGACGGATCGAGAGAATGGCGGGAAAGGATGAAGAAAGGCCGATAGCCGGCGTTGGTTTCCCTTACCGAATGGAGATATGCAAGTCAAACGGGATTGCAAGTGGTTGCCGTGATCGGCGCTGCGATCGCGGCCCTGTCATCAGAGTCGATCAGAAGGGCTTTGCCACCACCAGCACGACGATCGCGATCATCGCCAGGGTCGGCAACTCATTGACCATGCGAAAAAACCGCGGGCCATGCCGGTTGCGGTCAGCGGCGAAATCGCGCCGCCAGCTCGCCAGCAGCAGGTGAACCACCGTCAATAGCAACACCAGCGCCAATTTCAGCCAGATCCACGCCCGATGCCAGTCGGCGGTTCCCGGTATCGCCAACAGCAACACACCGAACCCATAAGTCATCGCCGCCGCCGGCGCCATGATCCCGCGCAGTAGCCGCCGCTCCATGACCTTGAAGGTTTCGCTCGAGTCCGAACCGGCCGGAGCCACCGCGTGATACACGAACAGTCGCGGCAGGTAGAGCAGCCCGGCCATCCAGGCGATCACGCTGATGATGTGGAGCGCCTTGAGCCAGGGGTAGGCATCCGCGAGCCACGCGGTCACGGTGCCGCCCGGACCGGCTCGGCTTCCTGCCGCGCGGCTCCCGCTTCCGCTGTATCACCAACAACCAACTCAGCCAGGGAGGCGATAAAGCGCGGGTCGGTGCCGACCGTCGCCACCCGGTGATATTCTGGCACGCCGCATCGCTCGGCGAGCAGACGATAGTCGCGATCGAGCTCGACCAGCGTCTCCGAATGCTCGGACACGAAGGAGATCGGCGCGATCACAATCGCGACGCCGTCCTCGCCGGCGTGACGGATCTCGTCATCAACCGAGGGGCCGAGCCAAGCCAGCGGTCCGACCCGGCTCTGGTAACAGATTCGCCAATCGAGGTCCGGCCGCCCGAGCGCCGCCATGACCGCGTCGGCGGTCCGCTCGATATCGTTTGGATACGGATCGCCGGCGCGCACGATCTTCAGCGGCAGGCCATGCGCGCTCAACAGCAGCCGCACTCCACGGTCGCCCGTCGCGACACCGGCCAGGGCCTGGCGGATCAGCCCGGTAAGCGCGGCGATAAGTCCAGGAGCGGTCGGATAGGATCTGACCACGCGCGTCGGGCAATCGAGGCCCTGTCGCGCCGCCTCGCGCCGCCAAGCAGCCACGGACGAACCTGCCGTCGTCGTCGAAAATTGCGCGTAGAGCGGCAGACAGGTGATTTCGTCGGGCCGCCACGCCTTCACCGCCCCAACCGCCTCGGCGGTCAGCGGATGCCAATAGCGCATCGCGATAAAACAGCGGTAGCCCTCGCCCAGCACCTCCTCAAGCGCCCCGGCTTGCGCCTCGGTATTGCGCAGCAGCGGCGAAGCGCCTCCGAGATGCGCATATATCTCACCGGCGATCGGCGCGCGGCGGCGCGCGATCATCCAGGCCAAGGGTAGACGCAGCGGCGCAGGCAGTCCGATGATCGCCGGATCGCTAAACAGATTATACAGAAACGGTCGCACCGCCGCCGGTGAATCGGGGCCGCCCAGGCTCATCAACACCACCGCCCGCCGGATCATGTTGCCGGGAGGGAGATGGGTTCGGCGAGTAAGCGGGACAACAGCGTGACATGCTCTGGCGGGGTTTGCGGCAACACCCCATGCCCCAGATTGAAGATGTAAGGCCCGCCGCCAAAGCCTCGCCGCAACCTCACGACCGCCTCGGTCAGCGCCGATCCACCGACCAGTAAGGCGATCGGATCGAGATTGCCCTGAACCGCCCAGCGGCCCTGCAACCGCTCACGCGCGAAGTCGATCGGCACGACCGTATCAAGCCCCACCGCGTCGACACCGGTCTCCTCGGCGTAACGCTCGTAATAAAGGCCGGCACCGCGGGGAAAACCGATAATCGGGCAGGCTGGAAACCGCTGCTTCAACACAGCGACGATTCGCCGGGTCGGCTCGATCACCCAGCGCTGAAACCCAGCTTCGGGCAGAATGCCGGCCCAGCTATCGAATAATTGCACGACTTCGACACCCGCCGTGATCTGACCCGACAAAAACTCAAGCGTCGCGTCACCAATCAGCTCAATCAGATGATCAAACCCTTCGGGATCGCGATAGGCCCACCCTTTTACCTGCTGAAAATCACGGCTGGTCCCTCCCTCGACCATATAGGTCGCCACCGTCCACGGCGATCCGGCAAACCCAATCAACGCCGTACCCAGCGGCAGGGTATCCCGAACCCGCTCTACCGCTTCGAATACCGGCGATAAATGTTCGCGAACACGACCCAACTCTAAACCGACAATTCCCGATCTGTCGGTGAATGGGTCAAGCACCGGTCCATCGCCGCGAAAGCCAAGGTTTTGCCCTAACGCCCGCGGTACTAGCAGGATGTCGGAAAAGAGGATCGCCGCATCCATGCCGAAGCGCCTGATCGGCTGCAATGTCGCCTCCGCGGCCATCGCCGGAGTCAGGCACAACGTCACGAAATCGCCAGCCCGCTCCCGCAATGCCCGATACTCGGGCAGATACCGTCCCGCCTGGCGCATCAGCCACCAGGGCGGTCGCTCCAGCGGTTCTCCAGCGAGTACGCGCAACAATGGTTTGATTTGTTCACCGGTCATCGTCGTGACCCTATCGCTCTCCTTCAAAGGAATCAAAAGATGTAGTGGATAGTGGGTGGCAGGGCAAAATGGGGATTAACCGCTGTCCCCAATCACTCCCCAGCGGATCGAGGGGGTCATTTTTTGGCTGGATTATGTGGGTAAAGGAGTGCAATCACTTCTAAGTCCCTGGGGCTAATCGGTTCAGGATAGTATCAAAACCTGGAATAATTTCGTGGGCAGTGAGTTAATCCTCGATCCGGGGAGGGGACGGGATCATTGTTCCGCAAGCTGATAACCTAGCGTTGTGCTCGGCAATCTCGGGGATTGATAAGGCGATTGCGCCGCAGACGAGGGATTGTCCTCGATCTCCCAAAAATCATGCACAATGCGATAGCGGTGATCGTAGGAATCAGGAGGGTGGGTGCTCAGCCGATTTCATCTTCATCTTGTATCGGATTCGACCGGTGATACGGTGCATTCGGTCGCGCGCGCGTGCCTCGTGCAGTTCGACGAGGCGCAGGCGATCGAGCATGTCTGGAGCATGGTGCGCACTCGTAGCCAGATCGATCGCGTGATAGCGGGGGTTGGGGCCCATCCTGGGCTGGTACTGTTTACCCTGGTCAACGACGTGTTGCGACAGGCGCTGCAGGAAGGCTGTCGGCGGGTACAGGTGCCGGCAATCCCGGTGCTCGATCCGATTATTGGTGCGCTGGCTTCATTCCTGGGCCGGGAAAGCCGCGGCATGCCGGGAAAGCAGCATCTCCTCGACAGCGAATATTTCGCGCGGATCGACGCGATGACGTTCGCGATCACCCATGACGACGGCCAATCGAGCTGGGGTATCGACGACGCGGATGTCTGCCTGGTCGGCGTGTCGCGCACATCGAAAACACCGACCTGTCTCTATCTCGCCAACCGTGGAGTCAAGGCGGCGAACGTGCCTTTCGTTCCGGGCGTGCCGCTGCCGCCCGAGGTATTGCGTACGACCAAGCCGCTGGTGGTCGGGCTGACCAACGACCCCGAGCGGTTAATACTGCTGCGGCGTAACCGGCTCAGCATGCTCGATCACGACGAGGAGACCGACTACACCGATATCGAGGCGGTCCGATCCGAGGTGCGCGAGGCTAGGCGGGTGTTCGCCGAGCAGCACTGGCCGGTGATCGATGTGACCCGCCGTTCGATTGAGGAGACAGCGGCCGCGATCTATAAATTGCTGGCTCGGCGTCATGGTAGCGACGGATAAGCGGTTGATCTTGGCCTCGGCAAGCGTGTCGCGCGCACGTTTGCTGGCCGGGGCGTGCGTGCCGGTGGCGCTGGAGCCCTCGGGGATCGACGAGGAGGAGGTCAAGCGCGTGGTGCGCGACGCCGGTGCCTCGTCGCTGGATTGTGCCGTCGCGCTGGCCGCGGCGAAGGCGTCTCCGGTATCGGCGAGGAACCCCGCGGCGCTGGTGATCGCCGCCGACCAGATCCTCGTCGCCGGGCCGGAATGGTACGACAAACCGGTTGATCTCGCCGACGCGCGCGGACAATTGCAGCGCTTGCGCGGGCGCACCCATGTGCTGGCGACTGCGTGTTGCGTAATGTGCGGCGGGGTGGCGATGTGGCAAGTGACCGCTGAGCCGAAATTGACCATGCGCGACTTCAGCGACGGTTTTCTGGACGCGTATATTGCCGACGAGGGCGAGGAACTGCTCGCCTCAGTCGGCGCGTACCGCCTCGAAGCCCAGGGGATACAGCTGTTTTCCCGGATCGAGGGAGACTATTTCGCGATTCTGGGATTGCCGCTGGTCGAACTGCTCGGCTACCTGCGGTGTTGCGGCGCGATCGCGGGATGAAGGATTGACGATGAAGGTGACCGGGCGGACCCAGCTTGCCGGGATCATGGGCTGGCCGGTGGCGCATTCCCGCTCGCCGCCGCTGCATAATTTCTGGATCGAGCAGCATGGTATCGACGGCGTCTATGTGCCATTGCCGGTGCGACCGGAAAATCTCGAACACGCACTGCGGGCGCTGCCGGCGCTTGGGTTTCGCGGCTGCAATCTGACGATCCCGCACAAGCAGGCAGCGGTGTCGATCGTCGACCGGGTCGAGCCGCTGGCCCGCCGCATCGGCGCGATGAACACCGTCATCGTCGCCGCGGACGGCACCCTCGAAGGGCGCAATACCGATGTCTACGGGTTCCGGGAGACGCTGCGCGAGAGCGTCGCGGATTGGAACCCGGTGGCCGGGCCGGCGGTCGTGCTTGGCGCGGGCGGCGCGGCTCGCGCGGTCGTGGCAGCGCTCGCCGAGGATCGGGTCGCCGAGATACGTCTGGTCAACCGGACTCATACCCGGGCCGCGGCGGTTGCCCGTGATCTAGGTGATGGCGCGACCCGAATCTCGGTTCATCCCTGGGACGAGCGAGGCGTAGTGCTGGACGGAGCCGGGCTGCTAGTCAATACAACCAGTCTCGGCATGACCGGTGAGGCCGCGCTCGAGATCGACCTGGCGGCGTTGCCGCTCGCGGCGGCGGTGGTCGACATCGTCTATGTACCGCTCGAAACCCGGCTCCTCGCATCGGCGCGGCGGCGGGGGCACCGGGTCGCGGATGGGCTTGGCATGCTGCTGCACCAAGGCCGGCCCGGCTTCGAGGCGTGGTTCGGCACCGAGGTGCGGGTGACCAGGGAATTGCGCGCGGCGATTCTCGAGACGCTCGCGACACCACGGTGATCGTCATCGGCTTGACCGGCTCGATCGGCATGGGCAAGAGCACCGCCTCGGCGATGCTGCGCCGGCTCGGCGCGCCGCTGTACGACGCCGACGCCGAGGTGCACCGCTTGCTTGCGCCTGGTGGAGCCGCCGTGGCTCGGGTCGAGGCGGCTTTTCCCGGCGTCCGCAACGAGGCCGGGGGAATCGATCGCCCGGCGCTGGGACGCCAGGTGTTCGGCCGGAGCGAGGCTTTGCGGCGTCTCGAACGCATCCTCCATCCGATGGTACGCACCGCCGAAAGGCGCTTCGTCGCCCGCGCCCGCGCGCGGCACGAGGTATTGGTGGTACTCGATATCCCGCTGTTATTCGAAACGCCGGGGATTCAGCGTTGCGACGCAATTCTCGTCGTCTCGGCGCCGGCGCGGCTACAGCGGGAGCGCGTGATGCGCCGCCCCGGCATGACCGAGGCGCGACTCGGTGCGATCCGCGCGGCGCAGATGCCCGACCACGAAAAGCGCCGCCGCGCCGATTTTGTCGTGGAAACCGGCCTCAATCGGGCACGGACCTTGCGCCAATTGCGCGCGGCCCTCAGAATCGTGCGCCAGGGGAAATGGCGGCGGGCGGCGCGGGTGCGGCGAGCGCTGCTGCTGCGGCGAGGGGTCGAGCGGTGCGCGAGATTGTCCTAGATACCGAAACCACAGGTCTCGACCCGCGCGAGGGCCATCGCATCGTCGAGATCGCCGGTATCGAGCTGCTTCATCACGTGCCAACCGGACGCGGCTATCATTGCTACGTCAATCCCGAGCGCGACATGCCGGCGGACGCGTTCGCGGTGCATGGGCTGAGCGCCGAATTCCTCTCCGCTCACCCGCTGTTCGGGGCGGTGGCGGATGATCTGATCGCCTTTATCGGCAGCGATCCGCTGGTCATTCACAACGCCGAGTTCGATGTAGCCTTCCTCAACGCCGAGCTCGCCGCCGCCGGCCGGCCGCCGCTTGCCTGCGATTTTATCGATACGCTGTCGTTGGCACGCCGCCGCTATCCCGGCGCTCCCGCCAGCCTCGACGCGCTGTGCCGGCGATTTGGGATCGATCTGTCGGCGCGCGACAAGCATGGTGCCGAAATCGATTGCGGGTTGCTGGCCGAGGTCTATCTCGAATTGCTCGGCGGGCGTCAGCCGGGCCTTGACCTGGCGTCGGGTGCGATCGCCGTCGCGACCCAATACACCGCCGCGACGAGCGGGGTGGTGCGTCCGCCGCGCCCGCACGCGGCGTCGGCTGAAGAGCTCGCGTCGCACCAGATCATGCTGGCGGGGATCACCCAGCCGCTATGGCTCGCCGGCGGGTAGGCGGCGATCTTCTTAGGCGCCGGAGATCGTTGACGGAGCGGCCGCGGCCTGGTCGCGGCGCAACAATTCGGCGAAATCGATCGGGTTGATCATCAACGGCGGGAACCCGCCGTCGCGTGTGGCCTCGGCGACGATGGCGCGGGCAAACGGAAACAACAGCCGCGGCGTCTCGACCAGCATCACCGCCGGAAGCATTGCTTGCGGCACGTTGCGAACGGTCACGATCGCGCCATAGGCCAACTCGATCAGGAACAGAGCGTCGGCCTGGGACTTGGCGTTGGCCTTGATCGTCAACACCACCTCGAAGGTGTCGGGACCGATGTTCTGGCCTTTTACGTCGACATTGATCTCGATCGATGGCGGGCCGGATTGCTGCATCAGGCTCTGCGGCGCGCGCGGATTCTCGAACGACAGATCCTTGATATACTGCGCGTTCACGATCAGCTGCTGCGATGTGTCGCCCGCGCTCGGCTGCTGGCCGGCGGGGCCGTTGCCTGTCGGCGCATCTGCCATGGTGTCTCCCGGGCGATCGGCGCGGCCGCGAGGGCCGTCGCGATGATGCTGGCTAGCACGGAAACCGCCGCGGCAGCAATGGCGAGAGGCCAAAGCACGCCGGCCCGGCTTGCCGCGAGCGACCGAATTCCCTATCTAGTCGTTAGAGACCATGAGCACGCGCCCCGGCGGGTCCGGGATCGTGGTGAGTCCCGGGATGCCGATGACCGATTTTCCGCACTACGTCGACATCATTCTGTTTGCGATGATCGCCGCGTTTCTTGTGCTGCGGCTGCGCAGCGTGCTCGGCCGCCGCACCGGAAACGAGCGCCGGCGCGAGATGTTCATCCGCCAGGCCGATGCCAGCCGTGACAAGGTAGTCGCCTTGGGCCAGCGGGCCAATTTGGCGACCATGCCGCCGACCACCACCGCGCCGGCGGCGGATTCGGTCGCGGCGGGGCTGGCGCGAATCCGCGTCGCCGATTCCGATTTCGACCCGGCGGGGTTTCTCGAGGGCGCGCGCGCGGCGTTCGAGATGATCGTCTCCGCCTTCGCCGACGGCGATAAGGCGCGGCTGCGCCCGCTGCTCAGCGATGAGGTGTTCGCCCAATTCGCCACCGCGATCGACGAACGCATGGCGGCCGGCGAAACCCTCGAGACTCGCATCGTCGCGATCAAGAGCCTCGATATCGTCGAGGCGGCATTGGCGCGATCGACCGCGCGTGTCACCGCCAAATTGGTCTCGGATCAGATCAATGTGCTCCGAGCTCACGACGGCAGCGTCGTCGACGGCGATCCGCAGAACCCGATCGAAAAGACCGATCTTTGGAGCTTTGCCCGCGAGACCAAATCGAGCGACCCGAACTGGGTGCTGGTCGGAACCGCCAGCGCCTGAGCCCGCGGCCTTGACGCGATGGTCTGGTGCGACGGGACGGCGCGGCGATTATTCATCGTCTTATTTCTGGTCGGGACCGGACTGTCGCTGGGGGGATGTGCCGTCGGAACGAGCACGCCGTCGCGCCTGACCCTCGAGCGCGGCAGTTTCGATCGCCTGACGGGCTGGCGGGAGGATAGGGTCGCCGCCGCAATCCCAGCCTTCGCCAAATCCTGCGCCGTGTTTCTCCGCCAGCCGGACACTTCGCCGCTCGACCCGAAATTGGGATCGGGGGATTTCGGTCGGGTTGGCGATTGGCGGGCGCCGTGCACGGCCGCTGCTTCCCTACCGGCTGGAGACGAGGCGGCGGCCCGCGGCTTTCTCGAATCCGCGTTCGTGCCGATGCTGGCCGGCAATAACGGAGACAGCGCCGGCCTGTTCACCGGCTATTACGAGGCTTCGCTGAACGGTTCGCGCGAGCGCGGCGGGTCGTTTCAGACCCCGCTCTATCGCCGGCCTCCGGAGCCTACGCGCCACAGCCGGGCGGAAATCGAGGACGGCGCGCTAGCGGGCCAGGGTCTCGAATTGCTGTGGGTCGACAGCCCCGTCGATGCGTTCTTTCTCGAAATCCAGGGCTCGGGCCAGGTTCGCCTGCCGGATGGCGGTACGGTGCGGCTCGGCTATGACGGCGCCAACGACCGGGCCTATGTCGCGGTCGGGCGATTGTTGATCGATCGCGGCGCGATTCCGCGCGAGCGGATGTCGATGGCGGCGATTCGCGACTGGATGGCGGCGCATCCGACCGCGGCGGCGGCGTTGCGGCGCGAGAACCCGTCCTATGTCTTCTTCCGCGAGAACCCGGCCGAGGGGCCGGTCGGCTCCGAGGGAGTGGTATTGACCCCGGGGCGGAGCCTCGCGGTCGATCGCGGGTTCCTCCCGCTCGGCGTGCCGATCTGGCTGGAAGCCGAACAGCGCTATGGCTCGGGCGGCGCGCGGCGCTTGGTGGTGGCGCAGGATACCGGCGGCGCGATCAAGGGTCCGGTGCGCGGCGATCTGTTCTGGGGCGCGGGCGACGAAGCGGCGGCCTTGGCCGGCGGGATGAACGCCCGGGGTCGTTATCATGTGCTGGTGCCGCGCGGAATAGCCGCCCGGCTTGCCCAATCCGCGGGATCGCATTAAGTCGACGCTGCTTGTTCGGATAACGAGGATTTTACCGATGGCCGAGCCGGCGCGAGTGGCGCTGTTGGTGACCTGTCTGGTCGATCTGTTCCGGCCGACGATCGGCTTTGCCGCGGTCAAGTTGCTGGAGGCGGCCGGCTGCTCCGTCGAGGTGCCGTTGGCGCAAACCTGTTGCGGCCAGCCCGCGTACAATTCGGGCGACCGCGCCGATGCCAAGGCCGTCGCGCTGCAGGTGGTCAAAGCCTTCGCCGGGTATGATTTCGTCGTTGTCCCGTCAGGATCGTGCGCCGGCATGGTGCGGGTGCACTATCTGGAATTGTTCGCCGACGACCCGGCGAATCTGGCGGCGGCCGTGGAACTGGCGGCGCGCACCCACGAATTGGTGTCGTTTCTGGTCGATATCCGCGGGATGACATC